>ERZ791624.673-NODE-673-length-21774-cov-2.809936_pt1 | contig 21774 bp, 17 predicted proteins | sample MGYA00510058_ERZ791624 | MGnify/ENA primary metagenome ERZ791624 (study PRJEB30046, sample SAMN00715158) | human gut metagenome | study: EMG produced TPA metagenomics assembly of the A metagenome-wide association study of gut microbiota in type 2... | reverse complement strand
CTGGAGAGGCGGGGCTTGTGGCGAGGCGTATCGACGAGCTGATGTAATCAGCTTGTCGATTGAGGATAGATTCTACAATTTTTGATATAGTTCGTAGCGGTGTATTTTTACATAGGGAGTATTTTTAGAGGGATAGATAGCCATGATTGAAGGAGCAGAGCGACGCGCAAGCATGTGTCAGGATTTCTACCAAACTTTCTATCTTCGCGAGAGATATATCGTTTCAGTCAGCAGCAATTTCTTAACGCAAATTTCGCATGGAACCAGGACGAAGTGCCGCAAAACTCGCGCGAAGCTAAAAAATTCTTCAATATAAGTTAAGTTTAGCGCTCAAACAATTGCGACACTTCTATGGTTCCAAATGCTCATTTGCTAAAATTGCTATTCCCTACACGATATACCTCTCGCTCAATTTACCAGAGTACTATGTGTGACAGTCAATCAGCATGAGCATGATAGATACGCCAGCATATGATTCCAGACACTCATTTGCTAAAATTGCTATTCCCTACACGATATACCCCTCGCTCAATTTACTTGCCTTCTTATCAATCAGCGTTGTTCTGCAGACTAGCTTCTTGGATGCGTGAATAAAGAATATATGCGCCTGCTCTGTAAGCCTCGAAATTTGTCAACTGTGAATAGACATTAAAGCAATATAAATCAGTGTTAAAGTGCTCGGTTTTGCACTTATTTACACAACAATGTATAATTTTTAACAATTTGTCAGCGATTTTTTATAATACACTTGCTTTTAGTTACGTAATCATGATATAATTTTTTCGGACTTTTTAGAAAAAAATTATGGAGTGATTAATTAGATGAGAAAAAACAATTACTTATTTTTGGCAATATTGCTTGTTATCATGGCTGGCCTATTTTATATAAGCGGACAGCATCCTAACACTGTTGATCCTGAAACCTATAAGCCTGCCGTATATTCGACTATCGGTGCGCTGCTGCCACCGGTTATCGCAATCGCTTTGGCCTTGATTACAAAGGAAGTATACTCTTCTTTGTTCGTAGGTATCGCCATCGGTGCACTGTTATATTCCAATGGTAATCTTGAGCTTGGTTTAAATACTATGCTTTACAATGAAAACGGCGGCATGATTACCAAGCTGTCGGATAGCGGTAACGTTGGTATTATGGTATTTTTGGTTATTCTTGGTATCATGGTAGCTCTTATGAACAAGGTTGGCGGTAGTGCTGCCTTCGGCCAGTGGGCTTCTAAAAATATCAAGACCCGCGTTGGTGCGCAGCTCGCTACTATTGCACTGGGTGTACTTATTTTTGTCGATGACTATTTCAACTGTCTGACAGTTGGTTCCGTAATGCGTCCTGTTACCGACAGACATCAGGTTAGCCGTGCAAAGCTGGCATATCTTATTGACGCAACTGCTGCGCCGATTTGTATTATTGCGCCGGTTTCCAGCTGGGCTGCAGCTGTAACCTCATCAGTACCTAAAGGCTCTGATATTAACGGCTTTAACATGTTCCTGCAGACTATTCCTTATAACTTCTACGCAATTACTACCTTATCTATGATGCTTCTTTTGACCATCATGAAATTTGATTTCGGCAGCATGAAGATTCATGAGGATAACGCAAATAATGGTGACCTGTTTACTACTGCTGCTCGTCCGTATGGTGATGATGATGACAATACCGATAAGCCTAACGGTGCGGTTATTGACCTTGTACTGCCTGTAATTGTACTTATTATCTGCTGTATTATCGGTATGATTTATAGCGGTGGCTTCTTCACAGGCGAAAGCTTTGTTGATGCTTTTGCAGGTGCTGACGCTCCTAAAGGCCTGGTACTCGGCAGCATAGCAACCTTCTTCTTTACCTTCTGCTTCTACATGGTACGAAACGTAATGACCTTTAAGGAATTTACCGAGTGCATTCCTGCTGGCTTCAGAGCAATGGTTGCACCGATTATGATTTTGACCATGGCTTGGACTCTGTCCGGTATGACCGGTCTTTTAGGTGCGAAGTTCTATGTGCATGATCTTGTTGCAAACTCTGCTGGTATCCTGAAAATGTTCCTGCCCACAATTATCTTTATTGTTGCTATGTTCCTTGCGTTCTCTACCGGTACAAGCTGGGGTACTTTCTCTATTCTGATTCCTGTTGTTTGCAACGTTTTCGGCTCCGGAGATACCTATGAAATGCTGATTATCTCTATTGCTGCCTGCCTGAGCGGCGCGGTATGCGGTGACCATTGCTCGCCTATCAGCGATACAACGATTATGGCATCCGCAGGTGCGCATTCCGACCACGTTAACCACGTTTCCACACAGCTGCCCTATGCTTTGACTGCAGCTTCAGTGTCTGTTGCCGGCTATCTGGTTGCCGGCGGTATTGCGTACTTTACGGAAAGCTCCTTGGCGCTGATTGCTTTGCCTATTACGCTGTGCTTATTATTTGTAACATTGCTGGTTATGCGTACTTATATGCGTAAACAGACTGCTTAAATGAAATATTTTATGAACGAAAAGCTGATACAGAAATGTATCGGCTTTTTGTATGTTAAGCATTGCTTATCATATGCCTTATAACTATAACCGGGCATAGAAAATATCAATTTGCTATTGCCTAAATTTAGTATTATAATATCTATCACTAGCTAAAAGAAAGAGAAGGTATTGAAGATATGCGGACAAGCATGGACATGCTTAATGGTTCCTTATGGGATAAAATACTAAAATTTTCTATGCCGGTAGCTGCAACAGCTATTTTAGAGCAGTTTTTTACCGCTACAGACGTAGTAATTGCCGGCAACTTTGCTAATGGCGACAGAACTGCAGCGATGGCTGCCGTAGGAACAGACTTGCCGATTATCGGTATGATTATTTTTCTGTTCTTGGGCCTAGCTTTGGGCTCTAATGTTGTTATTGCGCAGTCTATCGGCAGACGTGATACGGAAGGCGTAAAGAAGGCGGTGCATACTGCTGTACTCCTTTCGCTGATTATCGGTATTGCAGTTGCTGTTTTTGCACAGTTTGCTGTTGTGCCGATTTTAGGTTTGCTGGAAATTCCGGCAGAAGTTTTACCTTCAGCTGTGATGTACCTCAGAATATATTTTTTAGGTATGCCGATTATTTTGCTGTACAATTTTGAAGCGGCTATTTTCCGCAGTATCGGTGAAACGCAAAAACCGTTGATGGCGCTTATTGCAGCCAGCCTGGTTAATATTGTGCTGGATTTATTCTTTGTCTGCGTATGCAAGCTGGATGTTGCCGGTGTGGCAATTGCGACTGTTTTGGCCAACGCTGTTTCTGCTTTGATTCTGCTCCGCTTATTATTGAAGACGGATTCTATAATTAAGTTGGAATGGAGTAGACTACATATTGATATGCCTACGCTGAAAGAAATTGTAAGTATCGGCTTGCCTGCAGGCATCCAAGGCGCAGTTTTCAGCCTGGCGAATGTTGTTATTCAGGGGGCTATCAACAGCCTGGGAACAGAGGTAATTGCTGCCTCCAGTGCTTCACTGATTCTGGAGATGGTAGCGTTCAGTATTTTCAGCTCCTTTACACAGGCGTGCACAACCTTTGTCGGGCAGAATTATGGCGCCAGACAGATGGCCCGTTGTCGCAAGATTTTACGCTTGTGCCTGCTGGAGGATGTTATCTGCACCGGTATTTGCATGCTTATAGTGTTCCTCTTTGGTGACCGGCTTATTGCACTCATTAATGATGATAGTGAGGTTATCAGGCTTGGCTATATCAGAGCAGCTACAGTATTTTGTGCCTATATTTTCAGCCTTACGTATGATGTCATGTCGGGTTATCTGCGTGGCTTCGGCATATCCTTTTTACCGTCGCTGCTTACGATTTTAGGTGTCTGCGGTGTACGTTTCCTGTGGGTTGCTTTTGTTTTCCCGGTACATCATGATTTCCGTTCATTAATGTATGTTTACCCTGTAAGCATGGGTGTCACGGCTGTGCTGATTTTTGCTGCGCTGATGTGGTGCAGGCCGTCCAAGAGATTTGCATAAATACTTTCAGAAGCTGTTTTTTACTGCAGAAAAACATTCTACGTGAAATCTTTGCAGATAAAAAAAGCAATCATGTCCGTTATATTTCGCCGGTACGGAAATGTACCGGCTTTTTTGTGCGCTAAAGCTAACTTTATTGTTTATCCGGTTGGAATTTCAGTATATTTTTGTTATAATGAGTAAAGAGGATTCAAAGGAGGAAGGGCCATGAAAATAGAATTTACAAAAATGCATGGTGCTGGTAATGATTATGTCTATGTAGACTGCACCAAGGAGATGCTGCCGAACCCGGGCGCTATTTCCGAATATGTAAGTCATAGACGCTTTGGTATTGGCAGTGACGGTCTTATCTGCGTTTGCAAATCTGACGTTGCTGATTTCAAAATGCGTATGTTCAACGCTGACCGCAGCGAAGGCAAGATGTGCGGTAACGGCGTGCGCTGCGTAGCTAAATTTGTGCATGACAAAGGTCTGACCGATAAAACTACCATTACGCTGGAAACTCTTTCCGGTGTCAAGGAAATTGAAATGGTTGTCGAAAACGGTGAGGTTGTAGGTGCGAAGGTAGATATGGGCAAGCCTGTTTTCCGTGCTACCGAAATTCCGATGAACTGCGACCATTATATTTTTGTTGATCAGGCAATTGTTTTGAATGATAATCATGATGATGTAACCAAAGAAAAAGTTTTCTATAACGGTACGGCAATTTCTATGGGCAATCCGCACTTTGTTACCTTTGTGGATGATGTGGACAGCCTGAACCTGGAGGAGCTGGGACCGCAATTTGAACATCATAAGCTGTTCCCGGAAGGCGTGAACACTGAGTTTGTACAGGTTCTGGACAAGAACACTGTAAAGTTCCGCGTTTGGGAGCGTGGCAGCGGCGAAACCTGGGCCTGCGGCACTGGTGCGAGCGCTGTTACCGTAGCCTGCATTATGCTGAATAAAGCAGGCAAGAAGGGCGAACCGCTCAATGTACATTGCAAAGGCGGTCTGCTCAAGGTTACGCATGAGCTGAATGACCATGTTACCCTGGAGGGCAACGCAGTCGCAGTATTTGACGGCGTAATTGATATTCCTGAGAGTGTTATTAACGAGTAAACAAATTGCTTGAACTACTGGCTGCAGGTATCGCAATGCTTGCAGCTAGTAATTTTTCAGGCGTTTGCTATAAATTTAAAATGATTTTAATAATGGGGGTTTTTCAATGGCATTTGTAAACGAAAACTATTGTAACTTAAAAGAAAGCTTTCTTTTTGCTGATATTGCGCACAAGGTAAGCGCATATGCTGAGGCACATCCGGACAAAAAAATTATCCGCCTGGGCATTGGTGACGTTACCCTGCCGCTGGCAAAATGTGTTGTTGATGCAATGGCGAAGGCTGTAGCAGAAATGGGCGTACAGGAAACTTTCCGTGGCTATGGTCCTGAGCAGGGCTATGATTTCCTGCATGCGGCACTGGTAAAATATTATGCTTCCTTCGGCGTTACCCTGGAAAGCGATGAAATTTTCATCAGCGACGGTGCAAAGAGCGATTGCGCTAATATCACCGATATTTTTAGCAATGCAAACACTATCCTGATTCCTGATCCGGTATACCCTGTATATCTGGATACCAACATTATGTGCGGCCGTCACATTATTTATATGGAAGGTAAGCCGGAAAATGATTTCCTGCCGATGCCGGACGAAAATGTAAAGGCTGACGTAATTTATCTGTGCTCTCCGAACAACCCGACCGGTTCTGCTTATACCAAAGAGCAGTTGGAAGAATGGGTTGCTTATGCACTGAAAAACGATGCTGTTATTTTGTACGATGCTGCTTATGAAGCATATGTAACTGATCCAGCAATTCCGCGCAGCATTTTCGTTATCGAGGATGCTAAAAAATGCGCTATCGAGCTGTGCTCTTTGTCCAAGACTGCCGGCTTTACCGGTACCCGTTGCGGTTATACCGTTGTTCCTCATGCACTGGTTCGTAAAACCGAAAGCGGCAAGGAAATGGAACTGAACAAAATGTGGCTGCGTCGCCAGACCACTAAGTTCAATGGTGTTCCTTACATTATCCAACGCGGTGCAGAGGCTGTGTTTAGCGAAGAAGGCATTAAACAATGCCGCGAAAGCATTGCCTACTATCAGGAAAATGCACGTATTATCATGGAAGGCTTTGACAAGGTTGGCATTAAATATTATGGCGGCGTACATTCTCCGTACATCTGGCTGCAATGCCCGAACGGCATGAGCTCCTGGGAATTCTTTGACTTCCTGCTGGAAAAACTGCAGGTTGTAGGTACTCCTGGCGCAGGCTTCGGCAAAATGGGCGAAGGCTTCTTCCGCCTGACTGCTTTCGGCAGCCGTGAAAATACCATCGAAGCTATGGAACGTATTATTAACGGACTGAAAAAATAAGCTTAAGTATTTCAAGCCGTACTTTTTCTTGCGGGAGATAGTACGGCTTTTATGCAGTTATACTCATGTATACATTATATCTGTGCTTGAACGCTTGCTTTTTTGACAGTAATATAGTAAAGTATAACGTAACTTAGTAGATAATTTCACAATGAAAGGTGTGTTTTTGATGAACTTGAAGAAATTTTTGAAAGCTGCTCTGTGCGGCGCTATGGTTGTTGCAATGGCTGTTACCGCAGGCTGTGGCGGTGGCGATAAAAAAGCTGACAGCGGCAAAAAGGTATTGAAGGTTGGTATGGAATGCGCATACGCTCCGTACAACTGGTCCCAACCGTCTGCTGACGGCGGCGCTGTAAAAATCGCCGGCTCTAACGAATATGCTTACGGTTATGACGTTATGATTGCTAAAAAATTAGCTGATTCCATGGGCGCTGACCTGGAAATCCATAAAATCGAATGGGATGGCCTGGCTCCTGCAGTAGTAAGCGGCAAGATTGATGCTGCTATCGCCGGCATGTCCATTACCTCCAAACGTAAAGAGTCCGTTGACTTCACCAAACCTTACTACTATGCAACTGTAGTAGCACTGGTTAAAAAGGATTCTCCGCAAGCTCAGGCTAAGAGCGTTGCCGACCTCAAAGGCTCTATTGCTACCTCTCAGCTGAATACCATCTGGTATGACCAGATTGACCAGGTTCCGGACGTTAAAAAGCTGCCTGCTATCGACAACGTTCCTGGCATGATTGTTGCGCTGAAATCCGGTAAATGCAACTTGATTGTAACCGATATCCCGACTGCTAAGGCTGCTGCTTTTGCTAACCCTGATCTGACCATGGTAACCTTCCCTGAAGACAAAGGCTTTAAAACCTCCAAAGAGGATGTTGAAATCGGCATTGCTATTAAAAAAGGTAACAAGGAACTGGCAGACGCTATGAACAAGGTTCTGAGCGGTATGACCGAGGCTGACTTCAACAAAATTATGGATGAAGCTATTAAGAAACAGCCTTTGGCAAAATAAGCTGTATAGGAATGGAATAGCTGCGTTGCAATAACGAGTTACGCCATTTGTAAGGGGCGGCGCTTGTCGCCTCTTTTTGTATTAAATTAAGGTGGTGTATGTAATGCCAGAAACATTTTTTGGCTGGGTAGTTTACCTGCTGCAGCAATATGGCTCTGTCCTGCTGAAGGGCGCGGTCGTTACTCTGCTGCTGGCAGTAGTAGGCACATTTATCGGTTGTATTATCGGCCTTATTGTCGGTGTTATCCAAACAATTCCTTTGGAGGATAATGACAGCAAGGTTAAGAGAACTTTGGTGCGCTGTTTGCAGCGCTTATTAGACGCTTACGTAGAGGTATTTCGCGGTACACCTATGATTGTACAGGCTATGGTTGTTTATTACGGTGCAATGAGCCTGTTTGATATCGATATGTCACCGCTGTTTGCCGGCTTTTTGGTTGTTTCTATCAATACCGGTGCATACATGGCAGAAACTGTGCGTGGCGGTATTGAATCTGTTGACCCGGGACAAAAGGAAGCAGCAATTGCTATCGGTATGGACCATATCCAGACTATGCGCTGCGTTATTCTGCCGCAGGCTCTGCGCAACGTTATGCCGCAGCTGGGCAACAACCTGATTATCAATATCAAGGATACCTCTGTATTGAACGTTATCTCCGTAACAGAGCTGTATTTTGCTTCCAAGTCTGCTGCAGGCGTGTACTACAAATACTTTGAAATTTTCTTCATTACCTGCGTAATTTACTTTATTATGACCTTTACCGCTTCCCGCCTGCTGCGCTGGTTGGAAAGCAAGATGGATGGCCCTAAGGATTATCAGCTGGTTACCTATGACCCGATGATGGATCCTTGCGGTGATATTCCTCTGCCTACTAAGAAGCCGAAAGGACGGTACTAAGCTATGGAAAAGGAACTTTTGTTATCAGTCCATGATTTAAAGAAAAGCTTTGGCGAGCGTGAAATTTTAAAGGGCATCAGCTTTGATGTCCGTCGCGGTGATGTTGTCTGCATCATCGGTCCTTCCGGCAGCGGCAAGTCTACGCTTATCCGCTGCGTGAACTATTTGGAGCATCCGACTGTCGGCACTATTGATTACCGTGGTACGGATGTAAACGAAGCTTTCAAAAAGCTCACTATGTATCGTACTAAGGTAGGCATGGTATTCCAATCCTTCAACCTGTTTAATAATATGACTGTACTGGAAAACTGCATGGTAGGTCAGGTTAAGGTCCTTGGCAAAAGCAAGGAGGAAGCTCGCACAACTGCACTGAAATATCTGAAGCATGTTGGTATGGATACTTATGTAAATGCCAAACCGCACCAGCTGAGCGGCGGTCAGAAGCAGCGTGTGGCAATCGCACGTGCGCTGGCGCTGGAGCCGGAGGTTCTTTTGATGGACGAGCCGACAAGCGCATTGGACCCGGAAATGGTTGGCGAGGTTCTGCGCGTTATCCGCGACCTTGCTAAGGAAGGCCTGACGATGGTTATCGTAACGCATGAGATGGCTTTTGCCCGTGACGTTTCTAACCGTGTTATCTTTATCGACCAAGGCGTAATTGCTGAGGAAGGCGAGCCGCAGGAGCTGTTTACGCATCCGAAGAATAAACGTACCCAGGATTTCTTAAGCAGATTTGCTAACGCTTAAGCTAATTTTATAACGTAGCTTTGCTCTCTGTTTCAAGGTATACCTTGAAGCAGGGAGCTTTTGTTTTGCGATGAGCTTTTATTATAACCGAGAGATACAAGAAGAAATTATAAGTCAACGCAGGAATTTTATTGATTGCTGTAGAAATTCTATTAAGGCGAGGAATATCTCTGCTTAGAAAGAGTTAAAGGTAGTGATAAAAATGATGAAGGTTTTGCGAAGTGTTTTGCTTTGCGCTTTACTGTTGACTACTCATACAGCATTTGCCGCTAAGGGCACTCTGTTATATATACCCATGGACAACAGACCGGTGTGCCTTGATTACACAGTGCAGACGATGCAGGCTGCAGGCTGGGATGTACAGCTGCCGCCGGCCGAATATATTGCCGGTGCTCAGTCAGCAGGGCAGCCGGAAAAGCTTTTTAACTGGCTGGAGGCTAAAGCCGGTGAATCTGTAGCCATTGTTGCTTCCTCCGATGCTTTGCTTTATGGCGGGCTGGTAGCATCGCGCACACATGAAATTTCGCCGGAGCTTCTGCAGCAGCGTGTCGAACGCTTGGTAGAGCTGAAAAAGCAGCACGGCGGACAGAAGGTTTATGTTTTTACCACTATTATGCGTTCTCCTAAGGCTAGCAGTGCACCGACTGAGCCGGCATATTATAGGGAATGGGGTCCGAAAATCTTCCGCTTGGGAGAACTTGAGGACAAGCTGGAGCTTAAGCAGATTAAGCGTAAAGAGGTCAAGGAGCTGGCGGAACTGCGCAGCAGCATTCCCCGGGAAATACTTGCTGATATGTTTACACGCCGCAACAACAATATCCGCGCCACAGAGCTTTTGCTGCATGGTGTGGAAAGCGGCGACTTTGATTATATGCTTATCGGGCGTGACGATACTGCAGCCTATTCTCAGGCACATAGGGAAGCACGCGAGATGGATATTCTGGTAAATGAGCTGCCGAAGGAGAAAATCCGTTTCTTCGCCGGCGCAGATCAGCTTGGCCTGCTGCTGTTGAGCCGTGCTGCCAACCGTCTGCAGTATGAGCTGCCTTTGGTAAATGTAACCTATGCTGCCGGCAAGGGCGGTAAAACTGTGCCTACCTACGAGGATGATACTGTAGCTGTGAGCGCTAAGCAGCATATCTACGCTGCCGGTGCCTTCCCGGTATATTCGCGCAAAAATGCGGATTTGGTTTTGGCTGTCAACACTCCTGCCGATGGTGTGACGCATGAGGCGTCTGATGCAAGCAACAGCTATAAGGCATTGCCTGCTACCGTAAATTTCGTTAATAAGGTTGAGCGCATTCTTAAGCATAACCATCCTGTGACTGTGGCAGACATCCGTTTTGGCAATGGTGCGGATAATGCTTTGGTCAAGAACTTGTTTGACAAACAGTTGGCATATCGTCTGGCTTCCTATGGCGGTTGGAATACCGCAGGCAACAGCTTGGGCTTTGCTCTGGCGCAGGGACTGCTGTATAAGCAGTTAACGCCGGAAGCAAGAGAAAATCTGCTTAATGTGCGTTATCTTGATGATTGGGCTTATCAGGCGAATGTGCGCATGCAAACCTACCAGCAGCTTATCTGGCCTAACTATTGGCCCAACAGCGGACTGAATGAGGAGCAGCGTACTGCGGCGGAAGAGTTTATTACCCGGGAAATCAACAAGGTAAGCAAGCCGTATATGGGCAATACTGCCGAAGAATATAAATTTACGCTGCCGTGGAGCAGAATGTTTGAAGTAAAGGTGGAGCGATAAAATGTCGATGAAGTATACGCTTCGCTTTGCGAAGCCTGACGATGCCGAAAAGCTGCTGGAAATTTACGCGCCCTTTGTCATCAGCAGCGACAGGACGCTCAGTGATGTATCATTTGAATATGAGGTACCGTCGGTAGAAGAATTTACAGAGCGAATCAAAAATATTTCTGCGCACTATCCTTATATAGTTTGTGAGCATGATGGCAGACTGTTGGGTTATGTTTATGCCCATCCTTATATGCAGCGTGCTGCCTATCAGTGGGGTGCCGCGGTAACGATTTATCTGGCACCTGAGGGTCAGGGACACGGATTGGGCAAGGTGATGTACACGGCGCTGGAAGCTTTACTGCGCCTGCAGGGAATAGTTGTGACCTATGCCTGCATTACTGCCAGCAATGAGCACAGCGTCAAAATGCATGAGGCGTGTGGCTATAAAATTATTGGTACCTTTAATAATACAGGCTTCAAGCACGGCCATTGGCTGGACATGGTGTTGATGGAGAAGGTTATTGCCGAACATCCCAAGCAGCCTGAGCTGATCAAGAAGATAGGCGAGCTGCCGCCGGAAACCGTGACAGCAGTTTTAAAAGAGGCTTCGGCAAGGCTGCAGTAATAGCTTAGTAGAAAGCAGTTTTTGTGTATCAGCGTAACAGTCTTTTAAGAAGCTGTTGTAAGATTTTAGCAGAAAAAGAAAAAGCACTGTCAGCTCTATCTGATATAAGAATATCAGTGAGCAGACAGTGCTTTTGTGCTTTTATCAGTTCTTCCAGGGGATAGCCTTTCTCTCCAACCATTGCAGGAACAGGTTAAAGAGCAGGCCGAGCAACGACAATACAATAACTCCGGCCATCAAGCGGTCGGTAATCATCAAATCGCCGTAATGCAGGATGAGGGCGCCGATGCCGACCTGGGCAGCAATCATCTCTGCTGCTACCAGCAGCAGCAGAGATGTGCCGGCGGCAAGGCGCAGACCTGCGAAAATCATAGGTAAGGCGTTAGGCAGAACAACACTTTTCATCGTTTTCCACCAGCTGGCGTTAAAGCTGACGGCAACCTTGATAAGCAGTGTATCAACATTTTTGACTCCGCTGTAGGTATTCATTGCTACCGGAAAGAAGACGCCGAGCGCAATAATCGTTACCTTCGACAGCTCGCCAATTCCCAGCCAAAGAATAAACAAGGGCAGCAAAGCGATTTTAGGGATAGGATAAAGAGCGTTGACAACAGGATTACCGATTTTATCTGCCAGTCCGAGGTACCGGTAACAAGACCGACTGCAAGGCCGATAAGGCTGCCGATAGCAAAACCGATTAGAATACGATATATGCTGGCGGCCAGACTAACGCCGATTTCGCCGTCAGCAAGCATGGTAAGCAGGGCGCTGATAATCTGGCTCGGTGCCGGCAAAAACAGAGAAGAAACCAGGCCACAGCGGCAGATAGCCTCCCAAAAGAGCAGCAGGATGATGATGGAAGCAACGCTTACCCAATGCGGATAGGTCTTTTGCCAATGCGTCATACGGTTGCGTACGATATATTCATTAGCTGCGTCAGCAGCAGTTTTCTTTTCAGGCATTGTCTTCCACCTCCATTAAGGCAGCACGCGCATCCTTGCTGATATGCTCCCAGATGATACGGACAAATTCCGCAAATTCGTCTGTGTGCTCCGTCTTAGAGCGGTCTGCACGCGGAATATCAATCTGCAGTATTTTGCTGACCTTTCCGGGGCGACGCGAAAGCAGTACAACTCTGTCAGCAAGCATTACTGCCTCCTGAATATTATGTGTAACATATAGCGTGGTCAGACGCGTCTTTTCCCACAGCGTTACCAGCTCCTCCTGCATGATGGTGCGTGTTTGCGCATCCAAGGCAGAAAACGGCTCATCCATCAGCAGCAGGTCAGGCTCGATAGCTAAAGCACGGGCAATGCCAACGCGCTGACGCATACCGCCGCTTAATTGGTGCGGGAAGGATTTTTCAAAGCCCTTTAAGCCTACAAGCTCAATGTAATGCTTAATGCGTGCCTCCTTTTCGTCTGCTTTCATGCCTGCTGTTTCCAAACCGAAAGCAATATTATCATGCACATTACGCCAGGGGAAGAGGCCTGTTTCCTGAAAGACGATGCTCATGCGAGGCTCATAGCCCGCGGCGACATCAGTAAATTTTACGTTACCGCTTGTGGGCTCCAAAAGCCCGGCAGTTATATTGAGCAAGGTTGATTTACCACAGCCGGACGGTCCTACCAATGCTACAAATTCTTCCTTATTAATGCTGAGGTTAATATCCTGCAAAACAGGAAGCAGCTTACCGCTGGTGGTGGTGAAATCCTTGCAGATATTTGCGATTTCTAATTTCATTTTCTACCATCCTCCAAAAAGACTGGCGCTAATATATCAGTCGCAGCGTTTTGGTGCTAAAGCATCGTCAACGCATTTTGCAGCTGTTACATTTACGCCAGTCTTGCTTTAATACAATAGTTTATTTCTTCATTGCTTCATCCAAAAAGCTAGTGTTGGCAACATCCTTCGCATCCAGTGTGCCGGAAATCATCTTGTTGTCAGTGTACCATTTAATCTGGGTTGCGATATCGCTGACGAGCAGCTTGCCGTCCTTATCAATATAGGGCAGGCCGGATTTAATGTCTTCAGCCGGAGCCTTAACGTATTTGGCTACAATATTAACAACCTCTTCCAGCTTCTTGGCATCTTTCTTTTCTACTGCTGCTTCGTAGTAATAGTTGCAGGCCTTGTTGTAAGCACGCATGAAGCGTACAGCCGCATCCTTATTCTTCATAAAGTCAGGTGAGTAGAAAATAGCAGAGGTCTGATAAGGAATAACGTCGCCAACCTGTACGACCAGTTTGCCGTAGCCTGCTTTTTGCACCTTGGTGATGTTAGGCTCGTTTAAGATGCAGCCATCAATCTGCTTGCTTTCCAAAGCAGCCATAACAGCACTGAGCTTGCTCAGGGGAACAATTTCCACATCATTGAGGCTCATGCCCTGGGTTTCCAGCATTCTGCCAAGCATATAATGGAAGGTAGAGCCCTTTTGCGTAATACCGATACGCTTGCCCTTCAAATCCTTCAGGCTTTTTACGCCGACGTTGTAGTTGTCGGTGGTCACAAGCAGTGCAGAAGAGGAATAGCCTTTTTGTTCACGTCCTTTATCCGCAACAATGCCCAGCTTTTGTCCGTTGGCTGCCATGTTATAGAGGCTGGCCGTAATGCCGGTAGCGCCGACATCAACCTTAGAGGAAGCAGTGGATACGGCAATCGGATGAGCGGCATCAAACCATTGTGGTTCGATTTCAATACCTTCTTCAGCAAAGAAGCCCTTATCCATAGCGATAAATAAAGGAGCGCTGCTTGTCAGGCGCAGCATGCCAAGGCTTACCTTAGTCTTTTCTTTGGGTGTGTCTTTTTTTGAATCGTTACCGCCACAGCCTGCAGCTAATACTAATAGGCAAAGGCTGAGCAGAAGAGCAACAATTTTCTTCATTAATAAATCCTTCCCTTCTCCTAAAAAATCATAAAATACCGCTTTTATTCTACACTATTTAACAATAAAAAGCAGTAATATTAATGAAAAAATCGTTTTGAGAAATAAGAAAAAGCCTTTTTGTACGAAATGCAACAGAATTTGCCGATGTTTGGGGTACCTTTATGTAAAAAATCTGTGTTTTAACAGCTACTTATAACAAAAAAATGCTATAATATAATAGTATGTTTGAAGAAAGGACGTGAAGACGTGAAGATAAAATGGATGGTGCAAGGCCTGTCCTGCAGCAGCGTAATTTTCTGCAGCACTATTGCTGCTGCAGCTGACACGCTGCTGGCGCAGGTGCCGCTGCAGCTGACAGCAGAGCAGACTGTTACTGCCGAGCTTTGGGGTGACCGGTTGCCTAACGGTTACGCCAATGATCTGCTTATTATGATTAAGGATAAGGACAAGAAGCTTTTGACGGCTCATGCACCTTCTATTAAGGGAGGATATAATTGCCAGCTGCAGCCTATTAAGCTGTGGGCAGGCAAAAGCGCCAGACAGCAGCTGCTGGTGAGTGCCGCTCAAGGAGATTGGCATGCGCCAAGTGAATACCGTGTGCTTTCCTTTGCCAATAAGAAAAATGTGCGTGAGGTCTTTGGGGCTGCCGAAAGCATGGGACTGGTGACGCAAGCCTTTGCCAAGGACGGTAAAATGCATGTAACTTTAATCGACGGAAATAAATCGGATTTAACCCCGGCAGCAGGCTGCGTGGTCGAAGACGGCAAGCTGGAGTATGGCGGCTTGCATTCGCTTGTAGCACACGATGTAGATAATGACGGCGCAGATGAATTATTGGGCTGTCAGCAGCTGGTGCAGAAAAAGCAGCCTCTGGCAGATGTGGGCGCTATCTGGAAGCAGGACAAGAAAACTAAGGAATGGAAACAGTTTTCCCTGACCATTATGACGCTTGCGCCTACGCCTAAGGATAATACCGTAAATGATGGCAAAGATTTTGCTGCCGGTACTATATTAGCGCGTAAGATGGTCGTGCCCGGCGGTGAAGCTACCTTCCCGGTTTTTGCCGGTAAGGATGTAGAGCTGCAAAATAAAATGAATAAGCTGCTGCAAGAAGAATGCCAGGAATATCTTGAGCATTTTTATAAGGGCGAGGCAGATATGGCATTTAAGGTTATGCGTGCCGATGAACAGATTCTGAGCCTGCAGCTGATCAGCGGTAAAAACAGCTTTATCCATCATCAGCTGAACGTAAATCCAAAGACTGCCGAAAAAATCAGACTGGATGAAGTGCTTAATGTCAAGGATAAGGATTTGCTGCTGCTGCTTAATCTGCTGAATACCAATAAGAAGGTTGTATATAAGGACAGACCGCCGGATGAATGGTATATTGAAGGAGATAATCTGTTTTTGATGCAGCGTATTGATGGCGTAGACCAGGTATCGGGTTTTGCTTTGGGCAATCTGCATAAATTTTTGCTGAAAAAAGAGCTGTTGAACAGCAAAAGCTGACTGGTCAGTCAGCAAAATTTGTGAGACGAAGCTAAGTGAAGAAAATGCAAGAAAAAGCGGCGAAATTTGTTTAAATGAAGTTTGCATTTCTGAAAAATGTCCATTATAATAGTAGTATTCTGAAACTGGAGCAGGAATATTTTCAGGTAAAGGTGCTATCGACAATATAGCAGTATCATTTGTCATTATATATATTGAGTAGTTTCAGAGTGAAGGTGAAGGAGGTTTTTTTATGTTAAGTTTTATTCGCTCCGGCCGTGCGAGAAAAGCAATGGCTGCGGCGCTGGCGGCAACCTTTGTACTGAGCGTTGCAGGCTGTGGTCAAAAACAGCAGCAGGGCGGCAATAAGGCAGCTTTGGTTAAAACCATGAAGGTTATTAAGCGTGACACCCCTCTGGTATATGATTATACAGGCTTTGTACAGGCTCAGCAGGAAATGGAGCTGAAGGCTCAGGTAAGCGGCCAGATTACAGCCAAGTATTTCAAGGGCGGTGACAATGTAAGTGCAGGCCAGACCTTATATGCTATTGACCAGCGTACATATCAGGCTAATGTGCTCAACGCGCAGGCAGGCTTGGCTAATGCCCGTGCGGCTTTGGCTAACGCAGCTCTGAATGCAGAGCGTTACAGCACTCTGTATGCACAGAATGCAATTTCCAAGCAGGTTCTGGATAACGCTATTATGCAGCGTGACCAGGCACAGGCTTCTGTAAATGCGCAGGAAGCAATTCTGGAAAATGCGCAGATTAATATGACCGATACCAGCGTTTCCGCTCCGTTCAGCGGACGCATTGATACTACCGCGCTGGAGGTTGGTAACTATGTAACCGCAGGTCAGACTACTCTGGCCAAAATCAGCAACACTGACCCGGTATTTGTACAGTTCAGCATTGCTGAGCCGGAATATCTGAAGCTTTCCGGTGCTCATGATAACAGTGGCGCTGCTTCTCTTGACAACCTGACCGTTGTTCTGAGCGATGGCAGCACCTATGATTTGAAAGGCACCGTTGCAGAGGTTAACCGTGGTATCAATGATAACACCGGTACTATGACTGTTAAGGCTTTGTTCAGAAACCCTGCACATCGTCTGCTGCCGGGCATGTTTGCTCACGTACAGGCAACCGCAGGCACCAAAAAGGATGCTCTGTTGATTCCGCAGCGTGCAGTTGTTGAATTAATTTATAAGAAATTTGTTTATGTTGTTGGCAGCGATAACAAGGTTACCATGAAGGAAGTAACTCTTGGTCCTTCTGTTGGCCGTTTCTACATGGTTGAAGGCGGTCTGACCGGCGATGAGACAATCGTAGTTGAAGGCACCGGTAAGATCAGACAGGGTGCTCAGGTTAACCCGCAGCCGATGACTGAGGCTGATCTGGATACTACTGTTGACAACAGTGCTACCACCGGCAAGAAGCAATAAGGAGGTTGGCTAGATGGCTCGTTTCTTTATTGATCGCCCTGTATTTGCGATAGTACTGGCGATTATTATTACCTTATTGGGTACGATTGCCGGCTTCAGCCTGCCTATCGCCCAATATCCTAACATTACTAAACCGCGTATCAGCGTAAACACCAACTATGTAGGTGCAAGTGCCGATATCGTTGAAAAGGCTGTAGCACAGACCATTGAGCAGAAGGTCAGCGGCGTAGAAAATATGCTGAACATGTCCTCTGTAAGCACCTCCAGTGGTGAATACAAGCTCAATGTTGAATTCAACCTGGAGAAAAACGCAGATATTGCTTCTGTAGAGGTTCAAAACCGTGTATCCCAGGCAACCAGCTCTCTGCCGAGCGAGGTTTCCGGCTACGGTGTAACCACTGCTAAGGAATCTGCCGAGACCATTATGTATTTTGGTCTTTATTCTCCGAAAAATACTTATGATGCTATGTTCCTGAGAACCTACGCTGATGCTAACTTCCTTGATGCCGTAAAGCGTGTTAAGGGCGTATCTACCGTTGGTGAATATGGTCCGGAATATGCAGTCCGTATCTGGCTGAACCCTGAAAAAATGGCGCAGCTGGGCGTAACGGTAACAGATGTTTCCAACGCTATCAAAACACAGAACGTACAGGCTGCGGTTGGTTCTATCGGTAACCGGCCTACCGTTGACAAGCAGGAGCGTACCTATTCTGCAAGTGCTCAAGGTCGTCTGAATACGCCAGAGGAATTCGGTAACGTTATTATCCGTTCCAATAATGGCGATAACCTGAAGCTGAAGGATATCGCAACTATTAAAGAAGGTCCGCGTAATGACCTTATCGTCAGCAAGCTGAACGGCGGTGATTCCGTTGTATTCCCTGTATCCTTGACCTCCGATGCGAATGCTATCGAAACTGTTAAGAATATCCGCGAGGTATTAAAGGACGCAGAAAGCCGTTTCCCTGATGATATGAAGCTGGTCGTTATTCAGGATAACACCCAGTTTATTACTGAATCTCTGGAGAAGGTTGCTCATACATTTGTTGAAGCCTTGATTCTGGTTATTCTGGTAGTATTCATGTTCCTGGGCAGCTGGCGTGCAACCTTGATTCCTATTCTGGCTGTACCGGTATCCTTGGTTGGTACCTTTGCTTCCTTTGTAATTTTAGGTTTTACCATCAACACTTTGACTGCTTTTGCAATGATTCTGGCTATCGGCCTTGTTGTCGACGACGCTATCGTTGTAGTAGAAGCGGTTGAACATCATATTCAGGAAAATGGTATGTCTCCTAAGGAGGCAACCTACCGTGCTATGAACGAGGTTTCCGGCCCTGTTGTGGCTATTGCCTTCGTACTGTCTGCGGTATTTATTCCTGTAGCCTTCACCGGCGGTACTGTCGGTGAATTGTACAAGCAGTTTGCGATTACGATTTCTGTATCCATGATGCTTTCTGCTATCGTAGCTTTGTCCCTGACTCCTGCACTCTGCTCCCTGATTCTGGTCAAGAAGGAGGAGGCGCCGAAGGGCTTTATCGGCAAGGCTGTAAAAGCATTTGACGATTGGTTTGCAAGAACGTTGGCTAAATACGTGAAAAACGTTGAAGGCTGCATCCGTAAATCTAAACTGATTCTGACCTGTCTTGTTGTTGTTGTTATCTGCATCGGTTTCCTGGCCAAGGCAACGCCGACAGGCTTTGTACCGAACGAGGACCAGGGCATGACTGCTGTATCCATCGCTTTGCCTGAGGGTGCTTCCAGTAACCGTACGCAGCAGATTATGGCAGGCCTAGCACAAAATATGAGAAAGCTCCCCGGCGTTAAAAACGTTATGGAGGTTAGCGGTATTGATATCCTGTCCATGGGTCAGAAGGCTAACGCCGGCCTGGCAGTAGTTACTATGGAGGACTACAGCAAGCGCAGCAACAGCGTACAGGATGTTATTCCGATGATTTTCGGCATGGGCGCACAGATTCCTGATGCAACCGTTATGGCCTTCCAGCCGCCTTCTCTGCCTGGTGCTTCCAGTACCGGTACTCTGAGCCTTTATCTCATGAACCTTGGCGGTGAGGACGTTAACACTATGGGTGAGCGTGCTAACGAATTTTTGGCTGCTTGCCGCAAGCGTCCGGAAATCGGCATGCTGTACACTACCTTGAACACCAATACTCCTATGTATCAGTTTGAGGTTGACCGTGATAAGGCACAATCCCTGAACGTTCCTGTATCTACTGTTTATTCCGCATTGCAGGCTTTCTTAGGCGGTAACGAAATCAACGATATCAACAACTTCGGCCGTACTTGGAAGGTTGTTATGCAGGCTGATGAAAAATATCGTACCGGTGTAGAGGATATGCGTTACTTCTTTGTACGCAGCAATGACGGCAAGTCTATTCCGCTGAATACACTTGTAAAGCCTATGCCTAAGAACAGCTCTGTTGTTATGACACGCTTTAACGGTGCCAGTGCGATTAATATTTCCGGCGACCCTGCCAGCGGTTATTCCTCCGGTCAGGCTATGGCTGCTATTGAAGAGGTTGCTAAGCAGGTTCTGCCTAATACCTATACCTACGAATGGACCGGTCAGAGCCTTGATGAGATTGAAGCCGGCAGCCGTTCCACTCAGATTTTCATTATCTCTCTGATTTTCGTATTCCTTTGTCTGGCAGCTCTGTATGAAAGCTGGACAATTCCTCTGGCAGTACTGCTGTCTGTACCTTCCGCAGTTTTCGGCTGCTTCCTGGTACAGTATGCACGTGGCCTGCAGAATGACGTTTATATGCAGATTGGTCTGATTACACTGATTGGTCTGGCAGCAAAGAACGCTATTCTGATTGTCGAATATGCGAAGATGAATATGGAGCAGGGCATGGATGTTGTACATGCGGCTGTTGAGGCTGCTCATGTCCGTCTGCGTCCTATCCTGATGACATCCTTCGCCTTCATCTTAGGCTGTCTGCCTCTGGCTATTGCTACCGGCCCGGGCGCTGGTGCGCGTGTATCTATGGGTAATGCCGTAGTAGGCGGTATGACCATCGCTACTCTCTTTGGTATCTTCCTGATTCCTGTACTCTTTGTAGTTGTTGAACGCTTCTTCAGCCGCAAAAAGAAGGGGACTCCCGAAGACAATGTAACTGAACAGCTGTAATGCTGCTAAAAAACGCCGCTCATTTGAGCGGCGTTTTTAATTTTCGATAGCTGGTGTTAGGCAGTAAAATGCATAGTTTTAATTTTATACATAAATAATAGCATAGAAGTTAATGGTCATTCTGATTTGAAAAGCAAGCTCAAAGAGCTTGCTTTTTTAAGTTACATAAGTAAATCAATCCTTTTTAATAACAAAAATGCTTTTTAAATTTTAATAACAATAACAAATTTAAAACGAATATAATCTGTAAGTAAACTAAGACCGTCCGTTTATTATGTGTGACATAAGCAACGGAATAACAGCATAATTATTTTTATACTTAATTCAGCAAGGCAAAAAAGGGTGTTTGAAGTCAAATATCCGGAAGCATATTGCGGTAAATATTATATTTAAATTTATTTGGAAGGGGTGATTTATATGGGTTCCGTAACAACTAATCCGTGGCTGATTTCTATTATCAACATGACAATCGTTTTTGGTGTGCTCATTGCATTAGGTGTACTCATGAGTATGATTCAGTTGGTTGACCCTACTAGAAATAAGCATTGAAGCAAATGATGCACGTTTTCCCTGTCTGATCTATTAAAAAATGCACTTATTTTCCCGATATGGGCCAAGAGGAGGATTATTCTATGTTTGAGGCATTTATCGTCGCTTTGGCTTCTGTTTGGGCAGACTCAGGTTTTTCTGCTCTGACAAGTGGCAACGTAATTATGATTGGCGTTGGTCTGGTTCTGCTTTATATGGCTATAGGCAAAGGCTTTGAGCCTTTGCTGTTGTCACCAATTGCCTTTGGTTGTATTCTGGCTAACATTCCTAAAAACGGTTTCGAACAGCCGGGTGTTATGTCCGTTATTATGTACGGTATTCACCATGAAGTATTCCCGCCGTTGATTTTCCTGGGCGTTGGCGCAATGACCGACTTCGGTCCGCTGATTGCTAATCCTAAAACCTTGCTTTTAGGTGCTGCTGCTCAGATTGGCGTATTTGTATCTTTGATGGGCGCTATGGCTTTGGGCTTTACTGTACAGGAAGCATCTGCTATCGGTATTATCGGCGGTGCTGACGGCCCGACAGCTATTTATCTGGCAGCTAAAATGGCTCCGCATCTTTTGGGTGCTATTGCCGTTGCAGCTTATTCCTACATGTCCCTGGTACCGCTGATTCAGCCGCCTGTAATGAAGCTGTTTACTACCGAAAGAGAACGTAAGATTGTTATGGAGCAGCTGCGTCCGGTAAGTAAATTTGAAAAGGTCGTTTTCCCGATTATGTGCACCATCGTTATTTCTCTGCTGCTGCCGCCGGTAACAGCTTTGATCGGTATGCTGATGCTTGGTAACCTGTTCAAAGAAGCAGGCTGCCTGG
>ERZ791624.671-NODE-671-length-21826-cov-2.560746_pt1 | contig 21826 bp, 19 predicted proteins | sample MGYA00510058_ERZ791624 | MGnify/ENA primary metagenome ERZ791624 (study PRJEB30046, sample SAMN00715158) | human gut metagenome | study: EMG produced TPA metagenomics assembly of the A metagenome-wide association study of gut microbiota in type 2... | reverse complement strand
ATTCGCTCATGTCGATACGCGTCATCAGACTCTCGTCATCAAACAGGTAGTCGGCCAATGCTTTGGCAAGTTCTGTCTTACCTACACCGGTAGTACCCAGGAAGATGAATGAACCTATCGGACGTTTCGGATCCTGTAATCCGGCACGGCTACGGCGTACGGCATCGGATACGGCTGCTATGGCTTCATCCTGACCTACCACACGCAAATGTAATTCTTGCTCCAGATGAAGCAATTTGTCACGTTCGCTTTGCAGCATCTTGTTGACCGGTATCCCTGTCCACCGTGAAACAACATCGGCAATGTCCTCAGCGGTAACTTCTTCCTTTATCATGGCACTGTCACCCTGCTTGTGTTTCAGGTCTTCTTGAATATCCTTGATCTCGTTCTCTAAAGCCTGTAATTTTCCATAACGGATTTCGGCTACTTTACCGTAATCTCCCTCACGTTCCGCTTTCTCGGCTTCAAATTTCAATTGTTCTATTTCCTGCTTGTTTTGCTGAATCTTGTTGACCAGTTCCTTTTCACTCTGCCATTTGGCTTTGTAAGAGGTTTCCTGTTCTTTCAGTTCGGCAATCTCTTTATTCAGCTGTTGTAATTTGGGCTCGTCTTTTTCACGTTTGATGGCCTCACGTTCAATTTCCAGTTGTTTCAGGTGACGTGAGATTTCATCCAGTTCTTCAGGCACGGAATCACGTTCCATACGCAATTTGGCAGCAGCTTCATCCATCAGGTCAATAGCCTTGTCCGGAAGGAAACGTTCGGTAATGTAACGGTTACTCAATTCTACAGCGGCAATGATGGCTTCATCTTTGATACGTACCTTGTGATGGTTTTCGTAACGTTCTTTCAATCCACGGAGAATGGAGATGGTGCTCAGCGTGTCCGGTTCGGCTACCATAACGGTTTGGAACCGGCGTTCCAATGCCTTGTCCTTTTCGAAGTACTTCTGATATTCGTCCAAAGTAGTGGCTCCTATGCTGCGGAGCTCACCACGGGCCAAGGCGGGTTTCAATATATTGGCGGCATCCATGGCACCTTCACCTTTACCGGCTCCGACCAAGGTATGGATTTCATCGATAAACAGGATGATGCTGCCTTCGGCTTTGATTACTTCATTGACAACAGATTTCAGACGTTCTTCAAATTCACCTTTGTATTTGGCTCCGGCAACCAGTGCGCCCATATCCAATGAGAAGATTTGTTTGTTCTTCAAGTTGTCGGGTACATCACCTCGGATGATACGGTGTGCCAAGCCTTCAACAATGGCGGTCTTACCGGTACCCGGCTCACCGATTAAAATCGGATTATTCTTGGTACGGCGGCTTAATATTTGTAATACCCTACGTATTTCTTCATCACGCCCGATAACCGGATCAAGTTTTCCGCTGCGGGCAGCCTCATTCAAATTAATGGCATATTTGCTTAAGGATTGATAAGTGTCTTCACTGGATTGTGAAGTTACTTTTTCACCTTTACGTAGTTCTGCTATGGCGGAGCGCAGCTCTTTGTCTGTCATTCCCGCGTCTTTCAATATGGTAGCGACAGTACTCTTTACATTCAACAAGGCCAGGATAATAGCTTCCAGTGAAACGAATTCGTCACCCATCTCTTTGGAATACTGTACGGCTCTTTGTAATATCTCGTTGCTTTCACGGCTAAGGTAAGGTTCTCCTCCCGAAACCTTAGGCAGCGAGTCAATTTGCTTGTCGATGACCAATGCGATCTGCTGGGCGTTCATTCCCAATTTCTGGAAAATGAAGTTGGTGACGTTTTCACCTACTTTCAGTACTCCGGCCAACAGATGCACAGGCTCGATAGCTTGCTGTCCGCGGGCTTGAGTTACGTTCACCGCTTGTTGCACTGCCTCCTGTGATTTAATTGTGAAGTTGTTAAAATTCATATTGTATCTCCTTTCTAAATATTATTCAAATACCTATTGAAAACGTAACTGTCACTGCTTTGTTCAGTGGCTTTTGCGATTTCATTTGATAATCGTCAAATAGTTTGCCATAAAGAAAAAGAAAGCTAATGAGGTAAAATAAGAAGACAAAATGGCAGGCTCTCCGGCTTTTAAATGAAAAAAAGTCCGAATTGTACACAAAAAGGCAGATAACTCTTTTTGCAGGCAGATGATAATTGCTATCTTAGCATCGAAATCATAAAATGAAAACGAGATGACAAATGAAATAAAGTTTGCAGATACTGTAATTTTGGTGGATGTAGCCTATGTAGATAGGGTGGCGGGTGATTTATCCAAACATTTTGGTGACGTGGTGGGCCGTAAGTTGCCGAAAGCGGATTTACCGGTGTTGTTGGAATGTCTGTCACTGGATAGTGGAATACCCTTGGGGGAGAATGCAGTTCAGGTATTATTTATTTATGACGAGGAAAGTAAGAAAATGGATGCTTTTCAGCCGTCGGATTTGGAAAAGGAATTAAATAACGTGGCTTTCAAAAGCCAGTTGGGAGAGTTTGCACTTTATTCTTTCGAACCGCGGATATGGCTAGTCGCGAAGAGTTGTTTCTGGAGTCTTTGAGAGTGGTGGTTGATGCAAAAGAGGTGAAACGGGTGATTATTGTCCCTGCCGAAGAAGAATATGGAGATAAAGTTCCTGCTATATTAAATAAGGTGGATGGAAAAGAAAAAATGACGGTATTCGGTATGAATCCTCCAACCAGTGAAGTAGCTTATCAGTGGGAGATGTTTGGATTCGCTGTTTTACAGTCGTTAGGAATTAAAGCAGACGAACTATAATCATTAAAAAACATGTCTGATTTCAGGTTAAGAGTATTCAGTAGTGTTGCGAAAAACCTCAGCTTTACAAAGGCTTCGCAAGAGCTGTTTATCAGTCAGCCGGCTATAACCAAGCATATTCAGGAATTGGAAACGATGTACCAGACACGCCTTTTTGAGCGAATGGGGAACAAGATCTTGCTGACTGATGCAGGCAGGTTGTTGTTGGAGCATTGTGAGAAAATTTTGGAAGATTACGGACGCTTGGAGTACGAGATGAACTTATTACGTAATGAGCATACCGGTGAGTTGCGCTTGGGAGCCAGTACTACAATTGCCCAATATGTGCTTCCCCCTTTGCTGGCCCGCTTTATCGAGAAGTTTCCGCAAGTGTCTTTATCACTTTTCAGCGGGAACTCCTCTGAGGTGGAAAAGGCATTGCAGGAACATCGTATAGATTTGGCACTGGTAGAGGGAAATACCCGGCAACCTAATTTGAAATATACTCCTTTTCTGCAAGATGAGCTGGTGGCTATCGTCCATACTCATAGTAAGTGGATGGATTATGATGAGATAACTTTGGATGAATTGAAAGAAGTTCCTCTTGTACTTCGTGAAAGAGGTTCGGGAACATTGGATGTATTGATTACCGCTTTGCATAAACACAACATAAAGTTATCGGACCTTACTATCCGTATGCACCTGGGAAGTACAGAGAGCATTAAATTATTTCTGGAAAATAGTGAGTGCATGGGGATTTTGTCTATCCGGTCTATTAATAAAGAACTGTATTCAGGGAAGTTTAAAGTATTGGATATAAAAGACCTGGTGATGTTTCGTGAATTTGATTTTGTCCAATTGCAAGGGCAGGATACAGGGCTCCCGGCTCTGTTCATGCAATTTGCCAATCATTATAAGGAAAAGTTATAACTTATAATTAAAAACGATTAGATTGTTTTTGAAACATATATTACCTTTGCATCCCGAAATGGAGAAATAATGTTAAAAAGTAAAATATATGATTTCAGTAACAGCTTTACAGCAAAACAGCAAAACTATTTATGTAGGTTTGCTTTCCACGTTAACGGTCTTTTTGTTGATGGACTATATTCCGGTATTGGCTTCATTTTCCCAGTGGGTCACTCCCCCCGTATCTTTATTTCTGGGGTTGATATTTGCATTAGTTTGCGGACAGGCCTATCCTAAGTTCAATAAAAAGGTTTCTAAATATTTGTTGCAATATTCTGTAGTGGGATTGGGGTTCGGTATGAATCTTCAGGCTTCTCTGGCTTCCGGTAAGGAAGGAATGGAATTCACGATCATTTCTGTAATCGGTACAATGATTATAGGTATGTTTATAGGGCATAAACTTTTGAAGGTAGATCGTGATACGGCTTATCTTATCAGTTCGGGTACTGCAATTTGTGGGGGAAGCGCTATTGCTGCTGTGGGTCCTGTATTGAAAGCTAAAGATAGTGAGATGTCTGTGGCTTTGGCTACTATCTTTGTATTGAATGCCATCGCTTTGTTTATTTTTCCGGTGTTAGGTCACATGTTTGGGTTAGATCAACAACAGTTTGGTACTTGGGCAGCTATTGCTATTCATGATACGAGTTCTGTGGTGGGAGCAGGTGCGGCATACGGTGAAGAGGCGTTGAAAGTGGCGACAACAATCAAACTGACCCGTGCACTTTGGATTATTCCTTTGGCATTCGCTACTTCTTTTATTTTCAAGGGAAGCGGTAAGAAAGTAAGCATTCCTTGGTTTATCCTTTATTTTGTTGTGGCTATCGTTCTGAATACTTATGTGCTGGATGGTGTGCCTCAATTCGGGCAGGCTGTTTCCGGACTGGCACGTAAAGGATTGATTATTACCATGTTCTTTATTGGAGCTTCCTTGTCTATGGATGTATTGAAGCAAGTAGGTATGAAACCTCTGATTCAAGGTGTTGCTCTTTGGGCGGTGATCAGTCTTAGTTCATTGGCTTATATTCTACTTTTCTGATAGGGATTTATTAGAATATTAAAAAGTATGCGGATGATATGGATTGTTTGAAAAATCCTGTTATCCGCATGTTTTTTTATGAGAATATAATTTAGAAGTAATAGATGAGTAATAGTACAGCGTTTACTCCAATGACAGTGAGGAATCCTTTCCATACATAAGGCAGCATTTCTTTTCTGCGGGAGGAAAAAAATATGGCATAGAACATATTCACTACGATGTTGCTGATGATAGCTTGCATGATACAGGCCCCTACAATGGTTGCCGGAATGTTTCCGCCTTGTAACAGGTTTAGTATGAAAGGAGTGATATCACTTAATCCTGTTGCAATGGAGAGAATACTCAAACCTCCTGTTCCTGCATAAACCAATGTATAGTGAGTCAGAAATGTAAATACTACAAATAATAAAGCAAAGATCAGAGCGACTTTGAATTCCAGTGGATTACTTTCCGTTTCCGTTTCTTCAATAACTTCGCGCTCGCCTTTTATAGTATGCTTTTTATGGATGAATATGCCGATGCCGGCGGCGGTTGCAGACATGATGAGCAGATAGGGGTAAATATTCAGAAAGATGGAAGTGCTGAATATAAGGATCAAAATCATGAAACGTAAGAACATCATGCTGACAGCAAGCATCATGGCAGATACATATTCCGGTATTTCATGCGCTTGTACCCGTTTGCATTTGCGGGCAAGGATGGAAATGGTAGCGGTGCTGCTATACAGACCACCGATAATGCCCGAAACCAAAGTGCCTGATTCGCGGAAAACATATTGCTTCAGCAGGTAGGACAAATAGGAGATACCCGATACGACTACAGTAGCCAGCCAAATGGTGTATGGAGTGAGATTGATACCCGGTATGAGAGGTTCCTTGGGTAGCATGGGCAAAATGATACCGCTGATAGCCAGAAATTTTGCCAGTGTGATCATTTCATCATTCTGCATCCGTTGTACAAGTTCTGTGAAGGTGTGTTTCATTTCTGTGAAAAGAAGCACGGTGACTACCATCATCACGTAAAACCAGGAAGGTTGTGTACTTATGATAGGAGCCATACAATAGGTGATAAGGGCGATGATGATTGTTGTCACTCCAAACACGTGGAACTGGGATTGCTTGACATAATAATTGATGCCCAGTAACATACCTAAAATTATTCCGCCTCCCATAAATAAATGCATTTCCTTAGGATCAAGTATATAGAGGAGATATCCCAAAATGCCGATAAAAGTAAAAGTCCGGTCTGTGCCGAAAAGCGTAGTTTCCCCCTCTCGTTTCAGGCTGATTCTCCGTTGGGATAAACCGATGAGTAAAGAGAACAAGGTCACCAGAATGAAAGTAACCAATTGCTGGGGAAGGTAATCGTACAACTTTTCCATAAATCTGTCAAGATTAGGTTGATGTAATAGGTTTTCCTTTTAAACTGCATTGACTCCTCTGATGGATTCAAGTGGATTTAAAACGCTTGCTTAAACTGGCTTTCTTCAAAAAGTCCTTTTAATTCATCATCACTTTTTATTTGGTTGATGATTGTGGACAGAACTCCTGCTTTAGGCAATTCTACCACAACGTCTGTTTTATATTTACCACCGCTCTGCCGGCTGTTTTCACAGATTACTTTTAAGTTAGCAGCCTCTTGCTGGGTAGCCATATGGATCAGATCTGAGAACTGTTCCCACTCTGCATTACCGAATTTTTTTTGAGACTTGGCAGCCATTTCCGCCTTTGCTTTGATCTGGCTGGTTATTGCGGTACGGGCTGCAATGACCGCCTTCTTTTTGGAGGCAGTGGCGTCACCGCTCTGAGCTGATGCTGAGGCACGGAAGAAGTCTGCGTTTGTGCTATATGCATTTCCGGTACAAGGAGTGCTTTGTGCCTGTGCCCATGTTGACATTCCAAGGACGAAGGCTAAAAAATAGATGAATTTATAATATTTCATAGTTGTAATTTTATCAATCTATTGCGAAGATAGAAGAATATTTGATAATATAAACAAGAAAAGGGAAAAAAAGATGGAGCTTGCTTTATGAAATGATTATATTTGCAGAAATTAAATGAAAGGTTAGTATTCATGGAATCAACAACAAAACTCTATTCGTTAAATTACACAAACGCAAATACTTATTTATTTGCATTCGTGTTTATTGTAGGTAATGTGGTATTGCCGCAACTTTGTCATTTGGTGCATTTGGGTGGACCTGCTATGTTACCCATTTATTTCTTCACATTAATAGGTGCTTATAAATATGGATTCAAAGTGGGGATGTTGACGGCTGTTCTTTCTCCGCTTGTCAATAGCTTCTTGTTTGGAATGCCTTCTGTGACCATACTTCCGGCTATATTGGTAAAGTCGGTATTGTTGGCGTTGGTGGCGGGATATATGGCAGATCGTTTCCGTAAGATTACGATTCCTGCATTGCTGGGGACTGTTATGGCATATCAGGTGGTGGGTACCTTGATAGAATGGGCTCTTGTCGGTGATTTCTATTTGGCGGCACAGGATTTCCGGATTGGAATTCCGGGCATGTTGCTCCAGATTTTTGGTGGCTATGCTTTGTTGAAAGCTATTGCAAAAAGATAAGTTGTAAACATTTGATGTTATGCTGCAAATTGTGAAACAGCCTGAAAATGGTGGCGCTGGCTATGTTCTGGTAGCTGTCATGGATGGAGATCCCGGTAAATGGATGACTTTGGTTTTTGATAAATCATTTAATAGTTAATAGATAAAATGACAGGCACATTATTATTTTTAGGATTAGGAATGCAGGAAATATTATTCATTGCATTGATTGTTCTTTTATTCTTTGGTGGGAAGAAGATACCCGAACTGATGAAGGGGTTGGGCAAAGGGGTTAAGAGTTTTAAGGAAGGGATGAACGGGGTGGAGGATGATATAGATGGAAAAGATAAGAAAGGGGAAACGAAAGAGTGACAAATGATGGAACAACAGCAGAAGATACTGACTTTTTGGGATCATCTGGAAGAACTGCGCCATGTCTTGTTCCGTATTGCAGTGGCTGTGGTATTTCTAATGTTGGTAGCATTCTTGTTTAAGGATGAGCTTTTTGCTATTGTTCTAGCGCCTAAGAATGCTGATTTCATTATTTATCGTTTTTTTTGCCGGATAGCTGATTTCATGGCTATGCCTTCATTATGTCCGGAAGTGTTTTATGTGAAAATGATCAATACCCAATTGGCGGCTCAATTCATTACTCATATGAGCGTGTCTTTTTATACGGGTTTTTTGCTGGCATCTCCTTATGTTATTTATCAGTTGTTCCGTTTTGTTTCGCCGGCTTTATACGAGAATGAAAAGAAATATTCTACCCGGATTGTAGGGTGGGGCTATTTTCTTTTTATGATGGGAGTTCTTTTGAATTATTTTTTGATTTTCCCTCTTACTTTCCGTTTTCTTGCTACCTATCAGGTCAGTATGGAAGTGGAGAACACGATTACTTTGTCTTCGTATATGGATACATTGATGATGATGAGCCTGATGATGGGGATTGTTTTCGAGATTCCTGTCCTTTGTTGGCTTTTTGCCAAACTGGGATTTCTTACGGCTGATTTTATGAAGCGGTATCGTCGTCATGCTATTGTTATTATTCTGATAGTTGGAGCTGTTATCACTCCTACGTCAGATGTCTTTACATTGATGATGGTGTCTGTGCCTATGTATTTGCTTTACGAAGTCAGCATTTGGATTGTAAGTCGGATTGGGAAGAAACAGCGGGAAGAATCCGTAGAGGAAGTGCTTGAAAAATCATGAGATGATAATCCTTATAAATGTTATTCCGTAAAAAAGGAAGACCTTTCATGATAGGCCTTCCTTTTTCCATTAGGATCCATACTTTATTAAATTTTCCAGCCAAAGGCTTCTGCTACGGCCGGAAACACAATCTTTCCGTTTACAATATTCAAGCCGTTTTTTAGTCCCGGATCGTTTTCGCAAGCTTTTTCCCAACCAAGATCTGCCAATCTGATAGCGTATGGCAGTGTAGCATTGGTTAATGCCAAGGTTGAAGTACATGGCACGGCTCCCGGAATATTTGCCACACAGTAATGGATGATACCGTCTACTTCGTAAATAGGTTCGGCATGAGTTGTGGGATGGGAGGTTTCAAAACATCCTCCTTGGTCAATGGCCACATCTACCAGTACAGTACCCTTTTTCATCAGTTTCAGCATAGGGCGTGTTATGAGGTGGGGAGCCTTTGCACCGGGGATAAGAACTGCACCGATTATCAAATCAGTTGTTGGCAGTTCTTTTTCTATATTGTGGCTGGACGAGAATAATGTTTTTACATTTTTAGGCATGAACTCACTCAACTGACGCAGGCGGGGTAATGAAATATCACAGATTGTGACATCAGCCCCTAATCCTGCAGCCATTAAAGCTGCATTGGTTCCTACGATGCCGCCGCCTAATACCAGCACTTTGGCTGGCTTGACACCGGGAACTCCACCTAGCAAGATGCCACGTCCTCCTTGAGGCTTCTCCAAAAAACGTGCTCCTTCCTGAGTGGACATTCGTCCCGCCACTTCACTCATGGGAATCAGCAGAGGCAGTCCTCCTTGTTTGTCTGTTACAGTTTCGTAAGCTAGGCATACTGAACCACTACGCATCATTGCCTCCGTTAATTCTTTGTCACAGGCAAAATGGAAGTATGTAAATACCAGTTGGCCCTTACGTACCAGGTTATATTCACATTCGATGGGTTCCTTGACTTTTATAATCATCTCGGCAATGGCGTACACATCTTCTATAGTAGGAAGGATACGCGCTCCGACTTTCTCATACTCTTCATCGGAAAATCCGCTGTTTATACCTGCGGTGTGTTGTATATACACCGTGTGACCTCTCTGTACCAACTCGTGTGCTCCTGCAGGGGTTAATGATACACGATTCTCGTTGTTTTTGATTTCTTTAGGAATTCCTACTATCATAATTGTCACATTTAAGGGGTTTGACTGCCTCAAAGATAACAAAATGTCAGAAAAGTAGGTTTTGTCTGGATATGTTTTTTTCGTAATAAATGTATGTTTAGCAACATTGTTTTAAGGGATATTCTGTTTTTTATTTGTAAGTTTGCGGAGAGATTCAAAATTTTTGTGATGAGTTCTCCATAAAATAAAGAAAATGACTTTACGAAATTATATAATCATAGCAGCTTTGGGCAGTGTTCTTGCTGTACGGGCACAGGAAGAACCGGCTGCTCCTGTATTCCGTCCTCCTTTTGATTTTCCGCTTATTCTGAGCGGTAATTTCGGTGAACTGCGTTCTAACCACTTTCATGGAGGAGTGGATTTTAAAACCCAGGGAGAGGTGGGAAAACCTATTCATTGCATTGCCGACGGATATGTGAGCCGTGTACTGGTTACTCCCGGAGGATATGGGCAGGCTATTTTTATTACGCATCCCAATGGATATACTTCAGTATATGGACATGTGTTGAAATTTGCTTCTGCAGTGGCAAAAGTGGTGGAGGAATATCAATATCGGCATGAAACTTTTGCTGTGGATTTGAAATTCGAGCCTCATCAGGTCAGTTTCAAAGCTGGAGAAATCATTGCTTTAAGCGGTAATGAAGGGTATTCTTTCGGACCGCATCTGCATATGGAGATACGCCGTACGGATACTGGTGAATTGATAGATCCCTTACAGTTCTATACCGATAAAATTAAAGACACTACTCCGCCACGTGCGTCAATGATTATGCTTTATCCGCAGCGGGGCGCTGGAGTTGTGGAAGGCTCACAAAGAAAAAAATCCATATCTGTTGCTTCTTTGGGACAACCGGTTTCTGCTTGGGGGAAAATAGCCGCTGGCATTAAGGCATACGACTATATGGATGGCACACATAATAATTATGGTGTGCGTTCCGTGGTACTCTATGTGGATACGACAGAAGTTTTTCGCAGTACGGTGGATGGCGTTTTGCCCGAAGAGAACCGGATGATTAATGCCTGGACAGACTATGAGGAGAATGTAAAGAGGCATAATTGGGTGATGCGCTCACAGATTCTTCCCGGAAATAGTTTGCGCATGTTACAAGCCAATGATGAAGGAGGGGTGGTTACGATTGATGAAGAACGCGATTATCATTTTCGTTATGAATTAGCTGATTTATACGGGAATAACTCGACTTATCGTTTCATTGTGCGTGGCCGTAGGCAGCCGATAGAGGAATATCATCCGCAGGTAAAACATTATTTGGCATGGAATAAAGGTAATGTGGTTCAGGAACCGGGTATGGAACTGGTTATCCCCCGAGGAATGTTGTATGAGGATGTGGCACTGAACTGTCATGTGGTTAAAGATACAGCCGCAATATCTTACGAGTACCAGTTGCACGATGACCCAGTAGCTTTGCAGGCTGGGTGCACGCTGATGATCGGGGTACGCCATCTTCCTGTAGAGGATACGTCGAAATATTATGTGGCCCGTAAGTGGGGAAAAAGGAAAGGTTCAGCAGGAGGAATTTATGAAAATGGTTGGATGAAGACTTCCATCCGTGAACTGGGAACCTATACCGTAGCTATAGATACTTTGTCTCCACGAGTGACCCCATTAAATAAGGCACAATGGAAGACAGGTAAGGTTCAGTTCAAAATAGGAGATGCGGAAACGGGTATTAAGGATTATAAGGTGAAGATAGACGGCGAATTTGCCTTATTCGGTTTCAGTTCCAAAAATGCGAAATTGTGGATGAAGCATCCTGAACGGTTAAAAAAAGGAGTCGCCCATAAATTGGAATTGGTGGTGACAGATTATTGTGGAAACGAAACAAAAGAGGAATATGAATTTTGATGGTAAAATAAGTATTATACACAATTAAAAAGTTATATATTAATGAAGAATAAGCTGATTTTAGGTGCTGCCTTTCTATTGGCGGCAATAACAGAGAGTTTGGCATGCACTAACCTGATTGTAGGTAAGGGAGCCTCGGTTGATGGTTCTGTTATCGTTTCTTATTCCGCTGATTCATACGGAATGTTTGGCGAGTTGTATCACTATCCTGCCGGTATGCATGAAAAAGGAACCATGCGTGATATCTATGATTGGGATTCGGGCAAATATTTAGGGCAAATAAAAGAAGCGCGTCAAACCTATAATGTGGTAGGTAATATGAATGAATTTCAGGTAACCATAGGTGAAACTACTTTTGGTGGACGGGAGGAATTGGTTGATTCTACCGGTATTATGGATTATGGAAGTTTGATTTATGTAGCTCTCCAGCGTTCTCGTACAGCTAAAGAAGCCATACAGGTAATGACGGATTTAGTAAAAGAATATGGTTATTATAGCAGTGGCGAATCATTCAGTATCGCTGATCCCAATGAAGTCTGGATTTTGGAGATGATCGGTAAGGGTCCCGGTGTGAAAGGTGCTGTATGGGTAGCAGTCCGTATACCGGATGATTGTATTGCCGCACATGCTAATCAGAGCCGGATTCATCAGTTCAATATGAATGACAAGGATAATTGTCTTTACTCTCCGGATGTGATTTCTTTCGCTCGTGAAAAAGGTTATTTTGACGGTATGAATAAAGATTTCAGTTTCTCGGCGGCATATAATCCTTTAGATTTTGGTGGTGTACGGTTCTGTGAAGCGCGTGTATGGAGTTTCTATAATATGTTCAACAAGTCGGTGGGAGATACCTATCTTCCTTATATTCAGGGGGACAGCAAAGAACCGATGCCTCTTTATATCAAGCCTTCCCGTAAACTTTCAGTACGTGATGTACAAGCGGCTATGCGCGATCACTATGAGGGTACTCCACTGGATATAACTAATGATCCCGGTGCCGGTCCGTTTAAAACTCCTTATCGTCTGTCTCCCTTGAGTTTTAAAGTAGGAGATCAGGAATATTTCAATGAACGTCCCATTTCGACTCAGCAAACGGCTTTCACTTTTGTGGCACAGATGCGTGCTAACCTGCCCGATGCAATAGGGGGAGTATTATGGTTTGGGACAGATGATGCTAATATGACAGTGTTTGCTCCTGTATATTGTTGTTCGGATCGTATTCCTGACTGTTATAGCGGTAAAGAAGCCGACTGTGTAACTTTTTCATGGGACTCTGCATTTTGGATTTATAATTGGGTGGCCGATATGATTCGTCCACGTTATAGCCTGATGATTGATGATATGCGTGCCGTTCAAAATAATTTGGAAGATACTTATGCGAATGCACAGGCTGGCATTGAATCTTCTGCCATGAGCTTATATGAGAAAGATCCTGTAAAGGCAAAAGAGTTCTTGACTAACTATAGTTGCATGACAGCCGAATCGGCAATAGACAGCTGGAAGAAATTGGGCGAATTTTTGATTGTGAAGTATAATGACGGTGCTGTGAAAAAGATGGCAAAAGATGGAACCATACTTCGTCCTGAAACCGGTCATTGCGCTCCTTTGGTACGTCCGGGGTATCCCAAAGAATTTTTGGAAGAACTGGTAAAGGCCACCGGTGAACGCTATAAGATGAAATAGGATATATTTTTGTATGTTCTGAAAGTCTGATTAATTAGTGGAGGGGCAGGTTATGATCCTGCTCCTGTGCATAATAAGATAGTTTTTTAGATTGTATTCAGGATGCCTGGGAACTTTCCTGACTGTTATATAGTAGTGTTTTTTTCCTTGTATGGTCTTCTGCTTTTTTATGACAGATTATTTTAGGGTGATAATCCTTTATATCTCTAATTTTCTTCTTTCAAATTTCTAGGATTTTTAATTTAATTCTTTTACATTTGTCAAGACGTAAAAATCGGATGTAATTATAAACCTTATAAATAACAAAAAATTATGGAAAATGAAGAATTGATAAAGCAAGTGACAGAGAAAGCAGAGAAATGGTTAACACCTGCTTATGATGCCGAAACACAGGCTGAAATTAAGAAAATGTTGGCGAATCCCGATAAGACTGATTTGATTGAAGCATTTTATAAAGATTTGGAGTTTGGGACAGGTGGTTTGCGTGGTATTATGGGCGTGGGCAGTAACCGTATGAATATTTATACGGTAGGTGCTGCTACTCAAGGTTTGTCCAATTATCTAAATAAAAATTTTAAAGATCTCGATCAGATATCTGTTGTGGTAGGTCATGATTGCCGTAACAACAGCCGTTTGTTTGCGGAAATTTCTGCCAATATCTTTTCTGCGAACGGTATTAAAGTATATTTGTTTGAAGATATGCGTCCTACTCCTGAAATGTCATTTGCTATCCGTCATTTCGGTTGCCAGAGCGGTATCAATATTACTGCCTCTCATAATCCGAGAGAATACAATGGTTACAAGGCTTATTGGGATGATGGTGCACAAGTATTGGCTCCGCACGATAAAGGTATCATTGATGAGGTGAACAAGATTTCATCGGCTACCGACATCAAGTTTGAAGGTAACAAGGATCTGATTCAGATTGTGGGCGAAGAGGTAGACAGCGTCTATTTGAATAAAGTGAAAACAATTTCTATTGATCCTGAAGTGATCAAGCGTCAGAAGGATTTGAAAATTGTGTATACTCCGATTCATGGTACAGGTATGATGTTGATTCCGCGTGCATTGAAGCAATGGGGATTTGAAAATGTACATACCGTGCCTGAACAAATGGTGAAGAGTGGCGATTTTCCGACTGTTGTCTCTCCGAATCCGGAAAATGCCGAGGCTTTGTCTATGGCTATTGATTTGGCTAAGAAAATAGACGCTGACATTGTAATGGCTAGCGATCCGGATGCTGACCGCGTAGGTATGGCTTGTAAAAATGACAAAGGAGAATGGGTGCTGATCAATGGTAACCAAACCTGTTTGCTGTTCTTGTATTATATAATAAAGAACCGTATTGCGATGGGTAAGATGAAGGATGATGATTTCATTGTGAAGACTATCGTTACTACGGAACTGATTAAATCTGTCGCAGACAAGAATCACATCGAAATGTTGGATTGCTATACCGGATTCAAGTGGATTGCACGTGAGATCCGTTTGCGTGAAGGCAAACAGCAATACATCGGAGGTGGTGAAGAAAGCTACGGATTCCTGGCCGAAGACTTTGTCCGTGATAAAGATGCTGTTTCTGCTTGTACATTGTTGGCGGAGATTTGTGCTTGGGCAAAAGACCAGGGCAAGACCTTGTTCGAAGTTTTGCTTGATATTTATGTGGAGTATGGTTTCTCAAAAGAAACTACTGTGAATGTTGTGAAACCAGGAAAGAGCGGGGCAGAAGAGATTAAGGCAATGATGGAAAACTTCCGTTCTAATCCTCCGAGAGAAATAGGCGGTTCTAAGGTTGTTCTTGTCAAGGACTTTAAAACTTTGAAGGTGACAGATGGTAACGGGAATATAACAGAAATAGATATGCCGGAGGCTAGTAACGTATTGCAATATTTTACGGAAGATGGAACTAAGATTTCAGTTCGCCCGTCAGGAACAGAACCTAAAATCAAATTCTATGTGGAAGTAAAAGGTGAAATGGGTTGCCACAAATGTTTCGATGCCGCTAATGCAGCTGCTGAGGAAAAGGTGGAAGCCGTAAGAAAATCACTGGGAATTTAATCGAGTATAAGCATCGGGCGAAAGTCTGAGAGAATATTCATAAATAAAAGAAGGGGTGGTGGAGATGTATTTCTCTATCCCCCTTTTCTTTTATTTCCGTGCCATTTATATCAAAATCTACACTTCTTTGTTTATTTTTTGTTGTAACTTTGCCTTCTGTTTTAAATAAGGTAAAAGATATGATGTGGTTACTTCTGGCATTTCTCTCGGCTGCATTGCTGGGATTCTATGATGTATTTAAGAAACAGTCGTTGAAGGACAATGCGGTTATTCCGGTATTATTTCTGAATACGTTGTTCTCTAGTTTGATATTTCTTCCTTTTATTGTATTGTCAGTGTGGAGGCCGGGAATATTGGAGGATTCTATTTTTTATGTGCCTGTTGCAGGGTGGGAGGTGCATCGCTATGTGGTGTTGAAATCTGTTATTGTCCTTTCGTCGTGGATATTGGGATATTTTGGGATGAAGAATCTGCCTATCACAATTGTGGGACCTATAAACGCTACTCGTCCGGTAATGGTGTTGGTGGGAGCTTTAGTGGTCTTTGGTGAGCGATTGAATTTTTACCAATGGATTGGTGTGCTGATGGCTGTCTTCTCTTTTTTTATGCTGAGTCGCAGCGGAAAGAAAGAGGGAATAGATTTCAAACATAATAAATGGATTTATTATGTGGTAATGGCAGCTGTGTTGGGAGCGGTCAGCGGGCTTTATGACAAGTATCTCATGGCGCCTGTCGATCAAGGAGGTATCGGACTGGATAGAATGATTGTACAGTCATGGTATAATATCTATCAATTGTTTATGATGGGAGGTGTTTTGATGTTGTTATGGTGGCCGAAGCGCCAATCTACCACTCCGTTTCATTGGCATTGGTGTATTATTCTGATATCTATTTTTCTGTCGGCAGCTGATTTTGTTTATTTCTATGCCTTAAGCTTGGATGGTGCAATGATTTCCATAGTATCTATGGTAAGGCGTGGCAGTGTGCTTGTTTCTTTTCTATTTGGTGCAATGGTATTCCGTGAGAAGAATCTTAAAAGCAAGGCTGTGGATTTGGCACTGGTACTTATTGGTATGATATTTTTGTATTTGGGAAGTCGGTAAGCAAAAAAGACGGGGTGTGACTCATCGTGCATACCCCGTTATTCTTGATTACTCTATAATGATTTTATATTCTACATCAAACGTTTCTTTTGGTTCCAATTTCTGTATCCATTCACGGTCCTTTAATTCGCCCGAATACCCTACAGAATCGCAACGTCCATACCATGGTTCAATGCAAACAAATGGGCAATCGGGATGTGTCTTGGTAGGAGACCACAAAGCTACCAATGGAGAATTAAATTCCAAACTGATATGGGGCTTTTTCTTTTTATCCAGTAAGGTTATTTTTTTCAGTTGTTTATTGTCAAAAATATAAGTGTCACAATCAAAAGTATGAATATCAATTGGCATCAGTCCTTCTTTGTTTAATTTTAGTACATGACGCTCTGGTGATACGCACCCCTTTTCGGTTGGCATGATATATTCTAAGTCAGACTTTCGGTCAAAAACAAAGAAGCCACGATCCTTTGTAGCAGCATCGAACTCGGGGAAATAGAAAGCTGGGTGTGCTCCAATCTGGAAATACATATCCATGGCTCCCAGATTTTCTACACGCCATTTTACGGTGATTTTATTTTCTTCCAATAAATATCCCACCAGCAGGCGGAAGGGAAAAGGAAACTTGCCCAATGTATCAGGAGTGCTTTCCAACCAATATACAGCTCCTTTGTCTTCTTTATAGGTTAGTTTGAAGTCCATATCACGTGCAAAACCGTGTTGTCCTATTTCATAAGTATTTCCGGCATGACGGTATTTATTGTTCCACACACGTCCTACTATAGGGAAAAGGACAGGTGAACGCCGTCCCCAAAATTTAGCGTCGCCCTGCCAAAGATATTCTTTGCCATCCTTTTTGATACTTTGAAGCTCGGCACCATGCTCGGCTATTTGTACAGTCAGGATAGAATTAGATAGTGTTTCCATGTTTCTTCGTTTATAAATTCTTTTTTCAAAGGTAGGGATGTTTCATGACATGACAAAGTGAATCTTCATCTTTGTGTAAATTTTATCTAAAAGGCTGTTTGGGTCAAATAAATTTTAATAAAAGTATATGGTTGTGTTTATTTTTGCTTATGTTTGTCAATAAGCTATGAAGGAGGATAAGATGGAGAACATACATTTGATATTTAAATTTTTATGGTATAGTGTATTATTTTGTATATGGGGAGTATCTTGTACAAGTTCCGGAACTTATAAAAAGACCCAAATGGATATCTATATGCAGTATTATGATTTTATAATTGATTCATTGTCAAAAAATCCTAGTTATGTATGTACCCGGACTGCCAGGCAAATGTCGGTTGCCACAGATAGTGTGGCGTATTACCATTATCTTGTTCTTTTGGCAAAAGCATATATGTTTAAATCCGAGATGGATTCGGCTAAACTTAGCATGGATAGAGCGGAAGTATTTTGCGATGGAGCTGAACCGTCATCGTTAATTAATGATTTGTATGCTGAGATTTACAATATGCGGGGTAATGTATGTGTTCGTCAAGGGTTGACAGATTCTTCAGTGGTATGTTTTCAAAAAGCATTTGATTATCGTTTGAAGGGTAGTAGCAGAGATATGCTTCATGATATTTCTATTAATTTGGCTGATGCTTTTGTCCGTACCGGTCATTATGATAAAGGCGCGATGTGGTATCGTAAAGCTTTGTCTTACTGTGATTCATTGAAGATTCCTGAAGAAAAACGTTTTCCTGTTTATTACGGATTGGCACAGGTTTATATGGAACTTCGTGATTTTACTTCTTGTGATCATTACTATGAACTGGCTGCCCGGCAATATGATAAGATGCTTCCATTTGAGAAACATATTTATTTGAATAATCGTGGTAATTCTTATTATTTTCGTGCTGATTATCCTAATGCTTTGGAATTTTTCAGAAAATCATTATTGTTAGCTCGTTCTTATCCGGATATGATTTTTGAGGAACATCTGACTGAAATGAATTTGGGAGAAACTTTTCTATTGATGAATCAGGTTGATTCTGCCGCATACTATTTAAACCTTTGCAGTGATTTTTTTCGTTCTATCGAAAATCAGACGGCTCTCTATTATTTGGATACCCAATTGATTGAACTTGCCTTGAAGCAGAATAATTTGTCTTTAGCACGTAAACGTATGTCTGAGGCTATACAGCCTGATTATGTGGAACCGAATATGCAGCATATCCGTAACCGTTACCTGCAACATTATTTTGAAGAGGTGGGGGATTTCAAACAAGCCTATTATTATCAAATGGAAAATCAGCGTATTGATGATTCTACACGTAATGAGCGTATTAAAATGCGTACAGCTGAAATTGATCTGAAATACAGTCAGGACACCACGCTGATGAAGCAGAAAATTTTTATCCAGCAAAAAGAGAATGAAGTACTGGCGCTGAATCAGACGCTTTACCTGTGGATGTTTGCCTGCATCTGTATTTTGGGGCTCGTTGTTTTTGTTTACATGTACAACAAGAGACAGCGTTTCCTGCTGCAAATGAGAAGTCAGAATATGATTGCCACTTTGCGTATGGAGAATATCCGTAACCGGGTTTCCCCCCATTTCATTTTTAACATTCTGAACCGTGAGATGGGAAACTACACCGATGAGCAGGCCGGAAATATGCGTGGGTTGGTAAAGCTGATGCGGCGCAACCTGGAACTGACCGAACAGCTGTGCGTTACCATGGCCGAGGAACTGGACTTTGTCAATACGTTTATCAACCTGGAACGTGAAGCATTGGGAGATAGCTTTATACTGTCCACATCCATAGATGCTGCCATCCATCTTGACCAAGAAATACTTCCTTCCATGATGATACAGATTCCGATAGAAAATGCCATCAAGCATGCCCTGAAGGACAAAGAGGGGATGAAAAGACTGTGGATTGATATCAAGAAGACCGGGGAGGGAATCTGCGTCAAGGTGCGTGACAATGGGGGAGGTTACCGGATAAACAGTGTCAACCATGGTACAGGCACCGGTATAAAAGTGATTCTTCAAACCATACAGTTGTTGAACGCCAACAATAAAAAGCATATCGACATATCCATAACCAATGTGCAGCTGGAAGACGGAGAAACCGGTTGCGAGTTTGCTGTCTTCCTGCCCCAAGGCTATGATTATAATTTGAAAAAGATGGTTTAGTTGTTATTTTTGCTAGGATAGTGTCTGAAACGGTCGCTATAGTTCCATAACCGGAGTGTCGGGTTTGTGCGTTAAAACATGTTTTAATACTTTTGTTCCGTTAATAACTAAAGCAGGATTGTTTACTATGGATAAACTATACAGGGTCGTAATAATTGATGATGATGAGTTCTCTGCGGACAATCTTTGTCTGGAGCTGAAGAAATATAACAGGCTGTCTATAGACGGGATGGCACGTAACGGTGCGAATGGCCGGAAACTGCTGGAAAAGGTTCATCCGGACTTGCTGTTTCTGGACGTGGAATTGCCGGACATAAAGGGCATGGAACTGCTGGAACAGCTAAGGGGGGCAATCACTTGGAATATGCAGATTGTGTTCTATACAGCTTATGATAAGTACATGATTTATGCTATCCGTGGGGCAGCTTTCGACTACTTGCTGAAGCCTATAGACAAGAAGGAGCTGGAAGGGATCATTGACCGCTTCATGAAAAAGGCGGAAGAGTCGGCAGCCGCATCTTTGGTTATCCCTCCGCGTGTGTATTCGGTCGGCGAGCATACCTTTATGATATCCACACCCATCAATGACTTGCGCATTCTGCGCTCCATTGACATCGGTTTTTTCCGTTATAACTCCGACCGGAAACTGTGGGAAGTGGTGCTGAACAACCAGCTGCCTTTGCTGCTGAAGAAAAATACTACGGCCGATCATATCAAGGGATATGACTCCTGCTTCGTCCAGATCCATCAGTCGTATATCATTAATATCAATTATCTGATGATGATTAAGGAGAACCGCTGCGTCATGTTTCCCCCGTTTGAGAATATTACGGAACTTCAGGTTTCCAAGAAGTTCAGAAAAGAATTGCAGGATAGGTTTTATTTGTTGTAGTGAATCTATTGATGACGTTGAAAATACAAGTTTATAGAAAGTGATTTTAAGTCACAGTGGAAAAGCAGGAGTCGTGAGATTGCTGCTTTTTTTGTTTTTAGTGCTTAATTTTCCCTTTGCGGTATATGGAAATGAGGCTATATAGTCGTTAATTTAGATAGAATAGTATGCTTGTTAGGCTGTTTGATACTTTCTCTTGGTTTTGTGAATTTGTAAAATGACGTTAATTGTTTTTCTTTGAAGCCGCATAAGGTTAAAAAAAGACATGTATATGAATGAAGTAAAAAAAGTAATATTGTTTTTATTATGCTGTGCTATACCTTTTAGTTTTTATGCACAGAAGGCGCGCCAAAATGCTGTAACAAAGAAATGGGGATATGAGCAGACCGAAAATAAAGGATGGTGGGAAAATTCAAAATATAGGGGTAATTCTATGTTTGGTGGATGGGATGCGGCTTTAGTAAATCAGGATTATGAGATAAATTGGTTGATTTCTCCACAATATGAAGGGGTGACCAAGAGATTTACAGAAAAGTTGGCAGGAGTAGTTTTAGGAGGAAAAGTAGGTTTTATAGACATACACAACCGTTTTATAATTAAACCGCAGTTTGAAAATGCAGATGATATTCATGGATTTAATTTAGGACTGTCTGCGGTAAAGAAGAATGGCAAGTTTGGCTTTATAAATAAAAAAGGAGAATTTGTCATTGAACCTCAATTTGATTACGCTGATAATTTTAGAGATAACATGTTGGCTACAATCAAGCAAGATGGTAAGTTCGGGGCTATTAATTTAAGGGGAGAAATCGTTGTTCCATGTAAATATATTCTAGAAGAAGCAATGATAAGCGTTCCTATATCCAATAAGGTATATCGCCAGAAACAAGAAGAAGTGAAAAATGCGAAAGGGAACGGTGATTTTGATGATTTGCTTGATAAAATCGCTGAATGTAGCAGAGAGGTCAATGAAAAAATTAGGTATTAAGGAACAAATGGACACCATTACAAATCGTTATAACAAATGGTTATACTTGTTCCATATTTCAAGTTGCTAAGATAACAAAAAAGGGAGTGTGGTTATGCTCCCTTTTTAGTTTGATCCCAATTTATCTTCCATCCTATTTTTAGATATAATATAATGAAGAAATATCAATAAGAGAATAAGAAATAATATCTGCTATAGTATTTATTGCTGGAGTTACTATACTAAAATTAAACAGTCCGATAATTAACATACAAACTTTTAAAACACATCCAACAAAGGCTATTAATGCTGCTGTTCCAAATTTTACAATCTTCATTTTTTCAATGCTTTTTCAAATAGTGAATATGTCTTAATTAGTTTCTTTGCGTTCTTTTCTTTTATATCAAAATCGTAATATCCATCATTGGT
>ERZ791624.670-NODE-670-length-21850-cov-1.915715_pt1 | contig 21850 bp, 21 predicted proteins | sample MGYA00510058_ERZ791624 | MGnify/ENA primary metagenome ERZ791624 (study PRJEB30046, sample SAMN00715158) | human gut metagenome | study: EMG produced TPA metagenomics assembly of the A metagenome-wide association study of gut microbiota in type 2... | reverse complement strand
GGCCAGCAGGTAGATCACGGAGACGGCTGCTGCGCCTCCATGATAGAGAAACGCCAGCAGAAGGGCACAGGCCAGGAGCAGGGCAGACATCAGCATCATCAGGAAGCGGACGGACAAGCTGGAAGACTTGTCAGCAAAGGCTGCCAGAAGAGGCTGAATCAGGGCAGACAGAAGTCCTCCCGCCGCCAGCAGGAGTCCAATCTGAGAATTGGTCAGTTTTGCCCCGAGAAGAAAGAAACTTGCATAGCCTGCCGTCACCGCCATGTTCATCCAGTAAAACATCTGCAGGCGTGCATAAGGGAATGTCAGGTCCCGGGAAGCCCGGGCACGATGCTTCATGGTCATATAGGATCTCCCTTTTTTCGTTGATGAAATTCTGTTTTCGATTATACCCTGCCGTGTTTCAATTTACAAAAGTCTTACCGGAATTCCTCTGAAATCAGATAGCACTTTACAGACAATTTTGATATCCTCCTTGCTGTTAGCTGATTATTTTAAACCATTGCTTACAGAAGAAGGAATTCATGAAAAGAAACGGTACCAGATTTGCTGCAATGATCCTGACCGGTGCGATGGCAGCGATGGCTGTCCCGGCGGTCTTCTATGCAGGGGATACAGACAAGGTCAAGATCGAGTACTGGCACTGCAATTCCGAGGAACAGGGCGGCAAGACGGTCGATGAACTCGTTCAGAAATTCAACGAGAGCAACGACCACATCGAGGTCACGGCAAAATACAACCCGGATATGTACAAGGGCTTGATGCAGAACCTCCAGGCAGAGGCAGCGACCGGCAATTATCCGGCAGTTGTGCAGATTGGCTGGGCGTTTCTTGATTATTTCTCCAACAATTTCTCATATACGTCTCCTCAGGACGCCATCGACAAGTTTGATTCTGAAGATTCTACCTTTCTTTCCGACAATTTTCTTCCAAATGTTCTGAACCTCGCTGTCAACAGCAAGGGTGATCAGGTTGGTATTCCGTATTCTCTGAGCAACCCGGTTCTCTACTACATCAACAAAGACCTGTTGAAGGAAGCGGGGGTCAGCGAGGATGGACCGACAACCTGGGCGGAATAAAAACTCTATCGAACCAGTGAGCTGGCAGCCGGGAAACCAGCTGCTTTTTCGTGAAGACGGCCGGTCATCATGGAGTGCGGCGCGCGAGATGACGGCGGAGCCGCCGAATCGGGCAGGGCAGAGCCCTGGCATTGCCTGATAACACGATTTCGCATATACTGAGGGTGTTTTATCACGTGGTGAAGCGCGGAGAAACCAGCGCAGGGAAACCGGCGCAGGGAAACCAGCACAGATAAACAGCCCCTGCGCTGGATGGTTAGAAAGCTGCTGTAAGGGAGGTGGACGGCATGATCAGTCTGAATGATTATCTGTATGCCGGGGATACGGTCCTGAAGATATTAAGGCGGTATTCGGCGGACCTTGGCACGGACGCGGAAATGCGCATGCAGGGATGTGTCCCGGATGGCAGTCAGACGGTGGATACAGCGTTCGGACGGGCCGCCATCGACTTTCAGCACAGCCGTTTCCTGGAGGGAATCCTGTATCAGCTTGAACACAATGACTTCCTGACCTTTCAGTCCAACCGGATCCGGGAGTTTTACAAGTACATGGCCTCCGAATATCCTTATTTAGCCTTCACCTTCAGGGGCAGGATCAAGTCCGTCATCCGGTCGGAGGAGAAGTTCAACGGGTACATCACAGAGTATATCTACGACTACTACGTGAAGCACCATGCGTTTCCGCCGATCGAAGGGCTGCAGAGGCAGCTGAATCATTTCCGGGACTTCATTGCATACCGGATTGTGCTGTCCATGCCGGCATGCCACCTGCGCCCGGGACAAGACAGGGAGCAGGAGGAGATCCGCTATCTCTATGAGATTGCCAACGCCCTGCCGGCGTTCCTCGAGAAGCGGTCGTTCACGGCAGAGCCGGCCATTCGGCGAGGCGGGGAAGCGGCTGAAGACGGAATCGATAACAACTCAATCGGCACTGCAGGGATGCCGGCCTGCGAGACACCGGAAGAGGCAGTTTCCGGCAGCATGCCGTCTGGTCTGACACCGCAGGTTCGCCCGTACTATCGGGATTATGTCGCGCACCCGAAGGAGTCCGGATACCGGTCGCTTCACATCGCTTTTTTTGACGAGGCAGCGTCCAGTTATATCGAGGTGCAGCTGCGTACTCATGAGATGGACAATTTCGCGGAGATCGGGACTGCGAACCACAGCCAGTATGAAAAAGAGCAGAACATCATCCGGCGCCGCAGGGGCGCAGTCCCGGAGGGGGCATGTCCGCTGTTCGACGAAGCATATGAGCGCGGTATGGCACTGCAGTGTCTGGATCTTTCAAAAATTGACGTCAACATGTTCACCGCATACAATAACGAACTCATGAATGACGGCTGCGGTCTGTATCACGGCAGGCTCATTCTGCCGTTCGAGCACCTTTCCCGGTTCCAGAACGACCTAATTGGGTGAGAAAAGTGCAGTATTTTTAGAATTATGCTGGTTGTCAGCCGTGGTATCCAGTTAAGGCAACTGATGAGATGGAATTTTTTCGCGTATCGGTTCCTGATTTTAAAAAGAGAGCCTTTCGTGAAGCCCTAATAAATGCATTTAGCCACAGAGCTTACTGATGTTGTTCAGCTATTGCACGTTGATGAAAATAAAGCTTATAGGTTATTAAGAGGCCTTGTGGACCAGCAAGTATTGGAGCCAATTAACAAGGGACGGTATGCTAAATATCGCTATCAGGGTGATTTATAATTTTAACGCTTACTTAATGCACGTATCTGACTTTGCTTTTTCAGGATTCACAAGCAATTTTCCACATCCCAACACTCATTTAACACATTCTAACGCGCAAGAATATAAAAATAGTCATCATTCCGTCTTTGACAGTTGCTCCCGTATTAGGGAATTTAGGGATATCCCGAATGAAGCAGACGCTCGTTCAGATGGAACGATGAAGTGGCGGCAGTTCTCGTTCTCAGTGATTCGTACTGTCCTTCTGCGGGGGCGTTTCAGACATGTGACTGAACAGCTCGTTGAGATAGATGCTGTAGGCATCCGCGGAAGCAACCTGCCACAGCAGCATATAAGCTTCCTCAGGGGAGACAGGGCTGGATGGAAAACCATCCTGAGGCCTGTCTCCTTTTTTATTGCAAGAACCCTGTCCTTCCTCCCTTTGCTCTTCGTATGCCATGTATGCACCCTGCGGCTGCATGAATGCGCTGACCTGGCCGCTGTCCATCACCTTCTGATTCCAGATACTGTCGAGCAGATAGTCAAAATCCGCCTTGAAGGCCGTATAGCTCACCTCCATCGAACCAAGTTCCACCTGCATCCGGAAGAGCTTTCCGATATTGTCCATGCTCAGTACCTGTTTGCTGACGGCAATGAACAGAAGCGCGGCAATCTGTTCCCGGTCATACTGCTTTTTCACCGGACGGCGCAGATAGCCCAGCTTCACATAATTGCTGATCATGGACTTGGTAAGCTCGACGCTTCGGAAAGCGGAGAACGTGTCGTTGATATACTTTAATGTCTGCTCCAGGTAAAGCCCGACGTTCGGGATTTCCTGGTAAGCAGGAAGCTGGAATTTAAGCATGGAAGTCTGCTCCTGTTCGATCGAAATTTAAACGGCTATTTCCTTCATTGTCAGTTCCCATCATAACATAATCATCACAATCCTGTAAAACGAATATGAAAGTCTTACAAGCAAGTATGAAAATCCTGTGAACGGTTTATTAATAACTTGACATACAGAGAGAACAATCTTATCATAGGCATATCGGTTGTGAATGAAGAAGAAAATATGAATATGAAACGTGAAATGGAAAGCGCCTCCCGAAAGAGGAGGCACTGAAAGGAGGAGACGGTTATGACGATTCGAAAGCTGAGAGAACCCGGAAGCGCGGTGACACATCTGGTTGCACTGATTCTGACACTGGCAGCAGCTGGACCGCTGATTCATGTGGCCGGATTTACACCGGACAGAAAAGCTGCTCTGACCGTCTTTGTGTGGAGCATGGCAACCCTGTATCTTGCCAGCACGCTCTTTCATGCCATCTGCGCCAGCCCGCGCTCTTCGCTGCACCTCCAGCGGTTTGACCACGCGAGCATCTACCTGCTGATCGCAGGGAGCTACACGCCGATCTGTGTTATATCCCTCGACAAACCGTATGGCTACGAACTTCTGGCAGTCATCTGGACAATCGGCCTGGTCGGCATTCTCACGACTCTGTTTGTCCGCCATTTCCCAAAGTGGATCTCCGCGGTGATCTATATCGCGATGGGATGGATGGCTGCTTTCTCGCAGCCGCGGCTGGCGGGCTGCCTTTCGACGCCCGCCCTGTCCTGGCTTGTCGCCGGCGGCATCGTTTACACCATCGGCGGCATCATCTATGCCCTGAAGATGGAGAACTTCAACCGCCGTCATCCGAACTTCGGAAACCATGAGATCTTCCACCTGTTTGTCATGGCCGGGAGCTTCTGCCACTTTGTAATGATGTTTCTTCTATGAGCGGGGGGCCGTAGGACGGATATCCACAACTCCGGATTTGGTCAGCGTATCATTGAATGCGAAGGCGTTGCCATCTCCATTCAGGTTCAGGTACAGGTGATCCAACTGGTTTTCATTGACAATCCATGCCATATGAATCTGTATACTTTTCCCTGGAGCCAGTGACGGGATATAATTTCCTCCATGCTGTCCTTGTTGATCTTGAGGTCGTGATACTGAAGATATACACCCTCGTACCTGCCGAATGTTCTCTTTTCATATTTTATTGTAGACGGGAATGAAATCCGGATGATGAACTTTGCTGTGTATGCGCTGAAGCGCCTGCAGAATCAGATGAAGGGAAAAGCGGTAAAAGCTGATTTTTAATCTGAGGATGACATTGCGGAGTGGATCACGAAGTCCAGAAGAGAGAAAAACGCGCAGTGAAGACCCAAGAATCATAAGTGTAAGGGACTTCCTGTCACGATAACAAAACAGGCCCGAACCACGGAGAAAATCCGCAGTTCCGGCCTGTTTTTGGGTGCTGCCTGAGATCTATATAGAATAAACGATTAACTGATATGCTGCAATAACCAACGAAATGAAAGCTTTATAAAAGGGGCGCATGACTTGAATATTGCGATAGAAATGTCCAAAACAAGGGTACAGGTGTCAGAGATGGAACTATCAGAAGATAATACCGTCAAATTGCATAACATATACTTGAATATTATGGCAAAAACGTCATATTGACAATACTTGATATGGAAGACTATGATATCAACAGCAAAGTTAATCGATTAACCTATCACGACACATTCTTTATGTTCTGAAGGGGGAAATCCATGATGAGGAAAAAACTTGTCTCAATCGGACTTGCAGGAACACTTGCGGTCAGTATGTTTTCCGGATCTGCACTGGCTGCATCCACAGAAGGGTCATCTGAAGCTGCCGGTACGGGTGAGAGCGTAACGCTGGCAGTCTGGAATGAACCAAACAAGGATGACGCGCTGAATATGTACAAGCAGTGCGAGAAGGCAACAGGCATTCAGGTTGATGTGACCGTTATTCCGGAAAGTGATTATTCGTCCAAACTGAATCAGATGGTTGCCACGAAGGACTCATCCACGGATATCTATGTGGTATGGGAGACCGATATCAAGAATTTTGCGGAGACGGGCGGCATCATCAATCTGGATGACGATCTGAAAAATTCATCCATTAACACAGGGGACATGATCGATGCGGTCTCAAAGCTGACGGAAGGACTGGGCGGAACCTATGGCCTTCCATGGTGCGCGGCTGCGGAAATTATGTACTATAACAAGGATATGTTTGACGCGGCTGGAATCGATTATCCGACGAATGACTGGAGCTACGAGGATTTCAAGGCTGCGGCAGAGAAATTGACACAGAAGAATGAGGATGGGACGACCGCTGTCTATGGCATGGATCTTCCGAACACCCAGACGTGGTGGGCCGGGATCGGCGGTGCCGGCGACCAGGTATATGATCCGGAAAGCGGAAAGCTGGTGATTGGAGATGGTGCCGTTTCGTTTGTAAGCGATTGTGCAAAGATGGTGAAGGATGGAATTATGCCGGAACCGTCTTCTGATACCTCAGATCTTTTCGGCGCTGGGAAAGCGGCTATGAGCTGGCAGGGAACCTGGATGATCGGAAGCTATAAGGATACACTTGGGTTCAATTGGGATATCGCGACGATTCCAACCAATAAGGTCAAGTATAATACCCTTCACACTGGCTTTTATACCATCAATGCAAATTCCGAAAAACAAGATGCGGCCTTCAAGGTTATCGAGTATCTGATGGGAGAAGAGGGCCAGACGATTAATTCCAAAGCCTCCGGCAATATGTCTGCCATCAAGTCGATCGCGGCTGAAGGTGCTTGGAAGGTGGAAGGAGCTCCAGTGAAAAACTGGGATGCAATCACAGACGCTCTCGAGTCAGGTGTATTCGGGTATACTTGTCTGCCAGCCGGAGTAACCAGCAACGCGGTATCAGAATTTGACAATGCGCTTCTGGGACAGGAGTCCCCGGAGGATGCAGTCAAGAACGCGTCGGATTATGCAGCTGAGACGATTGGGTATTAATTCATCCCGGTCAAATAATGGAAGTGCTCAGAGGGGCGGGCCAGGGTGAAGACCCGCTCCCCTTTTTATGAAGGCGACTGCTCATGATCGAGTGCGGAGCACGAGATGACAGTGGAAAATCGCCGCATCGGGTAGGACAGAGTTTATCTGCCCTGCCCGATTTCCCACAGGGATATAAAGGAGCGTTCTGTGAGGAAGGGAAGGATGTCGGATATGAAGGGGACGAAGAAAAAATTTCAGATCGCTTATATGTTCTGCCTGCCATGGTTGATCGGTTTTGTGTGCTTTACGCTTTTTCCAATTGGGTTCATGATCTATAATTCCCTGACCAATCGCAAGCTGACGGGGACATCAAGCTTTGTTGGACTGGCCAACTACCGGAATATGTTCAAGAGCAAGGTGTTCTGGAACTCACTGAGAGTTACGTTGTTTTACACCATTGTCATGCTGGTAATTACGACCGTCTGGGCGCTGGTTCTGGCGATCCTGCTGAACAATAAAATAAAGCTGAATGGTCTGTTCCAGTTCTTCTACTTCCTTCCGTCTGTAGTACCGACGGTCGCCCTGGCATACGCATTCAGAACGATGTTCGGGAAAGACGGAGGCCTTCTGAATGCGATTCTGGGGAGTCTGTCAGGAAAGAACGTGACGATCAACTGGCTTATGGATCCAAAGACAGTCTATCTTGCGGTCTTCTTTGTGACACTCTTTACATATAATACCGGGCAGATGATGCTGATCTTCCGCTCCGGAATTGCCGATGTGCCGAAGGATCTTTATGAGGCTGTCGAGCTCGACGGAGCTGGATCCTGGACGAAATTCTGGCATATCACGCTTCCGATGATATCTCCGCTTGTGTTGTTCAATGCTGTCAACGGCGCCATCAGCGCATTGAACGGCTCCTTTGCGCTTCTCTATCCGCTTTCAGGGGAAAATGGGGATCCGAAAGGCATGACGCAGGTGCTGAGTCTTCTGATTTATAAAGAAGCCTTCAGCAATATGAAAGTCGGGTATGCCTGTGCCTTGTCGGTTGTACTGTTTGTAATTGCCGCCTTGTTTGGGATTGTGATTTTCGCGATCTCAAAGAAGACAGTCTACTACGAGACGTGAGGAGGAGCCATGTAATGAAAGCTTCACATAAGAAAACAGGAAGAGGAATCGCCCTGTACGCAGTGATGATCCTTGTAGCTGTGATCATGTTTGCCCCGATTGTCTGGATTTTCTCCGGCGGATTTAAGACGCTCACGGAATTTACAACCAGTGCAAAGATCATTCCAGAGAAAGCGACCTTTGAAAACTACATCTATATCTTCACACAGTCAAAAATCGGACTTTATATCCGGAACACGCTGCTTTTGATCATCGGCAATACCGTAGGAACGCTGCTGTCTTCCTCCCTTGTTGCCTATGCGCTTGCAAGGCTGGATTCAGGGGGAAGAATGTCATATTCTCAATCATCGTTGCAACTATGATGATTCCGAACATCGCACTGATCATTCCGCAGTATATTATGTTCGGAAAGATCGGCTGGCTGGATTCCCTGCTGCCGATGATCGTCCCCTCTTTCTTCGCGTATCCGTACAACGTGTTTTTGCTTCGCCAGTATTTCCGCTCTATTCCGAAGGAGCTGGATGAGGCGGCCATTATGGATGGATGCTCGAAGTTCCAGGTGTTCTCAAGAATCATCGTTCCGATTTCAAAGCCGACCTTTGTCACAATCGGGATTCTCTCTTCTGTGTTCTGGTGGAATGAACTGACACAGCCTGTATTCTATATCAATTCGGACAAATGGAGAACGCTTACGATCGCGCTCATGACATCTTATATGTACACCTCCGGGAATGCTTTCGTGATCAACTGGCCCTCCATCATGGCGGCATCCTCTCTGATGATTATTCCGCCGATGATTCTTTATCTGACAGCCGGGAAACATCTTGAGGGAGGAATCAAAACCTCCGGTCTGAAGGGATAACAGACGGTTTCTTCCGGAAAGTACTTGTACAAAGAGGGATGTATGAGGTATGAAAAGGTATGGATCGTCGGGAATCAGACAGAGAGGTGAAAACTTTGACGCTCAAAGAGATCGCACAGCGGGCAGGTGTTTCAACCGCTACAGTTTCCTATGTTATCAACAACTCCGGACACATCAGCGAAGAGACAAGGAAGAAGGTACAGGATATCATCCGGCAGACAGGGTACCGGACGAATAAACTGGCGGGGAGTCTCCGAAAAAACAGAACAGGACTGATCGGGATCCTGGTTGAGGATATCACAGTCTGGCATACGCCATATATCATAGATGGAATCAATCGGATGGCAGATGAGAAAAACTGTTATACGATTCTCAGCAACCTGCAGATGGTGCGCAAGATTGACAACAGCTTTGACAAACTGACCGGATTCCAAAAAGACATTGATAAAGCTGTACAGACTCTTCTGGGGCTGCAGGTAGATGGGATCATCTATATCGGTATGCACGACCGGCTGATGGATAACGTGCTCAAAAAGGCAGGGAAGCCCGTCGTCTACTGCTACTGTTATACCGCCGATGGCGAGGCTTCCTCCGTGCGCTACGACAATGAGAAGGCTGAGTACAGGATTACAAGAAATGTAATAGACAGAGGACACCGGCGGATTGCGCTGATCGGGGGATACGCGACCTCCGAACCTGCAAGGCTGAGGCGGAAAGGATTTCTGAAGGCGCTGCAGGAAGCGGGAATTACCTTGCCGGAAAGCTGGGACGAATGCGGAGAATATGACTTTCAAAAGGGAAAAGCCGCTGCAATCCGAATCCTGACGGGAAAGGACGGTGGAACAAAAAAAGATCTCCTTCCAAAGCAGGAACGGCCGACTGCTATAGTTGCAATGAATGATGAGATGGCACTTGGCGTCTATAATGCCGCGGCAGAGCTGGAGCTTCGCGTGCCGGATGATTTGTCGGTGACGGAATTTGTTTATGCCGAGTTTTCCCGGCAGCTCATTCCGCCGCTGATGACGGCTCAAAGACCGCTCCATAAGATGGGGTACTCTGCCTTGTCCATGCTGCTGGAGCGGATAGAGGATGAGAGCGAGCAGGTGACGAATATCATCTACCCGTGCAGGATCATAGAAGGAGGATCTGTCTGTGACCTCCGGACAGGGGACGGTGCGGCGGAAGATGACAGGTCGTCGGATGTGCACGATGACTGACAGCAAGATCATATTGTCCGCTGCCAGATGGGCAGCGAATGAGATACCGGAGAACGGAGCTGCCTGCCGGCAGTATTTCAGCATGTAAGATGACGACAGACACAGAAAAGGAGTACACGATGGATGAGAAGAGGCTTCAGAACATCCCCCTGCGGAACATTCGTATTCGGGATCCGTTCTGGGATAAATATATCGGTCTTGTAGACAGCGTGATTCTCCCCTTCGAATGGGAGCTGATCAATGACCGCGTCCCAGGAGCGGAAAAGAGCTACTGTATGCAGAATTTCCGGGTTGCAGGCGGTCTCGAGAAGGGAACTCATAAGGGAGAAGTTTTTCAGGACACCGATGTCGCAAAATGGCTGGAGGCGGCAGCATATTCTCTTGCGAAGAAGCCGGATCCGGAACTGGAGAGAACAGCGGATACTGCGATCGACCTGATTGTAGGGGCACAGGAGCCGGACGGATATCTCAATACCTACAATACCATTCTGGGAAAAGGACGTTTCTATGATCTGTTTGAGGGACATGAGCTGTACACAGCCGGCCATATGATCGAGGCGGCGGTTGCCTATGCGGAAGCGACAGGAAAACGAAAATTTGTCAATTCCTGCGCAAAGCTGGCGGATTATCTGTGCTCGGTGTTCGGGCCGGAAGAAGGAAAACTGCACGGATACCCGGGACATCCTGAGATTGAACTGGCGCTGTATAAATTATACAGGTATACAGGAAAGAAGGATTATCTTCACCTTGCACAGTATTTTCTGGATGTCAGAGGGCAGCAGCCGTGCTACTTTCAGTCAGAAAGCAATTATCGGAACGGGACCTTTATCTTTAAGGAATTCAAGGATTTTGGGATGGACTACTGCCAGGCGGACAGACCGCTGGCGGAGCAGGACAAGGCGGAAGGACATACTGTCCGGGCTGTGTACCTGTACAGCGGAATGGCTGACGTTGCGGCTGAGACAGGTGATGAACGGATGCTCAGGCAGTGTGAGGCGCTCTGGGAGAATATTGCCCGCAGACAGATGTATGTGACCGGGAGCATCGGGTCGGCGGCTTATGGAGAGCGGTTCACCACAGATTATGATCTTCCGAACAATACAAATTATTCGGAATCCTGCGCGACAATCGGACTGGCGATGTTTTCAAACCGTCTCTTCCAGATCACAAGAGACGGAAAGTATATGGATGTTGTGGAACTGGCGCTGTACAATACCCTGCTGTCCGGAATCGCGCTCGATGGAAGACATTTCTTCTATGTCAATCCGCTGGAATGTGTTCCGGAAGTAGCGGAACATAATCCGACGATGCGGCACGTGAAGACAGAGCGCCAGCTCTGGTTCGGCTGTGCCTGCTGCCCGCCGAATATCACACGGACACTCGCATCGATGGGAAACTATATGTTTCATGTTGGCGGCAATACTGCTTACTGAATCTGTATATCGCCGGAGAGATCGAGGCTCCGCTGACAGATGGAACCCTGCGGCTGACGGTCGAGGCGGATTATCCGGCGTCCGGAAGTATCCGGATCCATGTACAGCCGGAGAAGGGCAGGCAGGATGCGGTGGTCGCCCTGAGGCTGCCGGCTTATTCTGTGGAAAGATATACACTCCTGGTCAACGGACAGAAGGTATCTGTGGGAAAGAATGATGCAGATCATGGAGAAATAGACCGGAAAAACCTCGATTCCGGAGAGCGGGCAGTGTACCGCAGAGGATATCTCTACCTCAGCCGCAGCTGGCAGGACGGTGATCTGATCGAGCTGGATCTGGATGTTGCGTTCCGTTTTGTATACAGCAATCCGAAAGTGCGCGATGACATCGGAAAGGTCTGCATCATGAGAGGACCGTCCGTCTATTGCTTCGAAGAGGCTGATAACGGGGCATATCTTGCTGGCTGCAGGATCGATACCTCGGCACCGATCTGTGAGGAAGAGAACCCGGAGCTGCTGGGCGGAACGCTGTGCGCAGTTGTCTCAGGAAGCCGGATTGATTACAAGACGTCGGCAGCGATGATCCGCTTTACAGCGATAAGCGGCCGGTGTATCAGTCGTGCCGGCTGAAGGCCATTCCATATGCCTGCTGGAACAACCGGGGAAAGGGAGAGATGCAGGTCTGGATGCGGGAAGAATAAACATTGTGTTCTGATAAAGTTTGAGAAAGGGGCTGTCGCACTAAGGCAAATTGTTGCGGCAGTCCCTTTTAAAATTGGATGCAAGCGTGATTGTTAACGTTAGCGGTTAAAGGTGATTCCTTAATGAATCGTCAAAATAGCAAAAAATATTAAAAATATACCCATAATATTAAAATTATAACCGAAAATCATCACCGCTATTTCAAGAATATAAGTTGTTTAAACGTTATTACAATGATAATCTTTGCTCATGAGAAAGAAATAATGTGCAACATGCACAATAAAAGGAGGAAAAATATGAAAAAGAAAGCTGCATCTGTTGTATTAGCAGGAGCGATGGCACTAAGCCTTGCAGTTGGTTGTACACCCGTATTTGCCGGGGAGACGGAAGCTACGGCAACTGGAGGAGCGACGCTGAATCCTAACACAAAAAATGCGGAGGAGCTGACACTATGGCATTATTTTGATGCGGCAGCTGATGCAAAAGCAATTATTGATTTCGCGAATGAATACAATGAACTCCAGGACAAAGTGTATATCAATCCGACGTATGTTGCACGTCAGGAACTGATGAACCAGTACACAATCGGAGCCGTTTCAGGAGAGCTTCCGGACATTGGAATGGTCGATTCTCCGGATATGGAATCTTATATATCGCTTGGTGTATTTGAAGATGTCACAAAGCAGCTAGGTGATTGGGAAGATTTGGATAAGTTTTTCCCGGGACCGCTTTCGTCCTGTAAAGATGCGGATGGTAAAATCTATGGCCTTCCACAGAATTCTAATTGCCTGACACTGGCCGCAAATATGGATGCGTTGAAAGAGGCTGGCATTGACAAACTTCCGACAAGCCTTGATGAGTTTAAGGAAGATGTTGAGAAGACAACAAACTCGGACAAGAGTCAGTTTGGATTTGCGATGTGTGCGATCTCAACCGAGGAAGGTACCTTCCAGCTCCTTCCGTGGATTGTCGCAACACATGACGGAACAAAGACATCTTTAACGAATCTGACAGATGAGAAGGCAGCGATTGGGCTGGATGTACTCGGAGGGTTTGTAAAGAATGGTCAGATGAGTCCCGAGTGTGTCAACTGGACACAGGCGGATGCTTACAACCAGTTTTGTGCCGGGAAAGCTGCATTTGCTGAGATTGGAACATGGCATCTGGCATCGATTGACAATGATGTAAATGGCGCTTTTGAGTATCAGATCACGACTCTCCCAACCGGCGACGAGGGAACCTCCAGCTCCACAATTGGAGGTGAGAACTTTGGCGTTTGCACTGGATGTAAAGACGTCGATGAAGCAGTGAATTTCCTGAAGTGGTTCATGTCAAAGGACAGTGAGGAGCGCTGGGCGGTACAATCCGGCAAGCTTGCTACAAGATCGGATGCGGCACCGGTTTACACTTATCAGGAGGACAACTTCAAGATCTTCCAGAAACAGATGGATACAGCACTTGCACGTGGACCGCATGATCAGTGGCCGACGATCTCCGAGCAGATTTACACTGCTGCGCAGAAGGTGTTCCTGAATGGAGACTCTGCGGCAGATGCTCTGAAGGCTGCAAATGATGTTATTGCACCAATTCTGGAGAGCGACCCGCTTCCGGAACAGTAATGTAAAAGTTATTTCGGAGATTGCCGGCCCTCCTCCCTGGGGAGGCCGGCAATCTCCATATCAGGACTGTACCAGGAAAGACGGGGAGAAAATACATGACTTCAAAAAAAAGAAGATCAAATGGCAGGCGGACGAAGGAGGCATATGGCTTTATTCTTCCGGGAGTTCTGTATATGCTTGTGGTTGTAGGATACCCGATTATCTACAATTTTATTTTAAGTTTCAAAGATACCAGTGTCCGTAACCTTGCGACCGGGACATCGAAATTCATTGGATTTCAGAACTATATAGAGCTGTTCCATAATCCGACATTTATTCTGGTTCTGAAGAATACATTTGTATTCACAATCGGAAGCCTGATTTTTCAGTTTACGATCGGGTATTTACTGGCGCTTTTTTTCTACAAAAAGTTTACATTATCCGGACCGATCAGAGGACTCATGCTGATTCCGTACATGATGCCGATGGCTGTCACCGGATTGCTCGGACAGAATCTGTTTTTAAATAGCGGTCTAATTAATGACTTACTCTCGAAGATCGGTATAGCAGGACCGGCATGGTTGACATCTACGTCAACTGCCATGATTGCCGTCGTGATTATGAATTGCTGGGTGGGAATTCCATTCAATATGCTCCTGCTGATATCCGGAATGTCGAACATATCGGAAGATGTTTATGAAGCATCTGCAATTGACGGAGCCAGCAGAATGCAGCAGTTCTGGAAGATCACGATGCCGCTGATGAAGGATTCCATTCTTGCAGTGTTGATGCTTGGATTCATTTATACGTTTCGTGCATTTGATTTGATGTTTATCATGACGGCGGGAGGCCCGCTGAATTCGACGGATGTTTTAGGAACCTACTCCTATATGCTCTCCTTTACACAGTATCAATTCTCTAAGGGATCAGCAGTTGCAATTGTACTGTTTCTTTGCCTGCTGTTGATTGGAATCCTGTATTTACTGTTGCTCAGAAAAGATGACAAGGAGGAAGAGGCATGAATCAGGAGTCTGACAGGATAAAATCCTTGCCTGCTTCCGAAAAACGCAGGCATTCAAGGGAATGGCATAGAAATCTCAGGTTGTCAGTTATTGCAGTCATCATCGCGGTGGTCTTTCTGTTTCCGATTTACTGGATGCTTCAGCTTTCTTTCAAGTCGGACATGGAAACATTCGGCAAAGTACTGACATATTTCCCGCATGAATTCACAATTGACCCGTGGATGGCGAATCTGGGAGACAAGGATTTCATTGCATCTTTGAAAAACAGTTTTTTAAATGGCCTTTTTACGATGGTATTGACGATGCTGTTCGGGATTCCGGCAGCATATGGAATGGGCCGTTATAAGGTGAGGGGCTATCAGGCATTTCTTCTTATCTTTCTGGTTGCGCAGATGCTTCCTGCGTCACTGATGCTGACACCAATGTACCTGACATTCAGCAAAATGCATCTTCTCGGAACCTATGCCGCGCCACCGATTGCAATCGCCGCGGGTTCGGTGCCGTTTGCGGTTGTCACGCTCAGACCATACTTCAAAAGCGTACCGGTTACGCTTGATGAAGCAGCCAGAATCGATGGCTGCAACGCATTGCAGGCATTTTTTCTTGTAATGATTCCGGCGGTTAAAACTGGGATTATCACGATCGTCACGATTTCCTTCCTGAATGGGTGGAACGATCTGATGTATTCTATGACCTTTAATGTCAAGCCGGAGATGCGGCCGCTTACTGCAAACATTCACAAGTTCCAGAGCAAATATGGGACGAAATGGAACTGTATCATGGCTTATGGGGCGATTCTGGTACTACCAGTCATATTAATGTTTATCTTCCTTCAAAAATATATTGTCGGGGGAATGACGGCGGGAGCAGTAAAGGAATAATAAACAGAAAGGATAAACACATATGGGAGAACAGGCTATCATGAATTCAATGGGAACCGCGTCTGCGGAAGTCGCCGGACAGACCAGGCGCAGATTCGGGTATTATTTTACGGAAGCAAATGCCCTTTGCTACAGGCTCGGGGCGGAGAAACTGATGATTGCTCCATGGGGACAGAATAGTTTTCGAGTAACGGCTACAAAGTGCGCAGAGATGCCGCAGGAAAAATGGGCATTGACGGAGGAGGTTCCAGAGAGCCATTCAGAAATCAGGATTGGAGAGCTGGAGGCTCAGATTACAAATGGGAAAATCACGCAATTATTAATAACATCGGGAAAATTGAGTTCCGTAATGAAAAGGGAGAACTTCTGCTTGAGGAGTATCTTCGAAACAAGAATGATATGCAGAGCAGTACAACAAGTTCCCTGATGGTGGATGCACGTGAATTCAAGGCAATCATTGGAAGTGAAGACTATCATCTGAAGGCGAGATTTGTATCAAATCCAGAGGAAAAAATTTTTGGTATGGGTCAGTATCAGCAGCCTTATCTGAACCAGAAGGGAATGGACCTGGAACTGGCGCATCGAAACTCACAGTCTTCAGTTCCATTTATGATTTCATCTCTGGGATATGGATTCCTCTGGAATAATCCTGCTGTAGGACGAGTGAATTTTGGAAAAAATATTACAACCTGGGAGGCGGAATCTACAAAGAAACTGGACTACTGGATTACAGCAGGAGACACGCCTTCAGAAATAGAGGAAGCGTATGCTTCAGTGACGGGAAAAGTTCCGATGATGCCTGACTATGCGATGGGGTTCTGGCAGTGCAAGTTGCGCTATCAGACACAGGAAGAACTCCTCGATGTCGCCCGCGAATATAAAAAAAGAGGTCTCCCGATTTCTGTGATTGTGATCGACTTTTTCCACTGGCCGATGCAGGGAGAATGGAAGTTCGACCCGGTCTATTGGCCGGACCCTGATGCAATGATCAGGGAATTGAAAGAGATGGGGATCGAGCTGATGGTTTCGATCTGGCCGACGGTGGACTACAGGAGTGAGAATTTTCAGGAGATGAATGAAAAAGGGTATCTGATCCGTGTAGACCGCGGGTATCCGATTTCTATGGATTTCCAGGGAAATACGCTCCATTTTGACGCTACAAATCCAGATGCGAGGAAGTATGTCTGGGGGAAGGCAAAGCAGAACTATTATGACAAGGGAATCAGGGTATTCTGGCTCGATGAGGCAGAGCCGGAATACACATACTATGATTATGACAATTATCGGTATTTCCTTGGGCCGGATGTGGAGGTTGGCAATATCTATCCGGTGATGTACGCAAAGGCTTTCTTTGACGGAATGAAGGCGGAAGGTCAGGATAATATCATTAATCTGTTGCGCTGTGCGTGGGCAGGATCCCAGAAGTATGGCGCATTGGTCTGGTCCGGTGATATCATGTCTTCCTTTGAGAGTCTTCGGAATCAGTTCGCGGCTGGATTGAGCATGGGGATTGCCGGGATTCCGTGGTGGACAACGGACATTGGCGGCTTCTTTGGCGCATGGGTGGATGACCCGAAGTTTCATGAACTCCTCATCAGATGGTTCGAGTATGGAACCTTCTGTCCAGTTATGCGGCTTCATGGTGTTCGCTGGCCGATGCAGCCACAGGTTGGGACAAGTGGCGGGGCAACCTGTGTGTCTGGGGCCCCCAACGAAGTCTGGAGTTATACACCTGAGGTATATGAGATCCTGAAGAAATATTTGTTCCTTCGTGAAGCAATGAAACCATATATCACTGAAGTAATGAAGGATGCACATGACAAGGGAACACCGGTCATGCGGCCGCTCTTTTATGATTTCCCGGAGGATCAGGAATGCTGGGACTGCGAGACGGAATACATGTTCGGACCGGATATCCTGGTTGCGCCTGTCATGCATGAAGGAGAACGAAGACTTTCAGTGTATTTCCCTAACGGGGCTGCATGGAAGAACTATTGGACAGGGGAAATCTATGAAGGGGGAACAAGAGTAGAGGTTTCAGCTCCGCTTGAGCAGATTCCAGTGTTCACAAGGAATGGGTTCTGCTTCGAATAACATACTGATGCAGGGATTCTCATCTTTCTGTATGTGCAGGGAAAAACATGATGGATGGGAATCCCTTCTTTATAGCAGGTAAGCAATATGTCCAAGAAGAGTGTTTTTGCATATGGTGGTCCGGTATTTACATGGGGAAGTAAAGCGTTTGACCTTATGCTTGTTTCAATCTGGTGGATTCTTGGAAGCCTGCCGATTGTCACAATTGGGGCATCAGCAGCGGCAATTTATGATGCTGTTTCCAGGTCTGTAGTGGAAGACAGAGAAAGTGTGACCGAACGTTTCTGGGCTACCTGGAAAAATTCGTTAAAAATGGGAAGTCTGCACGGACTTGCCAGCTTTTTGCTGTCGGTTCTCTTCCTGCTGAATTTCGGGATAAGCAGTAAATTATTTCATGGGCATGTGCAGTGGTTATTGTGTGCACTTTACCTGGTATTGTTTCTGGCGGTCATGGCAGTCTGCTGCTTTTTGTTTCCACTGATATCGAGATATCGCATGTCATTTGGATGGTACTTAAAGCCGGCAGTATTTTGTACCTATCATTATCCTCTGCAAACAATAGCAGGGATTGCATTATTGATGGCAGGATATTATGCAGTATATCGGTTTCCGCTGACTATTCTTCTGGTTCCCGGGTTCTTTACCTGGCTCTTGAACGGTTTGGTTGAAAAGAAAATTCAGTCTTTTCGGGGCAAGGTAGAATAATGTGGAGCGTACAGAGGATCAGAAGGAATTAATCGGGCAGAAGTGGTATCATCATACTACAGTAATTGCAATTGATGAGTTTGCACTAGAATAATAAACCTATAACTGACCGCAGAATGGGGAGGAGCAGGTGAACTGGAAGGGTGCATATAAAAGGAGTCGTATCAAAAGTCCAGGTGGATTTCTGAAGCGATTTATCAGGGCTCTCCGTACCAACTATTTTCTGAGGGTATCTATCATTATGATGTTCTCACTTGTTGGAGCATCAATGGCCTTCCTGTTTTATCTTCAAACACAATATCTGCAGTATCTGATTGAAAATTCTACACAGACAGATAAAGTTCTTCTCAACACTGAGGAGAGTACAATCAGAAGAAATATCGATAACGTCATACAAGTTGGGGCAAAGTTATCCCTGAATGCTGATTTGATAGAGTCGGCAACTGCGCTGAGGGAAGATCCGGACGACACACTCTCAAAGCTGACGCTGAGACATGAGTTGGAGCAGACTTTTAAGGAGAGTGGAGGAGAACTGATTAACGTTCTGCTTATGACTGCCGATGGGAACATCCTTTTTCAAAGGAACCGTGTGATCGGTAACTTGACCGGGACTGAAGCATATTGGAATCAGGGCAATGAGCGATTACTTGAAAACCTTTCAAGTAAATTGTTTGATCAGTTGAAACAGAATACCGTTCCGAAGTGCGTGTGGACCACTGAACCGAATCAGTTTATCTTTCATACTCAGGAGGCACCTGTTTACACCTGCAGAAATATGATCAATATAGCATTCTCCCTTCCGGGGAATACATCGCCTGATCAGGTTGACTCCATCCTTGTCCTGAGTTTTGAACTGTCTTCTGTAAGTGCATTTTTCAGCCAAATTGCTGGCATGTCGAATAATTATACAGATACATTTATCACGGATCAGAGCGGGAATCTATTGTATGCTCCTGAATCCGGTATGGTCGGGATGAAGCTGGAAAACATCGCGCCTGAAGGAAAATATCAAATTGTATCGACTGAAATCGATAAAACGGGATGGAATCTCAATATTGCATTGGATGTAGAAAGATTAAACGGGATCATCCATATGCGATACCGCAAGGGAGTCACAGTTCTGTTGCTGGCCATCTTGTTAATCAGTGCAGTTCAATTTATTATGACAAGAAGAGCACTCTCTCCAATTCGAAGTATCCAAAAAGCGATGAATAGCGTCAGAAAGGGTGTGTGGAAGACGCGTATTGAGATCAGAGGAGAGGATGAAATCTGGAAACTCGCTGAGAACTACAATGAGATGGCTGACGCATTGGAAGAATGGAAAGAGAAAAATGCCCGTCAGAATGAGGAACAAATTCAGGCAATCAAGAAGACTGCGGATGCACAGATGCATGCACTGGAATCTCAGATCAATGCCCATTTTCTTTGTAATACGCTGAATGCAATTAACATGAGTGCCGCGGAACAGGGGAACGAGGAAGTTTCTGAGATGTTGAGAAAGCTATCGGATATTATGCGTTATGCTTATTCAAGCTCAACAAGGGCGGTAACACTCGGTGATGAAGTAAATTGGGTGACACAGTACCTTGCGCTGCAGAAGTTCCGGCTGATGGACCGATTTGATTATCGGGTTGAATTTCCGCCTCAGTATCTGGAATGGCCGTGCTGCAAGCTGTTTCTCCAGCCATTCGTTGAAAATTCAATTCGACATGGGTTTGTAGAGAAGGAAAAGGACTGCTTTATCAGTGTAACAGGACGAATGGGAAAAGATGGCAGAATGGAAATCCTTATAGAAGATAATGGCTGCGGGATGAGCGCGGAACAGAGTCGTGCTGTACAGGAAAAACTATCATCCGCTGCATTTTTCCATATGGAGGGGACTGGGATCGGACTTGAGAATGTTGCAGCAAGATTGAGAATCTTTTACGGAGAAAAATTGGGGATCCGGTTCTGGACAGGAGAAGGGAAAGGAACCCGGTTCCTTCTTGAACTGCCGTTGCCTCATACTTTTTTACAGGATGACGCTGAAGAAGAGTATCTGTAGTGGGACGGTTCCTGGATAGAGGTTTTTGTGAATGAAGATCGTGATTGCAGAAGACGAACAGAGAGCGAGAGAAGGCCTCAGGGAAATGATTCGGTCTCTCGGAGAAAACTATCAGATTGTCGGTTTAGCGTCGAATGGAAGAACCGCATTGGAAATGATTCAGGAACAGCATCCAGATGTAGTTTTTACGGATATCAAAATGCCATATTTGTCCGGCATTGAACTCATTGAGGCTGCAAGAAGTCAGAATTATCATACGCATTTTGTGCTTGTGAGTGCCTATGCCGAGTTTGAATATGCGCGGGCGGCCATGCAGCTTGGATGCGATGATTATATTCTGAAGCCACCTATGAAGGACGAATTGAAGAGAGTTCTTTTAAAAATTGAGACGAATGGAACAGGAGGGCGGGAGGAAACTACAGAAAGTTTGCGAGGGCAGTTTCCGGAAGCGCATCCGTTGGTGAAGAGCACACTGGATATAATTGAGAGTGGATACAAGTGCAATCTGAATCAACAGCACATTGCCGAACAGCTGAATATTACACCTGAATATTTGAGCTATCTTTTTGCAAGGGATGTTGGTCAGACGTTTTCAAAGTTTATCAAGAGTTACCGGATTAGCCGTGCCCTTCTCCTGCTGAAGGAAGGCGGTGCAACTCTAAAAGATGTGGCTTATGAAACTGGTTTTACAGATAGAAAGTATTTCAACAAAGTATTCCATGAGGTGATGGACATGACACCGTCGGAATATATAGATTCACTCAATCGATAAGCCCTGACACAGGTAAGGCCCGACACCGGTCAGACCAGGTACCTGTTTCGCAGCTTTTCAATCTTTGCCTGCCCCAGTCCGTATTCTTTCTCAAAATATCCCTCATATCCGCCGAAGGTCTTCCGGATGTTCTCCAGGATTTCCCGGCCGATCTTCGGGGAAACGCCATGCTGCAGCTGCAGAAGAGCTTCCCGCTCCGGGTGCAGCCGTATGACCGCCTGGTCTTCTTCCATGTGCCGCCGGATGACATCGCGGCGATAGAAATTGCTGAGCAGGTAATCCTGAAGGACAGTCTGCTCCGGTACGCCAAGCAACAGCAGGAGAATCATCGCGGCGACGCCTGTGCGGTCCTTTCCGGTTGCACAGTGAAACAGGACAGGAACATGCCCGCAGATCACTTCTTGCATCAGGATGTGAAAAGCCTCGTTGTGAAACGGCATCATCTGATAATACTTATGCATATTCTCAATCTGAGTGCGGCCTGCTTCCCCAAGCTGCTTCATTCCGGCAGGAGAGAAATCGATCTCCTCGCCTCCCGCAGAAACGACGCCGCTGTGCTGCAGAACTGTGACGTCCGGCATTACAGGATCGGGCTTTTTGGCAGCCTCCTCCTTCGTCCGCAGATCAAGCAGCGTGCGGATGTGGAGTGATTTCAGGAAGGTAAGTTCCGAATCATTCATCTTGTACAGGCCGCCGCTTCTGTAAAAGCAGCCCCGGCGAATGGTTCGCCCGTCTGAAGACCGGTATCCGCCCAGATCCCGGAAATTGATCTCGTCCCGG
>ERZ791624.669-NODE-669-length-21865-cov-2.240669_pt1 | contig 21865 bp, 21 predicted proteins | sample MGYA00510058_ERZ791624 | MGnify/ENA primary metagenome ERZ791624 (study PRJEB30046, sample SAMN00715158) | human gut metagenome | study: EMG produced TPA metagenomics assembly of the A metagenome-wide association study of gut microbiota in type 2... | reverse complement strand
CCCTGGCTGATGCGTGCTTCCATCTTGAGTGAGTCGCCTATGGTGTTGAGCTCGATGTTGGCATCGTGGAATGCTGATCCATCCCAATTGAAGTTGGGCGCATTGATGTAAAGATTGACGTTCTTCTCGGCATCTGAGATGTTGCCGTTGATGTGTACGGGCAGGTTGAGCGACAGGGGCAGTCCGAACATGCGCTGCAGCACTTCGGCAGATGTGATGTTGGCCTGCAGTGTAAAGTCGTTGTAGCCCTTGGCTGCATGCTTGCTGATTCCGGGAACGGTAGGCAGCTTGTCGGCCACTAATCGCATGATACTTCCATAGATTGTGGTCAGGTCGTATTGGCCACGTGCATAGAGACTTACGAAGGGCGCTTCTATGTCGAGATGACCTTCCTTGCCCTTGTTGTTGGCGCTGATGCTGATGTTGTCGAGACTGTAGGAAGGGTCGTGCATCTTCATGCCCAAGACTGTGGGCGGAGATGGTTGATGGCTGCATCGAGCGCATACAGGCGCGAACCTAACTGGTAGTCGCCCTTGACGGACAGGTTGACGTTAGGGTCGGCGATGGAGGCTGTTCCGCGGAGGGTCTTCATGTCGTAGTCGCCATCTATTTCTATGTTGTGGAAGTCGTAGTTGCCATAGTCAAATCGTGCTATGTTGCCCTTGGCAAAGATATGCTTCATGGTGCCATGAGCGTCGATTCTGGCTTCTACGGTTCCCAACTTGCGGTTGTCGAGAATGCGACCCAAGTTCACGCCACGGGTGTCAACAGAAGCCTTGATGCGGTCATCGTTTTTGACGGCCTGCAGGCTTATGTTGCCAGCATCGGTCTCTATGTTGCCCTTGGCAGAGAGGACCTTTTCGTAGCCCTTGGCCTTGCCGGTAAGGTGGATGGTGCCCAAACGCTGGATTTCCTTTGGTATTTTCACCTTGCTGCCTAAGTTCTCGGCCAGGAATTCCACGCCGGCAGGGCTGAGGTTCAGGTTGGCGATGTCGGCATTCCAGGCTGGATGGCTGCTTGCATGGCTGTAGCTGCCCCGTGCTTGAAGATTGAAGCTGCCGCTGCCTGTACGGAGGTTGAGCGAGGGGACGGATATTGACTTGGCTGTGCCCGAGAAACGGGAACTGACAAACACCGCATCGTCGAAATGGCGCAAAGCCGGCACCAGACTTGCCACGTCGGCAAAGGTGATCTTCGACTGTTGGATGCCTCCCTTGAAGCGCAGGCTCTCAGGAATGAATCTCTTGCCCTCAAAGCGATAGTGGCCTTCAGGTCGTCGAGCACCAACTCGGAGCGTGGCATGAGAGACGGAACTCCTTGAGTGTGGCTTTATGCCTGTCGGCTTGCAGCTTGAAGTGAAGTGACTGTAGTTTGAAGCCTGATTCGTCCTTAAATGATAACTTCTTGAGCAACAGGTCGATGCTGTTGTCGGTTACATGATTTAACAGGATGTGTGACGAGAGTTCGCTCACCCTGATGTGCTGGGGCGAGAAGACGCCGCTTCGGGGAGCCACTTCGCGCTGGTTGTAGGCGATGGCGCCTCGGCGGATGATGAGACTTCCGATGTGTAGGTCAAGAGGCTTGTGCTGGGTGGTGTCCTTGGAAGCCAACGAGTCGAGTACAAACTGGAAGTTGGCTGGGCTTTTGGCTGTCTGGCGGTAGAGGTTGGCACGCAGACCGAAGATTTGCGCAGACGAGACGGAAATTTTGCCCTGTGTAGCAGCCATGTAGTCTATCTTGGCCGACAGACGGCTGGCATAAATGAGGCTGTCGCCCTGCTGGTCGTACATCTCACGTCGTCGATGATGATTCGGTTGAAGAAGCCCAGGTTGACTTTTCCTACTTCCACCTTGGTGCCGAATTTGTCGGCAAGAGCCTCTGCCACCTCCTTGCCCAAGAAGGTCTGTACTGATGGCAAGTGCATCAGTACGATGAGCAGCAAATAGAGGACGATAAGTGTCCAGATGATGCCGTTACATATATGTTTGAACTTCTTCAAATGTGAATATTTTTTGAAAATTGGTACAAAATTACATTATTTTTGCGTCAAAATCGAATAAAACTACAGAATTTCTTTTCCCACTCACATTTTTTTGCTATTTTTGCACCACTATTCAGCACTTTTTAAGGAAAATCAGTAATAAAAATACCATCAGCAGATAAGAAATAGAAAGACGGCATCATCGCGCTTGCCGAACCATGCAAAAAAGTGAGAATATAAAGTATAATAATTAAAATATAAAAAGTTTATGTAGTTATGGCAGATGTAATCAAGTTACGTAAAGGACTGGACATCAACCTGAAAGGTAAAGCCTCAATGGATGTGACGCTGCAGGTGAAGCAGGCAGAGGAGTATGCTCTCGTGCCTGATGCTTTCGTGGGCGTTACTCCTAAGGTGGTTGTGAAGGAAGGTGTTCATGTCAATTCGGGCGATGCGCTGTTTGTCAACAAAGCATGTCCTGAGGTGAAGTTTGCCTCGCCCGTGAGCGGTACTGTGACCGCCATAGAGAGAGGTGAGCGCAGAAAGGTGCTCTGTGTGAAGGTGAAAGCCGACGCTGAGCAGCAGGCTACCGATTTCGGTAAGAAGAATGTGGATGTTTTGGACGGAGAAGCTGTAAAGAATGCCTTGCTTGAGGCAGGTCTCTTCGGATACATCAACCAGTTGCCTTATGCTGTGTCCACTACTCCCGACACCAAGCCTAAGGCAATTTTCGTTTCTGCCCTCCGCGACATGCCGCTCGCAGCCGACTTTGAGGTAGAACTCGAAGGCAACGAAGAGGCTTTCCAGACGGGTTTGACAGCCTTGAGCAAGATTGCGAAAACTTATCTTGGTGTTGGCGTTGACCAGCACAGCAATGCGCTCGGCGAGGCTAAGAACGTAGAACTCAATGTATTCGACGGTCCTTGCCCGGCAGGTAATGTAGGCGTACAGGTGAACAACATCGACCCGGTAAACAAGGGCGAGGTGGTTTGGACAGTAGATCCAGCATCGGTTATCTTCTTCGGAAGACTCTTCCTGACAGGTAAGGTTGATTTGCACAAGACTGTAGCTGTGGCTGGTAGTGAAATCAAGACTCCTGGCTATGCTGAAGTATTGGTAGGTACACCTTTAAGCAGTTTTGTAGCCAATCAGCTGAAAGCTACTGACCATGTGAGACTTATCAATGGTAATCCTCTTACCGGTGTAAAGACGGCCACAGCCGATTTTGTAGGTGGTCATACATCAGAAATTACAGCCATCCCAGAGGGTGATGACAACGACGAGATGCTGGGTTGGATTCTTCCACGTACCGATCAGTTCTCTACATCGCGTTCATATCTCTCCTGGCTCTTCGGCAAGAAGAAGGAGTATAATCTCGATGCCCGCGTGAAGGGTGGCGAGCGCCACATGATCATGAGCGGCGAGTATGACAAGGTGCTCCCGATGGACATCTATGGTGAGTATCTCATCAAGGCAATCATCACCGGCGATATCGACAAGCAGGAGCAGCTCGGTATCTACGAGGTAAGTCCTGAAGATTTTGCTGTGGCTGAGTTCGTGGATTCATCTAAGCTCGAATTGCAGAAGATTGTACGCGAGGGCTTGGATACCCTGCGCAAGGAGAACGCTTAGTTTTTAGTACTGTTAATTATTAAAATAATGAGTGCATTAAGAAATTATCTCAATAAGATAAAGCCTAACTTCCAGAAGGGAGGTAAGCTGCATGCCTTCGAGAGCGTGTTTGACGGTTTTGAGAGCTTCCTGTACGTGCCTAATACGACAGCGAAGAGCGGAGCCAGCATCCACGATTCCATCGACTCGAAGCGCATCATGAGCTTTGTGGTAATCGCCCTGATTCCTGCTTTGCTCTTCGGTATGTATAATGTGGGATACCAGAATTTCAAGGCTGCAGGTACACTGGATACTGCCAGCTTCATCGAGGTCTTCGGCTTCGGATTCCTGGCTGTCCTCCCTAAGTTGCTGGTTAGCTACATCGTGGGTCTCGGCATCGAGTTTGCCTGGGCTCAGTGGAAGCACGAGGAAATCCAGGAGGGTTACCTCGTCAGCGGTATCATCATCCCATTGATCATTCCTATCTCTACACCGCTGTGGATGCTCGCCCTGGCGTGCGCCTTCGCAGTTATCTTCTGCAAGGAGATCTTCGGTGGTACCGGTATGAACATCTTCAATGTGGCTGTGGGTGCCCGTATGTTCCTCTTCTTCTCATATCCATTGGCTATGAGTGGTGATAAGGTCTGGGTGGCTAAGGATGCTATCTTCGGTCTGGGTAACACCCTGCCTGATGGCTTTACTGCTGCTACTCCTCTCGGTCAGCTGGCTCAGGGCAGCATGCCTTCTGCAAGCCTCTGCGACTCCATCATCGGTTTCATTCCTGGCTGTATCGGTGAGACTTCAGTCATCGCCATCGCCATCGGTGCCATCATCCTTCTCTGGACAGGCATCGCATCCTGGAAGACCATGGGCAGCGTATTCGCAGGCGGCATCGTGATGGCGCTTATCTTCCAGGCTCTCGGCATGACACCTATCGCCTGGTATGAGCACATCGTTCTCGGTGGTTTCTGCTTCGGTGCCGTATTCATGGCTACCGACCCTGTAACCTCTGCCCGTACAGAAAAGGGTAAGTACTTCTACGGATTCTTCATCGGTGCCATCGCCGTTATCGTACGTGTGATGAACCCAGGTTATCCAGAGGGTATGATGCTCGCTATCTTCTTCGGCAATATGTTTGCTCCACTCATCGACTACATCGTAGTACAGAGCAACATCTCTCGCCGTGCTAAACGTGCTATTAAATAATGTAGGAGGAATGTAGATATGAAGACAAATTCAAATAGCTATACTATTATCTATTCGGTTATCATCGTGGTAATCGTGGCATTCCTGCTCGCGTTCGTGTCTTCTTCGCTGAAGGCAACACAGGATGCCAACGTGGCTCTTGATACTCAGAAGCAGATTCTCAACTCGCTGAACCTGCGCGACCTTGACAACGCTACTGCGGCTGCCAAATATAAAGAGGTGGTAAAGGCTGAGAAGGAGAAGGACGGCATGAAGTATTACGAGTGCGAGATTGATGGTCAGAAGAAGACTGTATATTCTGTAAAGGGTATGGGTCTCTGGGGCGGCATTTCAGGCTTCATCGCCGTGGATGCCGACAACAACACCATCTATGGCGTATATTTCAACCACGAAGGCGAGACTGCCGGACTTGGTGCTGAAATCAAGGACAACCTGAAGTGGCAGCAGAAATTCCAGGGCAAGAAGATTCACAAGGATGGAGTAGAGGCATCGCTCTGGGCGTTGAGAAAGACGCTCCTGCCGGCGACCCTAACAATGTGGATGCCGTTACCGGTGCTACATTGACATCCGACGGTGTGGATGCCATGCTCAAGGAAGGTCTTGCTAAATTCATTAAATAATTAAGCGAAATTATGGCATTATTTAGTAAACAAAATAAGGAGGCATTCATCAAGCCACTGAACGGCGACAACCCTGTGCTCGTCCAGGTGCTTGGTATCTGTAGTGCCCTGGCTGTAACTTCCCAGCTGAAGCCAGCCATTGTGATGGGACTTGCCGTTACTATCATCACGGCATTCTCTAACGTGATTATTTCCATCATCCGCAACACCATCCCTCAGCGCATCCGTATCATCGTCCAGCTGGTGGTAGTGGCTGCCCTGGTAACCATCGTGAGCCAGGTGCTGAAGGCTTTCGCTTACGACGTGAGCGTGCAGCTCTCTGTGTATGTGGGTCTGATCATCACCAACTGTATCCTGATGGGTCGTCTGGAGGCATTTGCCATGATGAACAAGCCTTGGCCTTCATTCCTCGACGGTGTAGGTAATGGTTTGGGTTATGCCCTCATCCTCGTGATTGTGGGTGCAGTGCGTGAGCTTCTGGGCCGTGGCTCTCTGCTCGGTTTCCAGCTGATTCCTGAGGGAGCTTACAACTTCGGATATGTTAACAACGGTATGATGACCATGCCAGCCATGGCATTGATTCTCGTTGGATGTGTAATCTGGGTACATCGTGCCTATATTTATAAGGAGGAGCAGTAAGATGGAGCATGCAATAAGTTTGTTTTTCCGTTCGATTTTCGTCGATAACATGATCTTCGCCTACTTCCTGGGTATGTGTTCATACTTGGCAGTATCCAAGAACGTGAAGACCTCTTTGGGTCTGGGCTTGGCAGTAACCTTCGTGTTGCTCATCACCGTGCCTGTAGATTACCTGTTGCAGACCAAGGTGCTCAGCGCCGATGGCATTCTGGGTGTTGACCTCACTTACCTGAGCTTCATCCTCTTCATCGCCGTCATCGCCGGTATCGTGCAGCTGGTCGAGATGATTGTAGAGAAGTTCTCACCATCGCTCTATGCAGCGCTGGGTATCTTCCTGCCATTGATTGCCGTAAACTGTGCCATCATGGGTGCATCTCTCTTCATGCAGCAGCGCATCCTGATGGAGCCTACCAGTTCTCAGGCTATCACCTCAGTATGGGATAGCATCGTATATGCCGTAGGTTCCGGTCTGGGTTGGACTCTCGCCATCGTTCTGATGGGAGCCATCCGCGAGAAGATGCAGTATTGCGACGTGCCAAAGCCATTGCAGGGACTCGGCATCACATTTATCACAGTAGGCCTCATGGCAATGGCTATGCTTTGCTTCTCAGGCTTGAAAATCTAAAATAGGAGGACTATAGATATGGGTAATACATCATTTATATTGGCTAGTATCGGAGTTTTCCTCGTGGTGATTCTCCTGCTGGTTATCATCCTGCTCGTGGCTAAGAAGTATCTGAGCCCTAGCGGAAATGTAAATATCGAAATCAATGGCGACAAGACCATCAACGTGCCTCAGGGCAGCAGTTTGATGACTACGCTGAATGAGAACGGCATCTTCCTGCCTTCTGCCTGCGGCGGTAAGGCAAGCTGTGGCCAGTGTAAGGTTCAGGTGCTCGAGGGCGGCGGCGAGATTCTCGATTCTGAGAAGCCTCACTTCACCCGCAAGCAGATTAAGGACCACTGGCGTCTGGGATGCCAGTGCAAGGTGAAGGGCGACCTGAAGATCAAGGTGCCTGAGAGCGTGATGGGCGTGAAAGAGTGGGAGTGCGAGGTTATCTCCAACAAGAACGTTTCCAGCTTCATCAAGGAGTTCAAGGTGGCTCTGCCTCCAGGTGAGCACATGGACTTCGTTCCGGGTTCTTACGCTCAGATCAAGATTCCTGCATACGACTGCATCGATTACGACAAGGACTTCGACAAGGATCTCATTGGCGAGGAGTACATCGGAGCATGGAAGAAGTTCAACATCTTCTCTCTCAAGGCTCACAATCCAGAGTCTACCGTTCGTGCTTACTCTATGGCGAACTATCCTGACGAGGGTGACATCATCACCCTGACCGTACGTATCGCCACAACTCCATTCTTGCCACGTCCACAGGTAGGATTCCAGAACGTACCAACAGGTATCGCTTCTTCTTACATCTTCTCATTGAAGCCAGGCGACAAGGTAATGATGAGTGGTCCTTACGGAGACTTCCATCCTAACTTCACATCAGGCAAGGAGATGATCTGGATTGGTGGTGGTGCCGGTATGGCTCCATTGCGTGCGCAGATTATGCACATGACCAAGACCCTGCACACTACCGACCGTGAGCTTCACTTCTTCTACGGAGCGCGTGCATTGGGTGAGGCGTTCTTCCTTGAGGACTTCTGGGAGCTTGAGAAGGAATTCCCTAACTTCCACTTCCATCTTTCATTGGACCGCAAGGACCCAGTGGCAGATGCTCAGGGCGTGAAGTACTACGAGGGATTTGCTGTTAACTGCATCCGTGATACCTACTTGAAGGATCACGAGGCACCAGAGGATTGCGAGTACTATCTCTGCGGACCTCCAATGCTGATCAAGACCGTTACAGATTATCTGGATTCTCTCGGAGTAGATCCTGAGAGCATCATGTACGATAACTTCGGATAAAACGATAATTCAATCAAAAGAGCAATGCTTGTTCTCAAAAAATGAGAGGCAAGTGTTGCTCTTTTTTTTATTTTTCTGAATATATACAATATAATAGAGATAATTACGTTTTTATCTTGAAAGTATAGATTTAATTATGAATAAGATAAAGGTAGGTGTATGTTTTGCCCTTTGCTGTCTGGCAGCCCCATCTATGGCCCAGTATATGTGGCAGGAGGGGGATGGCACGGAGAAGATAGATCTTCGGGAAAATATACAATATGGTGTTGAGATGCAAGGGTCGTTTTCGAAAGGTAAAACCCCATTGTGGCTTAACGCAAACAAATATGGATTAAGTTCTTTAGAAAAGAATAACGGCTATCTCAGAGGTAGTCTGGTTCGTCCGCTTTCTGCAGATTCGGCTCGCCGCTGGGCTGTAGGATATGGAGTAGATGTGGCAGTACCGGTAAACTATACCAGCAATATAGTGGTGCAGCAGGCTTATGTGGAGGTCCGCTGGCTTTATGGTGTGCTGACTGCAGGTGCCAAGGAATATCCGATGGAGCTAAAAAACCAGTCGCTCTCGAGTGGTAGCCAGTGTCTGGGTATCAATGCCCGTCCGATACCTCAGGTTCGTCTGGCGCTTCCTGAATATTGGACGCTTCCGTTTGGTAGAGGCTGGCTGCAACTGAAAGGTCATCTGGCTTATGGTATGACTACGGATGATGGCTGGCAGCATGATTTTACGAAACGGCAGACTAAATATTGTGACCACATGCTCTATCACAGCAAGGCTGGTTTCTTGCGTATCGGAAACGAGAATGCTTTCTGTCCGCTCAGCATAGAAATGGGCTTGGAAATGGTTGCTCAGTTTGGTGGCAATGCGTATCATTTAATAAATGGCAATATGGTACAGATTCCTACCGAGAAAAATCTGAAAGGCTTCTGGCATGCGCTGTCGGCAACGGGCTCTGATGCAGGAGAAGGGGCTTATGCCAATGTTGCCGGCAACCAGTTGGGCAGTTGGCTGATGCGTATCAATTATGACACTGACAGTTGGAAAGCTGCCATCTATGCCGATCATTATTTCGAAGATCACAGCCAGATGTTTCTCCTCGACTATAATGGATATGGTGAGGGCGCAGATTGGAATAAGAAAGTAAAACGCCGTTTCTTCATGTATTCGCTGAAGGACATCATGCTGGGCTTCGAACTGAATCTGAAGTATTCGCGCTGGCTGAAAAATGTGGTGCTGGAGTATCTCTATACCAAATATCAGAGTGGTCCGTACAATCATGACCGTACATCGGGTATCGCAGACCATATAGCGGGTACTGATGATTATTATAACCACAGCATCTATCCTGGATGGCAGCATTGGGGCCAGGTAATAGGAAATCCACTCTACCGTTCGCCTATTTATAATAACGACGGATATATTGATATCAGAAACAACCGTTTCATAGCTTATCATCTGGGGTTTGATGGTCAGCCTACACAGCGGTTGGGCTATCGTATATTAGGCACCTATCAGAAAGGTTGGGGTACATATAGCAACCCGTTTACAAAAAAGCATCATAATGTAAGTTTTCTGGTAGAGGCCCATTATGATTTCCCGCATCAGTGGCAGTTGAAGGCAGGCTATGCGATGGATTTCGGTAGCGAAAAGATGCTGGGGCATAATGCCGGTATGCAGATAACCATCAGCAAAAGAGGTTTGCTGACGAAAAGAAATAATAATCGATAAGATAGAAAATATGAAAAAGATAATAGGGGTGCTTTCCCTTGCTGTTATGATGCTCACTCTAAGCTCATGTGAGGTAGAAACAAGCCAGAATGGTGATTTGGATGGTTTCTGGCATCTGGAGCAGGTAGATACTTTAGCTACAGGGGGTACTTGTAACTTTGCAGATAAGCGCGTGTTCTGGGGCTGCCAGTATAAGTTGATTCAGGTTGCTGATTATGATTACTTTGGTGATGGTAGAGGATTTTATCTGCGTTTTGAGCAAACCTCCGACAGTTTGCTGATTACATCTGTTTATCGTAATAAATGGCATGAAGATTATGGAGGCGATGTACTTTTAACAGAAATGAATGATTCTTTGCGTAGCTGTGGCATCAATCATCTGAATGAGCATTTTGCCAAGGAGGTAATGACCGGAGGTAAGATGCAACTGAAGAGTAAAACCCTGAGATTGCGGTTCAGAAAATTCTGAAAAAAAGCCTTCGATGCATGTAGCACCGGGGGCTTTTTTGTATGCTCGGTTTCTTACTTCTTCCTTTCTGATTCCTTGATGAAACCATGTCGGTAAGCATAGAGAAGCTCCTTCAGATCTTCTATCTGCTTACGGAGTTCGCAACCTATATCTGTGTCGGCTACCAGCATTCGGCGGTTCGACATTTCTACAATCTGTGTGGTACTCTTGATGTCGGTACCTTGCTTGATGGCATCTTCCATACTCGTAAATGGCTCGTGCTGGACCAGCTGAAATCCGCGGGAGTGGTATACTAAGGTGTAGCCGGCAATGCCAGTCTCGTTGTGGTAGGCTTTAGAGAAGCCTCCATCGATAACCATCAGCTTGCCGTTTGCCTTGATAGGGTTCTCGCCCTTGGTTGTGCGAACGGGCACGTGCCCATTGATGATATGGCGGTTAGGACCGGTTACCCCAAACTCATCCATAATATGGTCGATAACCTGTTCGTTATCGCGCAACAGGAAGTAGTATCCCTTCTCTTCTTTATGAGTCTCCTTATCGGTAATGAAATAGCGCTCGAAGGTGGCCATCTTACTCTTGTCGAAGAGCGGACTGTCAGGACCGCACCATAGGTAGATGAAATAATCGATGGCATATTCCTTCTCATTCGGATCAGAATCTGATTGGAAAGCTGTGCGTATCTGCATGCCCGTATGATGCATCAGGGCTCTGCCGCTGAATTTTTTGCCAGAATATATTTCTACCTCTTTTAATGAACCATCTTCGTTGAGCGGACAGGAAGCATGGAAAAGCAGGTTGTTGTTGAAGATAGCGTACATGCAACCATGCTGCAGCATAACCTTGATATGCTTGTGCAGCTTCTCGCAGACCATAAACGAATGATGCAGTTTCTGAATCAGAATTTCCTCTTCTTCAGATAGTTTGTCTGGATTGTCCGAATCGATGGTAGGGAAGTGGCATGAGGTCATGTCATACTCTTTTCCGGCAATCTCTACCTTGCCTTTCTTGTAATCGGTATGGTCAAAAAGACAACGGTCTTTCATATTCCATTCCGGATGCTTCTTGAAAAGCTGGCTCTCTAATTTAAACTGGATGACAGCTATAGCCTTGTGCATCTGAGAGGTGAGCCGCTGGGTCTTTTCATCCATTGCTGCTGCACCTCCGCTGAGCTTAGGCAGAAATTCTTTGCAATCATCATCCTTGTAGGTTTCCATCGCAAAAGTAGCGAGTGGTACGAGATTGATGCCATAGCCTTCTTCCAATGTCGAGAGGTTGGCGTATCGCAGGGAGAGACGGATCACATTACAGATGCAGGCATCATTGCCGGCAGCTGCTCCCATCCATAGTACATCGTGATTACCCCACTGGATGTCCCAACTGTGGTAGTGGCGCATCTTGTCCATGATGATGTGGGCTCCTGGACCTCTATCGTAGATATCGCCCAGAATATGAAGCTGGTCGATAGCCAGGCGCTGGATTACGTTGGCTATAGCGATGATGAAATCATCGGCTCTGCCTGTGCTGATAATCGTATCAACAATAACATTGACATAGGCTGTCTTGTCATGATCTTCGGTGTGCTCGTGCAAAAGCTCCTGGATAATATACGAGAAATCGCATGGCAGCGATTTGCGCACCTTGCTTCGGGTATATTTGCTGGAAACATCACGGCATACAGCCACCAACTGGTGCAGGGTGATGTGATACCAGTCGTTGATGTCGGGTTCGTTCTGCTTGACGAGTTCCAGTTTCTGCTCAGGATAGTAAATAAGAGAGCAGAGTTCTCGCTTCTCCTGTTCGCGAAGGGTATTGCCAAATAGTTCGTTCACCTTACGCTTGATATTTCCTGATGCATTTTTCAGTACATGCAGGAAGGCCTCATACTCACCATGGATGTCGGCAAGGAAATGCTCGGTACCCTTTGGCAGGTTGAGGATGGCTTGCAGGTTGATAATCTCGGTGCTCGCCTCTGCTATAGTAGGGAACGACTGAGAGAGCAACTGCAAATATCTCATGTCTTGTTCTATATTATAATGTTTCATGTTTTTTTCCATTTTCTTAGAGCCTTTTTACGATTTATCTTTTGCAAAGATAGTATAAATAATAGATAAAACAAAGGAAAAAAGTATATTTTTGAAAAATCTTTCTGTTTTTTCAGATTTTTGCAGTACTTTTGCAGAAGAAATATAATAATTCTTCAAACTAACTAGATTTGATTATGAAACAAACTATTCTTGTTACAGGTGGTACAGGCTTCATAGGTAGCCATACTACAGTAGAGGTGCAGCAGGCAGGCTACAATGTTGTTATCGTAGATGATCTCTCAAACTCAAAGATTGAAGTACTCGATGGTATCGAAAAGATTACTGGTATCCGCCCTGCTTTTGAACAGGTTGATTTGCGCGACAAGGCTGCTACCGAGGCTGTATTCCAGAAATATCCTGATATTGAGGGTATCATTCACTTTGCTGCGAGTAAGGCAGTAGGCGAGAGCGTACAGAAACCATTGTTGTATTATCGTAACAATATCATATCGCTCATCAATCTCCTGGAACTTATGCCAAAGTATCAGGTAAAGGGTATTATCTTCTCTTCTTCTTGTACCGTTTATGGTCAGCCAAAGCCTGAGAATTTGCCTGTAACAGAAGAGGCTCCTCATCAGAAGGCTACTTCACCTTATGGCAATACTAAGGAGATTAATGAGCAGGTCATAGCTGATTATATCCATAGTGGTGCAGCCATCAAGAGCATTGTATTGAGATATTTCAATCCTATAGGTGCACATCCTTCTGCTGAGATTGGTGAGTTGCCAAATGGTGTGCCAAACAATCTGATTCCATACGTTACTCAGACAGCTATGGGTATCCGCAAGGAACTCACTATCTTTGGTAATGATTATGATACTCCTGATGGAACCTGTATCCGCGACTATATTTATGTTGTAGACTTGGCTAAGGCACATGTAGCTGCTATGGCACGTGTTCTTGATAAGGAGACTGAGCCTATCGAATATTTCAATATCGGTACAGGTAACGGAAACTCAACTCTCGAAATTGTTGAGACTTTTGAAAAAGCTACAGGTGTGAAACTGAATTGGAAGTATGGTCCACGAAGAGAGGGCGATATTGAGAAAATTTGGGGTGATTGCACCAAGGCTAACAAGGTACTCGGCTGGAAGGCTGAGGCTAAGCTTGAGGATGTGTTGGCTTCTGCTTGGAAATGGCAGCAGAAACTTCGCGCTGATGGCATCATGTAAAGTGTTGGTTGTTTTAGAAAATAATGTGAATTGGCTTCTTTTTTCCTCTGAAAGGTTAAAAAAGCTAATTTTTGGGAAACTTATCGTCGGGAAGACGGTAAGTTTCCTTTTTTTTATATATCTTTGCAGAAAGAACTATTGGTTTAACGAAACTTGAAAATATATGAAACGGACTTTACTTTCAATATTAACAATTGCAATGTTAGCGCTTTCTGTTCCTTCGGATGCTATGGCCAACGAGGGAAACATAGAATGGGCAGACCTTGATGTGGCAGATATCAACTTGAACTATGCTGGGGGCGTGATGCATATCACCGGCGCTAGCGGGCAAGTGGTGAGAATATATAATGTGGCAGGTGTTACTATCAAGACCTTCCGCATAGAAGGTAATGACAAGCGCGTAAACTTGCCATTGGCTGATGGTATCTATGTTGTAAAGGTGGGAAATACCTTTACGCGCAAAATTTGCGTAAAGCATTAATAGTACCATAGAGGCCTTAGAATGCCGTTTAACTTTAATCAGAAAGTGAAAGTCTTTCATTTTTCGTTACTTATCATTTCTTGCTGTTTGATGTTCTGTTCTTGCCACGACAGGGTGCCAAACAGCAATTTCCAATTATCGTTAGATGATTATCAGGACTTACGTTCTTCTGCCTATGCTATCAATTCGAGGGCGGTAAGGAATCTGATAGACAGCATCATGCGAAATGATAAAGACCGACATGCTGCTGATTTGCATACCCGTCGCTATTATCAGAATGAAGGTAATCTGCTTTGGATTACACGTCATGGGGTAAATAGTCAGGCTGACTCCCTGGTGACTTGCCTGCGTACTGTAGCGGATATGGGATTTGATAAACGTCGGTTCTATGTGGATGCTATTGCCCGAGATATTGACAGGTTACGAGATTTAAATCTAGATTCAGCTGATAATCAGATAAATCAAGTGATAGCCCGACTGGAGTATCTCTTGACCAAAGCTTACTTCAGATATACGATGGGGCAGAATTTTGGATTTATGAATCCCAGTTTTGTCTTCAACCGATTAGATACTCTTGCTCCCAATCCTTATGATAGTATCAAGAGACCCGTTAGGTTCAGAGGTCTGTTTGATGTAAAAATGGCTCATGCAGATGATGCGTTCTATCAGAAGGCTATGCAAATGGTTAGATGTGACTCGGTGGCTTCCTTCCTGAAAGAAGTACAGCCTAAGAATCCTTTCTATTATCAACTGCTGGAGAAATTGAAGGCTGGAGGACTGGGCAAGGCGATGAGAATCAAAATTCTCTGCAACATGGAACGTTGCCGCTGGAGACAGTATGATAATCCCTGGCAACACGAAAAATATGTGGTTGTCAATATACCATCGTTCCATCTGATGGCTATTGATCATCAGGATACGCTCTCGATGCGCATAGGATGTGGAGCCAGTAAAACCAAAACCCCGATATTGAACAGTCATATCAAACGTATGGAGTTGAATCCTCAATGGTTTGTTCCTCGTAGTATCGTTCTCCATGATATGATACACCGGGTGGGGAATCATGCTTACTTTCATTCGCGCAACTACTATGTGAGGGAAGTGGCAACTGGTAAGGAGGTTGACTTAAACAGAGTAACTCGATCTATGCTTATTTCTGGTGCTTATGGCATCGCCCAGCGGGGCGGAAAGGGGAATGCTCTGGGAAGAATCATCTTCCGTTTTGATAATAATTTCTCTGTCTTCCTGCACGATACTAACAGCAAGGGAGTGTTCGGACGAGAAGATAGAGGCGTTTCACACGGATGCGTCAGAATAGAAAAACCTTACGATTTCGCAGTCTTCCTATTGGCTGATAAAAATAAGAAACTGAAGGAAAAAATATACTATTCGATGACTGCAGATTCGCTTGCCAATAAAAAACTTGTTGTGAGCAACGTAAAAGTGAATCCACAAGTACCTCTCTTCATAACCTATTATACGCTCTATCCGTTTGCGGGAGGCAGAATAGCTGAATATTCTGATGTGTATGGATTTGATGCGGTAATATTCGATATGTTGAGGAAATATCTATAAACAACACATTTATAAAAGCAATGATGAAGGATAAAGAACTTTTGGCGATGCTCAAGGATCCTAAGACCCAACGCGAAGGCTTTGCTGTACTGGTAAGTCAGTATAGCGAGCCGTTGTATTGGAAAGTTCGCCATATCGTTATAGATCATGATGATGCTGATGATGTGTTGCAGAATGCCTTTGTCAAGGCTTGGACCAATCTGGATTCGTTTCAGGGAAAGTCTTCGCTCTCAACATGGCTTTACCGTATAGCAATTAACGAAGCGCTTGATTTCTTGAGACGCAAGAAGCAGATGGTAAATGTCAGTACCGAAGACGAGCCGGGTTTGGCTTCACGTCTTCTGGCAGACGATTATTTTGACGGAGACCAGATTCAGGCAGAATTGCAAGAGGCTGTAGCCCAACTGCCCGATGTACAGCGCACAGTTTTCACTCTAAAATATTATGATAATATGAAATATTCAGAGATGAGCAAGGTTTTGTCAACAAGCGAAGGCGCTCTGAAAGCTTCCTATCATCTTGCAGTGAAAAAAATAACCGATTTTTTCAATCGTAAGGATTAAACCTTTTCGGTTAGTTTTCGTCTATTTAATAAAGTATAAAAGAAAGGTATGAGGAATATGTTAAAAGAAGACAATATATTGAATAGCCGTTTTGGTAAGAAAAACCATTTCCAAGTGCCGGCTGGTTATTTCGACCAGCTGACGGATAGGGTGATGGTAAATTTGCCGGAGCAGGATCCCCGCATCATTCACATGCAGCCTAGCTTATGGCAGCGTATGCCGATTCGAAAGATTGCGGCGGCTGTTGCTGTTTTGGCTGTGATGGGAGGTGGTTCGGTACTGGCGCTGAAATATACGGGAAGCAGTAAGCCTGCTATGGCACATGTGGACCATATGGTTCAGAAAGCTGCTGTGAATAATAATGAAGATGCTACTTTTAATGAGATCGCCGATTATACGATGATGGATAATGAAACTATCTATGCATCGCTGATTGCAGAAAATTAATGGTTGGTATTTCTTTTTGTCTACAGATAAAGATTAAAAAAAGATAAGGTATGAGAAAGATAATGCAACATAGGTTTCTTGCGCTTTTAGCTATGCTGATGATTAGCCTGGTTTCACTTGCTTCACAGCCTCAGGGTAGAAAACATCATGATGGATTTGATCCTAAAAGGTTTCAGGCAGAACTAGAACAGTTTATTACGACTAATGCCTGTCTTACGCCGAGAGAAGCTGCTAAATTCTTCCCGGTATATAGACAGATGGGTAAGAAAATGCGTATGATATTCGATGAAATGCGCCGATTCCGTCATGTGAATCCGAATGATAATGAGGCATGTGCCGATGCTATCAGAAGACAGGATGAGTTGGATATTCAGCTGAAACAGTTGCAGCAAGAGTATCATTCTAGATTTATGACCATCTTGCCACCTAATAAGGTGTTCAGTGTCATCAAGGCAGAGGAACGGTTCCATCGGCAGGCATTCAGACGGATGAAGAAATAAATCTCTAAAAAAGTAGAGATAAAACTATTTAATATGTATTTATGTGACTTTTGGTCACATTAATAGGGTCGCGAAGATATTTTTAATAATATTTTCGCGATTTTATTTTGTCCTTTCCTTTATTTGTTGTACTTTTGCACTTTGGAAAATAATAATATAATATAATAAGGTATGTACAGAAGTAATACGTGTGGAGAGTTACGTCTCTCTGATGCCGGCAAGAAAGTGACACTTGCCGGTTGGGTACAGCGCTCAAGAAAGATGGGTGGTATGACATTCGTCGATCTGCGCGACCGTTATGGTATCACACAGTTGGTTTTCAATGAGGCTGATAACAAAGACTTGTGTGATGCAGCTAACAAGCTAGGTCGTGAATTCTGCATTCAAATAAAGGGTGTAGTAAGTGAACGACAGAGTAAGAATCCTAAAATGGATACTGGTGACATCGAAATCCTGGTGAAGGAACTCAATGTCCTCTCTCAGAGTCAGACCCCTCCTTTCACTATCGAAGATAATACTGATGGTGGTGATGATATCCGTATGAAGTATCGTTATCTTGTTTGCGTCGTCCTGCAGTGCGCAAAAATATGGAGTTGCGTCATCGTATGTGCATCTTGATTCGTAACTTCCTAGATGCACAGAACTTCATGGAGGTTGAAACTCCTATTCTTATTGGTAGTACCCCAGAGGGAGCCCGCGACTTTGTTGTTCCTTCCCGTATGAATCCAGGTCAGTTCTACGCTCTTCCACAGAGTCCTCAGACTTTAAAGCAGCTCTTGATGGTTGCTGGCTTCGACCGCTATTTCCAGATTGCCAAGTGCTTCCGTGATGAGGATCTTCGTGCTGACCGTCAGCCAGAGTTTACACAGATTGACTGTGAAATGAGTTTTGTTGATCAGGATGATGTCATTAACCTTTTCGAGGAAATGGCTCGCCATTTGTTTAAGGAGATTCGTGGTGTAGAACTTCCTAAGTTGGAGCAGATGACCTGGCACGATGCTATGCGCCGTTTCGGTAGCGATAAGCCAGACTTGCGCTTCGGTATGGAATTTGTTGAGTTGAAAGATGCTTTCACAGGTAAGGGTAATTTCTCTGTATTCGATGAGGCTAAGTATATTGGCGGTATCTGTGTTCCAGGTTGTGCTGATTATAGCCGTAAGCAGTTGAACGAATTGACCGATTTTGTTAAGCGTCCTCAGGTCGGTGCCAAAGGATTGGTATATATCAAGTATAATGCTGATGGTACTGTAAAGAGTAGCATAGATAAGTTCTATTCTCCAGAGGAACTTGCTGAAATCAAGACCGTAATGGGAGCCAAGGATGGTGACCTTGTTTTGATTTTGAGCGGTGATAATGCTAACAAGACACGTATTCAGCTTTGCTCTTTGCGTTTGGAAATGGGTGATCGTCTTGGTCTTCGTGATAAGAACGTATTCAAGTGTCTTTGGATTATTGACTTCCCTCTCTTTGAGTGGAGCGATGAGGAGCAGCGCCTGATGGCTACGCACCATCCATTCACTATGCCAAATCCTGATGATATCCCATTGCTCGATGAGCATCCTGAGCTGGTTCGTGCCAAGGCATACGACTTTGTTTGCAATGGTATCGAAGTAGGTGGAGGTTCTCTCCGTATCCATGATACTCAGTTGCAGGAGAAGATGTTCGAGGTTCTCGGCTTTACTCCAGAGCGTGCTGAGGCCCAGTTCGGTTTCTTGATGAATGCTTTCAAGTATGGTGCACCACCTCACGCAGGTCTTGCTTTCGGTTTGGACCGTTTCGTCAGCATTATGGCTGGTCTCGACAGTATTCGCGATTGTATTGCCTTCCCAAAGAACAACTCTGGTCGAGATGTTATGCTCGATGCTCCTTCTGAACTTGACCCTAAGCAGTTGGATGAATTGGAGATCAAACTTGATTTGAAGGCTGAATAAAAATAGAGAAACGAAGGTATTCACTCCATAAAAGAGTATGCGTAAAATGCCTTGAGAAAAATTCAATGATTTATAATAAGTAATTGATTTTTAGTAAATAAAGTGCTGCGCTTCTTGACGTAAATCAAGAAATGCAGCACTTTTGTTTATAAGTAGTAGTTTTTTCTATTTTTCTAACACTATTTCGAAATAAAAGTTATAAATTTGCAGCAGATATTAAGGTTGAGCTGACGAAATGAGGCTCAATAGAATCATAAAATTCTTAAAACATGGTAGAAAAGAAAGCGACAACTAAGACTGCTGCAAAGAAGCCAGCAGCAAAGAAGGCTCCAGTAGCAAAGAAGGCTCCTGCAGCAAAGAAGGACGTTCTTTACTTGAACGCAGAGAACGCAGGTTTTAGAGCTGGTGATGTATATCAGGCATTGGCAGCTTCAGAAAAGGCTCTCACAGTAGCAGAAATTGCTAAGGCTGCTAAGATCAGTACAGAGGATGTAATCCTTGGTATCGGTTGGCTCTTCAAAGAGGGTAAGATTAAAGATGAGGACAACAAGGTTGCTCTCGCTTAAATAAGGTTTATTTTTCAAAGAGCCGCGGTTGCTTGTAAGTGAGTAACCGCGGTTTTTTCTTTTTGTGTCTTCTCTCTTGAAAGAGGACGAATGTTATGATTATTATATGAAACTTGATCAGGAGATATTCAATGTTCTTTTGGCTGCGGGTGCAAAAGGGTTGAAAGTAGAAAAAATAGCTCGTCATGTATATAATTCCTGTAATTCGATTTTTACACCTCTGAATTACAAGGATGTTCATAGCTATGTTACGCAATATCTCACCAGATGCGCTAAAGACCCACAATCGCTTATAGAAAAAGGTAAGGGGTATGGTGTATATCATGTTAATTTTGATTCAAAGGCAGTACAGCAACTGATGCTCAATTTTTCTTCTTCTGTATTAGAAAATAGTAATGAAGAAGAGAGTAAGGCTGATGATAGTGCTCCTCAAAGTCTTTTTGATGAGAATATGTTCTAAATTATTTTTTTTATGAGGGGAATGTTGTAGTATGTTCGTATAATATATGTAGACTTTATAAAAACTGATAAAAGTTAAACAATAAACATATAAACGAATAAACTATGGCTAGTAGATATTTATTAGGTTTTGACGTAGGCTCAAGTTCTGTAAAGGCTTCGCTTACTGATGTTGACAATGGAGAAATCGTAGCTTCTGCATTCTATCCGGATCATGAAGCACCCATTATGGCTGTAAAGACCGGTTGGGCAGAGCAGGATCCTCAGATGTGGTGGGATAATGCTAAGCTGGCGCTCAGGAAAATCATGGCAGAATCTGGTGCCAAGGGTGAAGATATCCTTGCTATTGGTATCTCGTACCAGATGCATGGCTTGGTTTGTGTTGATAAGAATCAGCAAGTTTTGCGTCCTAGTATCATTTGGTGCGACTCTCGTGCCGTACCTTATGGCGAGAAGGCTTTTCATGATTTAGGTGAGGACTTCTGCTTGCGTAATCTGCTCAATTCTCCTGGAAACTTTACTGCATCTAAACTTGCTTGGGTAAAGGATAATGAACCGGAACTGTTTGATAAGATAGATAAGATTATGCTTCCTGGTGATTATCTGGCAATGAAACTTTCAGGTGAAGTTAAGACTACTATCAGTGGTCTTTCTGAAGGTATGATGTGGGACTTCAACCAGAAAAAGCCTGCTAAATTCCTGCTTGATTACTTTGGCTTCGATGAAAGCATTCTGGCTGATATTGTTCCTACATTCTCTGTACAGAGTGTAGTAAGTAAAGCGGCAGCTGAAGAACTTGGTCTGAAAGAAGGTACACCAATATCTTATCGTGCGGGTGACCAGCCAAATAATGCTGTGAGTCTGAATGTGTTCAATCCGGGTGAAATTGCAAGTACTGCAGGTACATCAGGAGTTGTATATGGTGTATTGGGTGATGTTAACTATGATCCAAAGAGCCGTGTCAATACTTTTGCTCATGCTAATTATACTACAGACCTTGACCGTCTTGGTGTATTGTTGTGTATCAATGGAACTGGTATCTTGAATGCGTGGGTTCATCGAAATATCACTCCAAATGTAAGCTATGCGGATATGAATGATCTTGCAGCTTCTGTGCCAATAGGTAGTGATGGTGTTAAGATTATCCCATTTGGTAATGGAGCTGAGCGTGTATTAGAGAATAAGGAAGTTGGTTGTTCTATTCGTGGCATCAGCTTTAATAAGCATAATCGTGCTCATATTGTTCGTGCAGCACAAGAGGGTATCGTCTTCAGTTTCTGCTATGGAATGGAAATCATGCAGCAGATGGGTATGGATATCAAGAATATTCATGCAGGTAAGGCTAATATGTTCCTCAGTCCGTTGTTCCGTGATACGTTGGCGGGTGTGAGTGGTGCTACTATCGAACTTTATGAGACAGATGGTAGTGCAGGTGCTGCTAAGGGTGCTGGTATTGGTGCCGGTATCTATAAGGATCATAATGAGGCTTTTGCTTCATTGAAGAAACTTGCAGTCATAGATCCTGATGAGGCTAACCGTTCTGCTTATCTCGAGGCTTATTCTGCATGGAAAGAAGAGGTGAAAAAACTTTAAACGTTTGTAATTTACTTTAGACAAACTTTTTTTATAATATCAGATAAAGGGTGGGAGAAGTCTCACCCTTTATTTTTCCCCCGATTCTTTTGACTGTTGGGGGAGCTTCCGTCTTATTTAAAGATTGGATTTAAATATCTGTAGTTGATGTTTCTGAGTATCTTTATATCCTGGATACTATTGTTTTTGAATTCTAAAACTAATGAAAACTTCATCTGAAGGTGAACAGGGACAAGACAGTTGTGTCCTATGTGCAAGGTGTGAAATACCTTGGTTACTTCTTTTATGTAATGAAAGGCAAATGCCAACTCACGGTACACCCAA
>ERZ791624.668-NODE-668-length-21891-cov-2.000779_pt1 | contig 21891 bp, 16 predicted proteins | sample MGYA00510058_ERZ791624 | MGnify/ENA primary metagenome ERZ791624 (study PRJEB30046, sample SAMN00715158) | human gut metagenome | study: EMG produced TPA metagenomics assembly of the A metagenome-wide association study of gut microbiota in type 2... | reverse complement strand
CGATGCCGGAAGTGAAGATGGAGAAAGTGCTTTTCGCTGTTGATGAGCTCTCGGGTCTTCTTGGCGCGATTGTCCTCATGTATCCGTCTCATTCCGCACAGGACCTGAACCTCAAGTCCGTGAAGAAGAAATTCAAGGACAAGCATTTCGCTGCCGGCTGCGACCGTGACAATATCACCCGCGGCGCCGAGATGAACGGGCTTTCTCTGGACGACCTGTTCAATTCGATGATCGAGGCATACAAGGCGACGAACGACTGATCTGGCACACTGACGAAATGACAGTCCGGATGCTTTGCTGTACAAACGCAGAATAACACTCCGTAATCAACGTAAGCTCTGCATCTTGACTCTTTGCAGATTTTTGCAGTCCATAGAGGCACTCCTTTTTCAGAATCAATCTGGGAAGGGGGTGCCTCTTTTGTTTTAGCGCATCGATGAAAAGGAAAAGTATCAATATGTCGCATCGCGGGCCCTGATGTAGCTGCAGGGGGCAGAGACCGTGTACAGTATTTTGCATCGAGATTGCGGACCGGGCAGGCAGAGACTAACGAAATCGAGCACTGCTATACTTTGAATCAGGTTTCTTGTGTGGACATTTTCAACCGGACAAGCCTGTCTGGTTGGTGATATACGGCTTTTCTCACTTTAGGTCGTGCTTTTCAGCTATTGCCTATCTTAATATGTCCGTGAAAGGAGGATTATTACTACCTTAGGCCGATTGCGTCTCAAGTGCGTAATTTTATATTGAGTCACGCGGCTCAACAGGCTATACTTGAATTACTATCTTAAGACGATTACGGCCTAAGCGCGTAATGTCAGGAGGCGCCGATGATACAACGTGATCTTTATCTTCACCAACTTGTTTCTTATATGTGGGATGGCCAGATCAAAGTTATTACCGGGATCCGGCGGTGCGGAAAGTCCGTTCTTTTATTCGAACTGTTTCGTGACTATCTGCTGTCACAGGGGACGAGTTCCGAGAACATCATTAAAATCGAACTTGATAAACGCAAAGATGTAAAATACCGCAGCCCGATTGCTCTCAGCAGTATGGTCGAGGCAAAAATACAAAACAGCGCACAACAGTACTATCTTTTTATCGATGAAATTCAGATGTCTGTTCCCGTCCCGGATCCGGATCTGCCCGGTGAACAGGTAACGGTCTATGACATGCTGAATGAGCTGCGAGGATACAAAAATCTTGATGTGTATGTCACAGGAAGCAATTCCAGGATGCTGTCAAGCGACATCGTAACAGAATTCCGCGGCCGTTCTTCTCAGATCCATGTATATCCTCTTTCTTTCCGGGAATTCTTTGCAGCTGTGGGCGGAGATAAAAGAGATGCATTTGACCGCTATATGCTTTACGGCGGGATGCCGTATCTTCTGAATCTGAAAGAAGACCGACAGAAAAAAGACTATCTGGCACAGCTTTTCAATGAGGTATATATCAAGGATATCGTTGAGCGTGAGGGAATTGAACGTCCTGATGTGCTTTCAGACATTCTGGACTTTCTTGCATCATCTGTCAGTTCTCTGACAAATCCTACCAATATTGCAAACACACTGAACAGTACAAAAAGAGCGAATATCAGCCCTAAAACTGTTTCAAGTTACCTGGAATACCTGAAGAATGCCTTTCTGATCAGCGAAGCAAAACGCTGGGATATCAAGGGAAAACGATATTTTCAGTATCCAAACAAATATTATTACACGGATATCGGACTCCGTAATGCGCGTGTCAATTTCCGGCAATTTGATCCTGGACATATCATGGAAAATATCCTGTACAATGAACTGATTATACGGGGATATTCCGTTGACGTTGGAGACGTCCTGGATAGGCGAAAAAATCAGAAGGTGCAAAAAGAAATTGATTTTGTTGTCAACCAGGGAGACAAAAAGGTATATATCCAATCCGCCTACGAAATGTCTCACGTAGAAAAAACAGCAAGCGAATTGGACTCTCTGCGACTGACGAATGATTTCTTTGATAAAATCATCATGCGTCGAGATATTCCGGCATCCTTTACGGATGAAAACGGCATTCGTCATATTAATGTACTGGATTTCCTGCTTGGCCAAGAAACGATCTTCTGATTCGTAAGACAGTCGATGCATGTAAGTTGACTGATGGAGCAGACAAAAACATGAGGAAATATGATTACAGAAAAGAATATTTTTAAAAGAACGTATGCATTTCCAGCGGATGGAGAAGGGAATTACTGTGGAATTCCGACGCATTATTCATCGGAGCTTTTGAGATAGAACAGAAAATGAATCGCCTTGCCTGCCTCATGAAGGATAAGTGGGGTTACACAAAACTTGTCCCGCTGAACACAAAAAGAGTTCTGAACAGCAGCAAGGTCAGTGACCATCACGCCATCCTCCCGACGGAGAATGTCTATGACGCTGTTTTCGGTGATCTTCCCGAAGGGGAACAGAAGATTCTTTCCCTTCTTGCGGCAAGACTTCTTGCCGCACTCGGAAATCCCTGCCGGTTTACCGGGTACCATCTGGAATTTACAGCCGCCGGACAGATTTTCAAGGCGTCCGCAAAGAGGATCACCGATCCTGGTTGGAAGGAAATGGAGAGCTGGATTCTGGGAAAGAAAGAGTGGGGATCATGATTCGACGCAGCACGGAAAGTATCGCTCCGGTGTAGGTAAGGACTTTGATCTCCTGATCGATATTAACCGGAAGATGCAGGAAGGAAAGTGCAGAGGATATAAGCGCTGGGCGAAGATCTTCAATGTAAAACAGATGTCTAAGGTCCTGCTCTATCTTCAGGAACATGACATCCGCGATTACGACGATTTGCAGGAAAAGACAAAGTCGAGTGCGGTGAAATCTCACGAGCTGTCAGATGCCATCAAGGAGAAGGAAGCAAGGCTTCAGGACATCGACCGCTTTCTGAAGATTGATGAAGAGCAGAGGAGACAGCAGGAGAAAACAAGATAAGGAAGCACCGATGATCATTGGGCAGGTGGCAGTCATGAGGCTGCTGTCTGCCCTCTTTTTTGTTTGCCCTGAAATGGCTGCCATAGAAAGTGCCAGCCCCGTCTGGCGCGCAGCCTGTCCGAAAGACAGTTCTCGGGGGATTGGGGGATGCCCCAACAAGCGGAGTCCTTTTTGTACAAAAGGACACTGCTTTCCAGTACTGGAAACAGAGTCCTAACTGCCAAAGATTTACTGTTGATCTGAAACCACTCGATTTCTAATGCTATCTCTAAGTTCTTAAAGCGAAAATATCTGTTTGTGTTGTTGCAGGTGCGCAAGAATAGTATAATAATAAGATATCAGGAAACTCATGATCTTCACTGAAAATCAGATGTGAGGTAAACAAAAATGTCATTATCATACAATGGTCTCTGGAAGCTGATGATCGATAAGAATCTGAACAAGGTAGAACTGATGAAGGTAGCCGACATCAGCAGCGGAACAGTCGCGAAGATGACGAAGGGTGAGCCTGTGTCGATGACGATCTTAATGAAGATCTGTGACAAGCTGGATTGTGACATCGGTGATCTGGTGCACTATGTCAGAACTGAGGAGAAGCAGGATGGATAAGTATTCTGGTCAATCACATCAATTGAATATAAATGTCCAAAGCCCATATAAAGGATCGGCGCAGATCACCAGAGAACAGTTTTTGTTCCATGAAATGCGGACTACAGCAAAGCTTATGAAGGATGGATGTGATGAGAACACGATAATTGAAAAGATCGTGCAGGATAATCTGTTCCAGTATCCGACTGAAAAGTCAATTCGACAGATGACACATACATGCATTCGCCGATTAAAGGCCATGAATGATCAGTCGCTTATTACTGCGATTGCAACGCAGCCTAGTGAAACAGCGAAACAGATTTGTCTTTATGCAATGATGATGCAGTATCGTCTTGTGTGGGATTTCATGATAACAGTTATCGGAACGAAGTACAGGACACTTGACATGTCATTTGGAAGAATAGATGTGAATACATTTATGATGCGCCTGCAGGAACAGGATGATCTGGTTGCGTCCTGGAGCAATTCCACGATTGCAAAAGTTTGTCAGATCCTTACGAAAATCCTGGTGGAAAATGATTACATAGACAGTCCAAAGGCAGATAGACTGAATCCGGTAATGATCAGTCCGGTCCTAGAGAATGCGATAAAAACAGATGGCATAACAGAAGCTCTGCCGGCTTTTAACTGCCTGTTGCAGGAGGAATGATGAAGGAAAATATAGATGAACGACTGGACAAGGTACGGGAGCTCTTGAAGGATCCGGATTTTCTGGAAGGAAACGGGCTGTCCAACGAAGTAAATATTAGGATGTTCTGCTATGAGGCAAAGGATGAAATGCGCGTCCGCCACTTCGTAGAACAGATTCTGACAGATCAGACGCTGCCGTGCCATCTGAAAGAAAACAACTTATATGAAATCTTTCTGCGGTGCTGCGAGGATAAACGTATTCTCTCCCGCATGGCAGATCAGGAGAAAAAACGCGGAAAAGATCAGCTTCAGAAGATGATTGAAAAATCCATCACCGTGCAGGCATATGTGGACAAGATCTGTGGCCGGGCTCCGGAAAAGGGAGATGTCTTACTTCTGACAGGAGTCGGCGACGTTTTCCCGTTCATGCGGATTCACATGCTACTGGAAGCCTTGCAACCACGAGTCGGAGGCGTTCCGATTCTTGTGATGTATCCGGGAACTTTCGATGGTAGGTATTTGAAACTTTTTGACAGATTAAAACCGAATCCCTATTACAGGGCGTTCAATGTGATATAGGAGGAGTCTCCAGATGAGAATTCAGGACATGTTTGTCGATGACATAAACCGGAAGATCAACGGTGTCATCAAGGTGGATCAGGAAGATACGACGACTGAGCAGGAATTAAACGAGTATGTCATCACGCGGGAATTGAAGCGGCATTTCATCTCTTTCTTCAATTATTACGACGATGCTTTTGATGAGCTGACCGCTGATATCGGCGTCTGGATTTCTGGTTTCTTTGGAAGTGGTAAATCTCACTTCCTGAAGATGCTCTCCTATATTCTGGAAAACAGGACCATCAATGGGATTCCTACTGTCGAGCGGTTCCGTAAGAAATTCGCGGATGATCCGGCTACCTTCATGCTAATCGATAAGGCGACAAAGGCCCGACAGAGACAATCCTTTTCAATATCGATATTGAAGGTTTCAGCAACAAGGATAATACGGCTGTTCTGAAGGTATTCGCGAAGATGTTCTATAACCACCTTGGCTTCCTCGGCGAGGATCTGAAGGTGGCAAAGCTCGAGCAGTTCATCGCGAAGCAGGGGAAGACGGATGAATTCCGTCGTGTCTTTGAAGAAAAGAATGGTGCTCCGTGGGTGGAGACTCGCGATTCTTTCGGTTTCTTTGAAGACGATGTTGTAGAGACGCTGGAAGAAGTGCTCGGCATGAGCGAGACCGCAGCCCGTAACTGGTTCAACGGAACCGAGACAGCGGAGATCAGCATCGCCCAGCTTGTGTCAGAGATAAAGGAATATGTCAATAGCAAACCAAAGAACTTCCGTCTTCTCTTCATGGTCGATGAGGTCGGCCAGTATATTGGAACGGATACAAACTTGCTCCTTAACTTACAGTCTCTCGTGGAAAAAGTCGGCAGTGAGTGCGGCGGCAAGGCTGGATCGTCTGCACCGGACAGGAAGCCATCGATGAGATCATCAAGGTTCGCATGGATGAGTTCTCTCGCATTCAGGCACGTTTCAAGACACGGCTTTCCCTGTCCTCCTCCGCGGTTGATGAAGTCATTCAGAAGAGACTCCTTAAAAAGAAACCGGAAGCCGCAACTGTCCTCCGGGATCTGTATGAGCGAAACGACTATGTGCTGAAGAACCTCTTCAGCTTTACTGATTCCGTTCTGGATATCAAAGGATACAGTGGACCGGAGGAGTTTGTTGAGAACTATCCGTTTGTGCCATATCAGTTCATCCTGATCCAGAAGATTTTTTCTGAAATAAGGAAGCACGGAGCTGCCGGGAAGCACTATTCCGGAGCAGAACGTTCGATGCTGGATGGCTTTCAGATCGTAGCGAAGTCTATCGAGGATAAGGATGAGCATGCGATTGCACCGCTTTACCCATTCTACGACAGTGTACATTCTTTCCTCGACGGATCGATCCGCCGGGTAATTGAACGCTGCCAGAAGGCGGCAGACAACCATGACGGTATCGAGGATTATGATGTCAAGGTGTTGAAGCTCCTTTACCTTATCCGGTACATCGATGATGTAAAGGCTAATCTCGATAACATCGTCATTCTCATGGCGGATGACATTCGTACCGACAAGATCGAGCTTCGGCAGGTTGTGCAGAAGTCTCTCGACCGTCTGAAAAGCCAGAACTATATTGACCGCCGCGGTGACGTTTATATCTTCTTAACTGATGAGGAGCAGGATATTGCACGCGACATCGCGAATACATCTGTGGATACCGCCAAGATCGTGGAACGTATCGGGCAGATGATCTTCGGCGATATTTATACACAGAAGAAATACCGCTATGGGAAGTATGATTTCCCATTTGATGAGATGGTGGATTCCACATCCATCGGCGCGGTAACCGGTGGAATGACGCTTCGCTTCCTGACTGTGGCGGCAGACCCTGACGATAAGCAGGAACTCTGTCTGATGACGGAGTCCAAGGGCAAGAGCACGATCATTGTGCTTGCGGACACGCCGTATTATGAATTTCTGGAAAATGCCATGAAGATACGTCAGTATGTGAAGCAGCGCAATGTGAATCAGCTGGCGAAATCCGTACAGGACATTATCCGTGATCAGCAGGATGAAGCCGGTAAATATGAAACATCAGCTAAAGAAGAACTGGAGAAAGCTATCATGGGCGCTCAGTTCTATGCCGATGGTGAACACATTGAAGTTACCGGAAGCACAGCCTCTGCAAGGATAGATGATGCTCTGAAATATCTGGTAGCTCATGTTTACAGCGAGTTGGATCTTATCACCAAGAATGCGGAAACCGATGCTGATGTAATTGAAATTCTCCGTGGCACGAATCCACAGATAGCGGGCACGGAGGACAACCGGGATGCAGCCGCCAAGGTAGAGGAATATCTCGAAATGCAGTCTGCGAAGAAGCTCCCGACCTCGATGGATGACATCCAGACACGTTACCAGAAGATCCCATATGGCTGGAAGGAAATCGATGTCGCCGCAGTTGTGGCACTCCTCATCTATCAGCAGAAGGTCACAATCAAATATGGCGGTGCAACGATCCGTCCTGACAATCCGAATCTACCGGATATGCTCCGCAAGAAATCTGAACGCGGCAAAGCAATGATCTCTATGAAGCAGTCCGCTTCCGCACAGAAGATGAAAGCCGCAAAGGAAATCCTGCGAGAATACTTTGACATCATGAATGTGCCGGATGATGAGGATAGTCTTGTCATCAAGATCATTGATCTGTTCAATGAAAAGAAAAATTACTATGAAGATCTGAACCAAAGATATGAAGACCATAAATATCCAGATCACGATAAGGTTCGGGAAGCAATCCGACTGATGGATGATGTGCTTTCCCAGCAGAAGGACAATATTGCTCTGATCGACCGTCTGGTGGCGGATGAAACAAAGCTGTTTGACAACAAAGAAGACCTGCAGCCGGTCGAGGGTTTCTTCAAGAATCAGGTTACAGTCTTTGATGCTGCTGTGAAGATGGAAGCGGATCTCCGCAATGACCTGCCTTATATTCAGAAGGATGAAGAGACCAATACTGCACTGAACCAGATCCGTAAGATCACAATGGTGAACGGAAATAATCCGGCAGTGTATGAAGAAATCCCGCAGCTCAACGGACTGATGGATAAGGTTCGTGCAGGACACAACAAGCTGCTTGAAGAAAAGCGTAAAGAGCTTCTAGAAATTGTCCGTCAGTGTCTTGCCGAGATCCATCAGGCTGGTGGCATAGGCAGTGAGTTTAAGAACTCCATCGAGAAGGCGGACAACTACTTTGCGCAGGTGAAGGAACGTATCGCCACAACAAAGACGATTGTTCTGCTTGATGGCTTGACCACACAGATGTGGAACTACAAAGATGATACTGTGGCAGCCATAGAATTAGAAAAGAAACCGGATCCGGTAACACCTTCTAAACCGGATCAGCCTAAGAAGCACATTAAGAATGTGTACCGGCAGGCGATCTTCAAGCAGGCGACATTGGAAAGTCAGGCGGATATAGATGCTTATGTGGAGAGAATGCGCTCCTATCTGACTGCCCTTTTAAAGGACAGCGATGGAATCAAATTAAGCTAACGAAAGGATCCTTTCATGGATAAGAATGCGATAAAGAAATATGCTGTCTGGGCAAGAGAAGAACTTATCGAGCGCGTATCGCAGAAGGCAGACCAGTATGAGATTAGTGCTGATGCAAACCCGAATGCGGATTCCGCACGCGGCACAGTCCTGACAAAGGATGTGAAGACCCAGCGGGCTGCCCTGATCGGACAGGTGAAAGAGAAAGGTTTCGACCAGGTGATGGAGGAAGTTGCCTATACCTGGTTCAATCGTTTTGCAGCTCTGCGTTTCATGGAAGTGAATAACTACCTTCCGTCCCGTATACGTGTCTTCACAGATGCTGACGGCAGCTTCAAACCGGAGATCCTTACAGAGGCGATCCATTTGGAACTTGACGGCCTGGACATGGAGAAGGTCTATGCTCTGAAGGATGCCAATGATAGTGAAGCTCTGTTCAAGTATCTCATTATCACGCAGTGTAATGCCCTTTCCAGCGTGCTACCGGGAATGTTCCAGAAAATCGCGGATTATACAGAACTTCTCTTCCCGGACATCTGCTCCGGGAAGGAAGCGTGATCGAGCAAATGATCACTCAGATCCCAGAGGAAGACTGGAAGGATCAGGTGCAGATCATCGGGTGGTTGTATCAGTATTACAACACAGAGCCGAAGGACAAGGTATTTGCAGACCTTAAGAAGAATAAGAAGATCACCAAGGACAAGATTCCGGCGGCTACGCAGCTGTTCACACCTGACTGGATCGTTCGCTACATGGTCGAAAACTCTCTCGGGCGGCTGTGGGTGGAAGGTCATCCGAATGAGGAACTGAAAGCAAACTGGAAGTATTACCTTGAGGAAGCGGAGCAGGAACCGGAAGTTCAGAAGCAGCTGGATGTGATTCACAGGGAGTATTCTGTCCTGAAGCCTGAGGACATCCGAGCTATCGATCCCTGTATGGGAAGTGGTCATATTATTTGCTATCTGTTTGACGTGTTGATGCAGATTTACGAGGCATACGGATATACAACTCGCGATGCCGTTTCAAGCATTGTTAGGAATAACCTCTATGGATTGGATATTGACGACCGTGCTTCGCAGCTTGCCTACTTTTCCGTCATGATGAAAGCCTGTCAGTATGAACGCAGGTTTCTTTCCCGTGGAATACAGCCGCACGTCTATGCCATCCGGGAGAGTAACGGCTTTGATCCGCATATGATCGACTTTTTTACGGATGGGCAAAAGCAACTGAAAAACGCCATGAATTCGCTTGTTTCTGACCTGCACGATGCCAAGGAGTACGGTTCTATTCTGACTGTGACGCCGGTGGACTTTCCGGCTCTTTATGCACGGTTTGCTGAAATCCGCAATGAGAATCCGAATATGTACACATATCAGATTCTGGACGAACTCTTGCCTTTCGTACAGGTCGCGGAAGCTATGGCCCAAAAGTACCATATCGTCTGCACAAATCCGCCATATATGGGAAATGGCGATATGAATTCTAAGCTATCAGATTATATTCGGAAAAAATATGAAATAGCTAAAATTGATCTTTATGCGGCTTTTATGCTTAAATGTCAAAGAATTGTTAGAAAGAATTACTATCAGGCGATGATTACCATGCAATCATGGATGAATCTGGGGGCATTTGCTAAGCTCAGAAAAAAGATATGTTGCAATGCAGATATAGCTTTTTTGTGGGAATTAGATGACACATTACTAGGTATTGCTTATCAAACTTCGGCGTTTGTATTTAGAAATGGGAGAATTAAAGGATATCACGGAAATTATCAAGTAGCATCCAAAAACGATTATGCTGTTTTTGGTGAGGATATGTTTCGATCTATTAATTTGAAAAGCTATAAAGCTTGTCAAGATGATTATTTAAAATTAGAGGGAACCCCAATAGCATTTGCACTTGGAGGAAAAAGCGTAAATGCATATATTTCATCAAAAACATTATCAGATGTTATGACGACAAGAGAGGGCATGACGACAGGTAACAACGATGAATTCCTAAGACTTTGGTTTGAAGTTGAAAAAGCAAAGCTTGATAAAAAATGGTTCCCGTACAATAAAGGTGGTGAGTATAGGAAATGGTATGGAAATGACGAATATGTCGTTAATTGGGAGAATGATGGGGCAACTATAAAGGCATTTAAAGATAAGAAAACCGGAAGAATACGGTCACATAATTATAATGGAGATTATTCTTTTAAAAAAGGAATAACATGGAGTGCTTTTAGCTCAAGAGGAGCAACATTTAGAATATCGGATGATAAATTTTTGTTTGATTCTAAGGGGTCAAAAGGGTTTTGCTGTGAAAAATATTTATTGTATATTTTAGGTTTTTTAAATGGAACAGTAGGACAACATTATTTGAACTTTTTTGCTGGAGCAAAAGATAAAAAACCTGGACATATTGTATCGTTACCATTTATTTATGATTCGGAAAGGAAAGATGATATTAATAAACTTGTTGCGGAATGTATTTCAATTGAAAAAGAAGACTGGGATTTCTTTGAAATCTCATGGGACTTTCAGAAGCATCCGATGATCTGCCATACAAGTACCATTGCTGATGCTTACGCCCAGTGGCAGCTCGAATGCTTCGACCATTTTGATCGTCTTAAATCCAACGAAGAAGAGCTTAACCGTATCTTTATTAACATTTATGGCTTACAAGATGAGCTGACACCGGGGGAAGAAGATAAGGATATAACTGTCCGCAAAGCAGATCTCAGTCGAGACATTCGCTCATTTGTCTCTTATGCTGTCGGCTGCATGTTTGGACGTTATTCTCTTGATATGGATGGCCTTGCCTATGCCGGCGGTGACTGGGACAGTTCGAAGTACAAGACCTTTATTCCGGATAAGGATGCCATTATCCCTATTACGGATGACGAGTATTTTATGGATGATATTGTAGGTCGTTTAGCGGAATTCGTGAAAACGGTCTATGGTGCTGACACGTTGGAGGAGAATCTGAAGTTCATTGCGGATGCATTGGATGAGAAAGGCTCGACTTCCCGTGAGGTCATCCGGAATTATTTCTTGAATGATTTCTTCAAGGACCATTGCAAGATATATCAGAAACGCCCAATTTACTGGCTGTTTGATTCAGGAAAAAAGAATGGATTTAAGTGCCTTGCCTATATGCACCGCTATCGCCCAGATACAATTGCCCGAATCCGCACGGACTATGTTCATGAGCAGCAGGCGCGTTACCGCACCGCAATTTCCGATCTTGAGCGGCAGATTAACGGTGCATCGACATCTGATCGAGTACGCCTTAATAAGCAGTTGACAAAGCTCAAGGATCAGGCTGAGGAAACACGGCTTTATGAAGAGAAGATCCATCACCTTGCCGATCAGATGATAAGCATTGATCTCGACGATGGTGTGAAGCACAACTACGCAATATTCCAGGATGTTTTGGCAAAGATTAAGTAATGAGGGATTTTAATGTGTAGCGAAAAGCAATCAGAAAAAGAACAAGATAAAGTATTAGGCGACGAAAAAGAATCGCAAGCACCTAATACAACAAGCCGATATCCTTCGGCAGAATTCCTTGTAGATGCATGCCTTCAAGACTATCAAAGATTACAAGAGAACTATAACAAACTGTATGAGAAAACAAATATTGTGTTGGCCTTTGTAGGCGTGGTTTTAACTATAATGCTTGGAACTCTTGATTTCTCATCTTTTTCAAAAGTTACAAGCGGCATGAAGGTAGGACAACTTCTTCTAATACTGATAGAAATAGGGTGTTGCGTCTGCGGAGTTGGATTTCTTATTGTTTCAGCCATCCGTTTTCTGCGGCTTCTCAAAAGTAAAGATGTACCAGTATTTAATAGCGTGGATATCAGAGATGAAAAAATATATGAAGAGACTAATGAGACAGCCGCCATGTGGTTAATTGATAAATATACGAGTGTTGTATTTGAGATCCGTCCTTATATTGAAAAGAAGCAACACATTTTTGATGCAACATTAACTATGACCATCATCGGTATCGTTTTGTATACGATTTCGGTTATTTTACAAAAAGGAGGCTTTTGAATGAGCGATTCTACATTAGATGACATTAAAAGTGGTAAGGGCTTGAAACCTCTTCAAAGTGGGAATACTTCAAAATCAGGCATTACAACTGAACACAGATCTGGTGATGAAATGAAGTCATCACGGGGCAATTCTGGAATTACTTATGAGATATTCTCCCATCATTCAGATGACAATAATGCAGATAAGAAAGATTAACTGACAGGAGGAAGTATATGGCTCTGCCTGATTCAGATAAAGTAATACAGGAATTAAACCGACGGTTTGCCACTCCGCTCCCGGAATTCTACAAGCGCCGGATCATCTTCTGGTATGACGAGGACCGCGATTTCGAGGAGAAGGTTCAGAACGGTGAAATCGAACTGGCGGATGCGAAGCTCATCGAACTCGATGAGACGAATAATTTTGAAATAAAGAAGCTCCTGACACATGACGACAAGACCAGCAATTACTGCGTCTATTGCCCGGTGACCTATCCGGATGAAAAGAACTGGCTACTGCCCATTCAGCTTTACAGTGAAGAATTCCGTGCGGATCTTGTTTCCATCTGGCTCGAGGAAATGGGCATCGAGAACACAGCAAATCTCCGAAAAACGGTCAAGGATTATCGTCCGTTCTTCAAGACGAAGGCGCACCGCACAAAGGTGGCGAATCTCGGCCAGAAGATTTCTGCCCCTGTTCAGCTTGTAAAAGCCGTCATGGCAGTTCTCTGCGGTGTGAAGAAGACAGATCCGAATCTGCTCATCCGAACGGTACTTCGTGCCGGAACGGATCAGGAGCAGAACGGCATTTATCAGTCGTTCGTGAAATTCGGAATTGATAAGGTTTTCTGGCGGATGGTCGATCAGGTCACCGGTTATCATGAAGAAACACCGGATCTCGGCAGGCTTTCCTGCCACATTCTGATGACCGCCGCGACACGCACCATGCGCATGGACAATCTGGTGGGACTTGACAGCTTTATTTCTATTCCCCATCAGAGTTACTGCTACGATTTTATATCCGAGTGGATGCACTCTGATGAGACACGGGAATTTTATGCCATCGCACGGAATGTGGAGGATGAACTGCACCTGCCGAACCGGTTTAGTCAGCTTCCTATTGAAGAACTAGTCGGAACAGAGATTTTTCCCTGCATCGACGAGTGCATTTTGAAGAAGCTGATGACGGACATCATCGACCACACCATCAATGTTGATGTCATCACCGATACAGTGGAAAAGCGCCGGACGATGCTCTGGTATGAACGGGTACAGAATTTCTATGAAGGCGTTCTGGAAGTCACGCATATGCAAAAGTTCTATCTGGACCATTCCGCAGGATTTCACACCGTGGAGCCGTATAAGGTCTGGAAGGAATACACCACGGATTATTACAAGATGGATACCTGTTACCGGCTGTTCCATGTGGCCTTTGGCAAATCTCTGAATTCTTCCAATCCGCTGCTCGATGATCTCTTCAAGCATGTAGCGGATAATGTGGAAGGCCTGTACGCAAACTGGTATCTGGATAATCTTGGTTCTGACTGGGCAAATGCCGCCGCGGATAACCTTCGGGAATACGGAAAAATACTGGAAGTTCCACAGCAGACGGATTTTTATCAGTCAAAAGTGAAGAATTCGGATACCCGTGTGTTTGTGATTATTTCTGATGCCATGCGCTATGAAGTGGCGGCTGCGCTCTCGGAAGAACTGCGCCGTGAGACACAGGCAGAAGTCAAGCTGTCTCCTGCGAGGGAATCTTTCCGACCGTGACGAAATTTGGCATGACGGCACTTCTGCCACATAAAGAAATCTCTGTGGAACTTCGTTCAAGCGGCGTTCTCGGTGTGCTTGCCGACGGACAGCCCGCGGATGCGTCGTATCGGGATGGGATCTTAAAAGCAGCGAATTCCGCGAGTGTGGCGCTGAAGTACAAGGATATCATCAAGATGAAGCGCGCGGAACGCAGCACACTGGTGAAGGGTATGGACGTCGTCTACATCTACCACGACAAGATTGATGAAACCAGCCATACCGATGAGGCAGATGTATTCAACGCCTGCGATGACACGATTTCGGAGCTTAAGAACATGGTCCGTATTATCGTAAATGAATTCAGCGGAACGAGAATCTTCATTACTTCCGATCACGGTTTTATTTATACCTACAAACCGTTGACGGAAGATGCCAAGGTGGATAAGTCCACATTCTCTGCGGATGATGTTGAAGTCGACCGCAGGTATCTGATTACAAAGAAAGGTGCAAAGCCGGAGTATATGCTCCCTGTGAAGTTCCTTGACGGCATTCAATATTACGCCTTTGCGCCGATTGGCAATACACGAATAAAGAAGAAGGGCGGCGGACTGAACTTCGTGCATGGTGGCATCAGCCTGCAGGAGATGGTTGTTCCCATCATTGACTATCACTACATGCGTACCGACAGCGCCGGATACCAGAAAAACAAGAAGAAGTACGATACGAAGCCGGTATCGTTGAACCTGCTCTCTTCCAGCCGCAAGATCAGCAACATGATCTTCTCTCTGAATTTCTATCAGAAGGAGGCTGTCGGAGCCAACCGGGAAGCTGCCAATTATCTCCTGTATTTCGTGGATGCAGAAGGAACACAGGTAAGCGACACGCAGAGAGTCATAGCAGATAAGACCAGCGATAATAATCAGGACAGGACGTTCCGAGTGAGCTTCAACCTGAAGTCCATGAAATACAATAATAAGAAAAGTTACTATCTTGTCATCGCAGATGAAAGCGGTCTGCAGCTGCCACAGCGAGAGGAGTTCCAGATCGACATTGCCTTTGCAGTGGATGATTTTGATTTCTTCAGCTAAAGGATGTGTGATATATGGATGAAAATGCTACCGGGGAAATGAGCACCCGTGAAATCATAAAAGAAAAACTCCGCCGGAATTTTGACGGGAAAATCGTGCGGAAGGATCTGACGAAGAAGATCAAGGAAGGTGCGAATGTGCCAGTCTATGTCCTTGAGTTTCTTCTTGGCCAGTATTGCAGCTCGGATGACGAGGAGGTTATAGAGCGAGGCATTGAGAACGTAAAGAAGATCCTGGCGGATAACTATGTCCGTCCGGATGAGGCACAGAAGGTACTGTCGAAACTCAGGCAGCGGGGCAGCCATACCATTATTGATATGGTGACTGTGGATCTGAATCTGCGGTATGACGAATACGAGGCATCTTTCTCGAATCTGGGACTGACTGGAATTCCAATCAGTGAGGATTATGCAGAAAAGTATGATCGTCTACTCTGCGGCGGGATTTGGTGCATTGTGCAGCTGGAATACGATTCTGGAGAAGAGGCGGTTCCGGATATTATCTCACCTTCCGGAGATCGGATTCAGTCAAGAGAAAACGTCAAAAAGATATGACGCCCATCAGCATCCGGAAGCTGACACCAATCCAGCTCCCGAATGTGGATATGGATGCGCTGAAGGCGGGCAGGAAAGATTTCACGAAGGAAGAATGGCTGAATGTCCTGATGCGGTCCATCGGCATGGAACCAGACGAGCTGACAGAGCGTGAGAAGTGGCTGCTCCTGACCAGAATGATTCCACTGGTTGAGAATAATTTCAATCTCTGCGAGCTGGGACCGCGGTCTACTGGAAAATCCTATCTCTACAAGGAGGTATCGCCGAACAGTATCCTGGTGTCCGGTGGTCAGACAACGGTCGCAAATCTTTTTTACAATATGGGTCGGAAGACAATGGGACTTGTCGGCCTTTGGGATTGTGTCGCTTTCGATGAAGTCGCCGGGATTAAGTTCAAGGACAATGACGGCATTCAGATCATGAAGGACTATATGGCGTCAGGATCCTTTGCCCGGGGCAAGGAAGAGAAGGCGGCATCCGCATCGATGGTCTTTGTCGGAAATATCAATCAGAGTGTGGATGTGCTCTTGAAGACTTCGAGCTTGTTTGATCCATTCCCTCCGGAGATGGGAACAGACACCGCTTTTCTGGATCGCATTCACTGCTATCTGCCAGGATGGGAGGTTCCGAAGTTCCGGCCGGAGCATTTCACCAATGATTATGGATTCATTACGGATTATCTGGCCGGATGGATCCGGGAGATGCGGAAGGAACAGTACGGTGACGCATTGGATCATTATTTCCGTCTTGGCAAGAATCTGAACCAGCGTGATGTCATCGCTGTTCGGAAGATGGTGGATGGTTATCTGAAGCTGATGTATCCGGACGGGGAGTTCGGAAAAGAAGAGCTCGAGGAGGTTCTGAAGTTGGCGCTGGAGATGCGCCGCCGTGTAAAGGAACAGTTGAAGAAGCTGGGAGGCATGGAGTTCTATGATGTGAACTTCAGCTATATTGATAATGTCACATTTGAAGAAAAGTATGTCTCTGTTCCGGAGCAGGGCGGTGGCAAACTGATCCCTGAAGGCATCTGCAATCCTGGGCAGGTCTATACGGTTTCAAGAGGGAAATCCGGTATGATTGGCGTTTTTCGCTTGGAATCGCAAATGTTGCCCGGAACTGGCAAGCTTGCCTGTACTGGACTGGGAAGCGATCGTGAAGCGAAGGAGGCAACAAACACAGCGTTCAACTTTCTTAAAGCGAACGCAAATCGTATTAGTGGCACGATCAGCATGAACGCTAAGGATTACAATATCAATTATCAGGATCTGCAGGGCATCGGTATCACTGATAAGCTGGCGTTGCCGACCGTGATCTCTATCTGCTCGATAGCCCTAACAGACCAACGCAGAGTTCTCTGGCTGTACTTGGTGAGATCAGCATCGCTGGTTCCATGATTAAGGTAGATGAGCTGGCGAACGCCCTTCAGGTATGCCTCGACAGCGGGGCCAAGAAGATTCTGCTTCCAATTACGTCAGCGGCGGATATGGGAACTGTGCCGCCGGAACTAATGGGAAGTTTCCAGATAATTTTTTACCAGAGCGCCGAGGACGCGGTGTTCAAAGCATTAGGAGTGGAGTGAAAGTAATATGTCTACGTCAATACAAGTACATAAGAAGAGCGTTAAAGACCTTCTTGAAAGTGGTAAAGATAGTCCATTTGTAATACCGGAATATCAGCGGCCTTACGCGTGGGAATACGACCAGGTGGAAACTCTTTTTGATGATCTCTGGGAATTTGCATCTACTCCAGAAGGTGGCTCAGAGGGAAAGAATACATATTTTCTTGGAAGTATCGTTTCCTATGAAAACGAAAATGGTGAGCAGGAAATTATTGATGGGCAGCAGAGAATCACCTCTTTGTTCCTTCTTCTGAGAGCCATATACACGGCTTTGAAATTTTCTGGCTCAAAAACAAAGGAAGCAGAGAATTTTATCAAGCAGATTGAACCAGCACTTTGGCGAACCAATAAGATGACCGGAGAAGTGGACTATTCGAATATTCTCCTTGAATCACGTGTGCTGAATAACGAGGGGAATGCAGTACTGCGGAATATCCTGCAGACTGGAGATACTGATCCTAAGGCGACGGATACTTACTCAAAGAATTACAGAAAATTTCAGGAGCTATTTGCAAATGCCTCGAAAGAAAATCCGTTGATGATCTATGAGTTCATATACGTTGTTCTCAACAAGGCAATCTTACTTCCTATCACAGCAGATACACAGGATACTGCCTTGACTATTTTTTCCACGCTGAATGATCGTGGACTGCCGTTATCCGATGCTGATATTTTTAAGGCCAAGATTTATAACCATCTAGGGGCCGATGAAAAAGCCGAGTTTATTGATAAATGGAAAGATCTTGATGAAGAAGCTACAAGTGCAGGAGAAAGCATACAGCAACTGTTTTATTATTACATGTTCTATCTCCGTGCATTGGAAAAGGATAATAACACTACAACGCCCGGCATCAGGAAATATTACTCGGCGAATAAGTTTGAACGGCTTTATCAACCGGCATTGATTGATAACCTGTTTGTAATAGTGAAATTATGGGAAGTCGTCAACAAGCATGAAGAGAATCCAGATGAGAAATGGTCCAGTGATTCTACGGTTTTACAGGCATTAGATATTCTGAGTGCTTACCCAAATGAATTCTGGAAGTATCCGGTCATCAATTATTATCTGACGTATCGTCATCAAGATAATTTTGTAGACGAATTCGGAAAATTCCTTCATAAGCTTATTCGGGAACTGTTAACCAAATATCTGATGGTGCCGACGATCAATGCCGTGAAGGCAGACATCTTGAAATTGAATGTTGAGATAGTTTTTTCGTCTACGCCTAAGTTTGATTTTAGAAGTATCGACATGAGCCAGCTTGATGATCACATAAAAAATCCTCATCGAAATGCTGTGAGAATGTTGCTAAAGATAATGGCATATGACAAACAGGATACTCTTTTGCCGGATCGATGGGAGGTTGAACACATATTCCCGCAGAAATGGCAGACGAACTATTTCCCGAATACGTCAGATGATGTAATCAGGGAAAAGATAGAGCACATAGGAAATAAACTTCCATTTGAGAAGCGATTGAACATCGTCGCAGGGAATGGCTATTTCAAGAAAAAGCAGAAGGAATACGCCGCTTCCCAGATTGCGATTACAAAGGCAATGGGCACTGCGAATATTCAGGACTGGGATCTGGATAGCATCGTAGAGCGTGATATCCGGGTATCGGATGAAATCCTCAAAACGCTTCAGAAGTGGGAAGATCAATACAATAATGCGAAGCCAGCTTCTGCTGCACCAACGGAGCCTTCAGATGAACAGAAGGCATTAATAGAACAGTTTAAGAAAAATGGGTGGGTTCACTGAGCCAGAGAAGGTAAAGGTAACATTTTAACGATACACATACTTTTTAATTATTCTTATTAGGAGTTACGCAGGAGGGTGCAAATGCTTATGAACTATGCTAGAGTTTGCAACCCATACAGTGGATTTTCCGCACCGGTCAACGCAACGAGTGCCATAGAAAGTGCCGAGAAAGCCTTGTTTTCTGGGCTCTCCCGGCATGTTTCACACTATGGGCTTCGTATCAAAGACGGTAGGAAGATAGATCCCGCAATGGGCAGCGGGCATACCCTGATTTATATGTTTGAAGTACTGATGCAAATTTATAAGTCTGCTGGATACGCAGAAAGAGATGCAGCTATCAGTATCCTTGAACATAACATTTATGGCCTAGACATTGATGACCGTGCTTTTCAGCTGTCTTACTTTGCTCTCATTATGAAAGCAAGACAGTATAACAGGACCATTCTGCGTAAAAAGCAGAATGTACATGTCTATGCGATTCAGGAAAGCAATGACATTAATTACGATCATCTGAAGTTTATTGGTAATACATTTCCTGAATCAGAGAAAAAAGAATCATCACGTGAACTAAAAAGACTGCTTGGTAATTTCAAAGATGCAAAGATCTATGGCTCGATTATTAAAGTAAATGGCTATGACTTTAACACTTTGAAGAATTTGTTGCGTGCTACTGATACTGAAGGACAGATTTCAGCTGAAACGCTCGGACTAGATGAAACAATAGCGAAAATAAGAGAAATTGTTGGTATTGCTGATGTAATGCAAAGCACCTATATGACAATTATTACGAATCTGTCATATATGGGAAGCGGTAATATGGGTACGAAACTGTCTGAGTACGTTAAGCACTATTATCCGGATAGTAAGGCTGACTTATTTTCTGTTTTTATTGAATGCTGCGAACAGATGACAAGAAAGAGTTGTTACCAGGCTATGATTACACAGCATGCTTGGATGTTTTTGGGGAGTTTTGAAAAGTTACGTAAGGATTTGCTAAATATAACTATAGTCAACATGGTGCATCTCGGGGCGAGGGCATTCGAAGAAATAAGCGGAGAGGTTGTTCAAACGACAAGTTTTGTTTTGCGAAAAGCCGTTGGTAATAAGTATAAGGGCGTTTATTGCCGATTGATAGAGGGAGGAACGCAAAAAGCGAAAGAAGATTTATTTCTTAATGGCGAAAATAGATACATGTTCTTACAAAATAATTTTTCAAGAATTCCTGGAACACCCATGGCATATTGGATTAGCAAAAAATATATAAACATATTTGGTAATTTGCAAATGAAAGACTATGGATCTTCTTGCATAGGTATGCGAACCGGCGACAATGAAAGATTCCTTAGAATCTGGCAGGAAGTCTCTTTTAAAAAAGTTGGATTGGGATATTCCTCGCCAAAAGACGCAAATAACAGTCATAAAAGTGGTTTCCATATTGTAAGGGAGGTACGTTTAGAAAATGGTATGGAAATAATGATTATTTAGTAAATTGGGAACATGATGGTGAGGAAATAAAAGAGAATACTCGACGAGTGTATCCATATTTAGGGGATAATCTTGGTTGGAAAATTAGCAATGAGAGTTTTTATTTTCATCCAGGTTTAACATGGTCTGGAGTAGGAGCTCGTGTTTTTGGTGTGAGAACTTATCCTCAAGGAATGATTTTTGATTCTGGTGCCAATAGCTTTTTCGTAAATAACGAGAAGTTATATTACTATTTTGCCGGTCTATTAAATTGTGTCGTTATTAATGATGTGATAAATGTGATTAATTCAACAATCAATACTGGCTGTGGAGTTGTGGCAAAATTGCCGGCTATTTTACAAACAGAAGGGATTCCTCAAATAAATAAGTTAGTAGGAAAGTGGTTAGTATTTCAACAAGAGATTGGGATTCTTCTGAAACATCATGGGATTTCCAGAAGCATCCACTAATTCGTAACACTCATGTTATTAAAAAGGCCTTTGATCAGTGGGAGAGCGAATGTGAAGATCGTTTTAACCAGCTCAAAAACAATGAAGAGGAGCTTAATCGCATTTTCATCGGAATCTATGGCTTGCAGGATGAACTGACGCCGGAAGAAGATGATAGGGATGTAACTGTCAGAAAGGCGGATTTTGGACGAGATATACGGTCTTTAATCTCATATGCAGTCGGTTGTATGGTTGGCCGCTATTCTCTTGATTTAGAGGGTTTGGTTTATGCAGGTGGAGAATGGGATGCCTCCAAGTATTCTACATTTATCCCGGATGAAGATAATGTAATTCCGATAACAGATGAGGAATACTTTGACGATGATATTGTTGGCTTGTTTATTACATGGCTGAAGAAGGTTTATGGGGATGACACATTAGAAGAAAATCTGGCTTTCATTGCAAAAGCTCTTGGCGGTAAAGGAAAGACCAGCAGAGAAGTGATCCGCAATTACTTCCTGAACGATTTTTTTAAAGACCATTGTCAGACTTACTCCGTAACTGGATCCGGAAAACGGCCAATCTATTGGCTGTTTAACAGTGGAAAGCAAAACGGATTCAAAGATTTGATTTATATGCACAGGTATAATCCGGATACAATAGGAAAGATCCGTGTGGATTATCTTCACCGGATGGAGCAGATCTATACGAATGAAATTGCCCTCATGCAGGATGTGATTGATCATAGCACTTCTGCACATGATATATTTGTAGCTGAGAAGCGGATTGAGAAGCTGAGGAAACAAATTAAGGAATGCCAGGATTATGACGCTAAGCTTGGTCATCTTGCTCTTGATCGAATTGCAATC
>ERZ791624.665-NODE-665-length-22004-cov-3.913390_pt1 | contig 22004 bp, 27 predicted proteins | sample MGYA00510058_ERZ791624 | MGnify/ENA primary metagenome ERZ791624 (study PRJEB30046, sample SAMN00715158) | human gut metagenome | study: EMG produced TPA metagenomics assembly of the A metagenome-wide association study of gut microbiota in type 2... | reverse complement strand
ATTGAAAATGTAATAGAACAATCCTGCTATGAATATGGCATGATACTTGCTGTTGAAGCCGCTACCTGCTTGGCAAGTGTAAACATTTCTGTGTAAGCAAGTGCAAATGCAAGTGATGTATCCTTAACCAGCGTAATGATCTCGTTGGACATTGCAGGTACGATCTTCTTTATCATCTGAAGAAGCTTAACCTTGAAGAATATCTGTTTTGGAGTCATACCAAGCACCAGACCTGCTTCCTCCTGTCCAACAGGAATTCCCTGAATTCCTCCACGATATATCTCTGAAAAATAGCAGGCATAATTCACGATGAACGATACCGATGCTGCCACGAATCTTCCGCCTTCGCCACCGCCCCAGATCGGGTTATGGAATACAAGTCCCGGAAAATAATAGATGATAAGCATCTGGATCATCAGAGGTGTGCCTCGAACGATCCACACGATAAATTTCATAAGATAGCTGAGTGGCTTAAACTTTGACATAGAGCCAAATGCTATTAAAAGTCCCAGTGGAAATGCACCAAGCAAGGTCACAAAGAACAATTTTAAAGTTTGAATAAATCCTGTATTAAGCGCCCCAAGTACAATTGGGAGCTGTTCAAAAAACAAATCCATAATAATTTTCTCTCTAAGTAATAATCAAAATAACCGTCTTATAGTCTGTTAATTACTCTGTAAGTGCTGCCTGTACCTTGTACTTCTCTGCACATTTCTCCATAGATCCATCAGCCTTGCTGTCTTTGAAAAACTTGTTAAGCTCTGCTGCAAGATCAGAATCTTTTCTGAAACCTACACCATATTCCTCACTGTTAAGGCCTACTGTATATGTAAGATTTGCATAGCCTGTGCCTTCACCTACCATAGCTGCTGCCATAAGGGAATCGATAATTGCTGCATCAGATGTTCCTGCTGCAACTTCCATAAGTGCATCTGACTGTGCCTTCACTGCTGTATAATTAAGTCCAAGTTCCTTTGCCTGATCTTCTCCGGCACTTCCTGCTTCTACAGCAAATGTAAGTTCCTTAATGCTGTCTACTGTCTGGTACTGATCTGCCTTGTCCTGTGGCACGATTACTACCTGTGCATTGTTGCAGTATGCATCAGAACATGCCATTGAGCTTGTAACCTCGTCTATAAGTGTCATACCGTTCCATACACAGTCGATTGTCTTACCATCAAGCTCCATGATCTTGTTGTCCCAGTCTATCTCTACGAATTCTGCTTTCACGCCGATGCTCTCAGCAAATGCGGATGCCATGTCTGCATCAAATCCAATCCAGTTACCTGAGTCGTCTTTGTAATCCATTGGTGCGAAATCTGTAACACCAACAACAAGAGTTCCCTTTTCTTTTACGTATTCCAGATCACTCTTTGAGTCATTTGATGAATCCTTCTTTCCACAGCCAACCATAGAAAGTCCCATTACTGCTACTAAAACCAGTGCTACTAACTTTTTCATGATTATTTCCTCCTGAATATAATTAAAAAGATATATGCCTGCCCCTTTCGGGCGCAACACGATAACATAGTAACAGTTTATCATAATAAAGTCAAACGTAATCTTTTGGTTTATTATGGTAGCAGCATTATTTCTTTAATTGGTACTTCATCTTTGCAGGAAGCATCTTTGTATACCTCATATACAATACCTGTTACATCTTCTCCTTTCTTATCAGATTCCGGCAGTTTTGCTTCGATCTTGACATATCCTGTCTGATCAGCATCTCCCGGTGTTGCAATTTCAGCAGCCGATGATGAACCAAAGCTGCTTGGAATGACTGTCACTACCATAAGTGCAGCCATGATTGTGGATATGATTCTTTTCCACTGTCTTTTCATTTTGAACATCTTTCAGTCCTCCTTTGAAAATAATATTTTTATTTATAAAAAAAGGACGAGTGTCAAAGCACCATATCTGGAAGAATCTTTATCATTCCTCCGGCAGCTATGACCATCGTCCTTGTTATATTCAATTTTGTGCAATAAAAAACCTCCACATTTCTGTAGAGGTCTTATATCGTTCTATTGAACTGATTCTATCATATCACACCTGAAATCCCATTTCCAGGTTTTCTTGGTTTTCTTGGTTCTGGAAATTACTTATACGATACTCCAGCAGTAACCTTATCCTGCTCATTTCCATTAATGTCAACAAGCACTCCACTTTTGTTTGGTGTGTAAATTAACTCTCCATTCTTATTAACTACATGCTCTGTCATGATATCCCCACATTCAGTACATTTATATGTTTGATCCCACTCTGACCATTCTTTTTCTACTACTTCTTCTACGTCTGCATAGACTGCATCGTGATGCTCATAGCGTAAAAGTTTCTTTATGAGATGATTTCCACCATGATTATTGGCTTTGTGATGCTCTAGTAATTCCTCATAAGTCTCGTATGCGCATTCCTGATCGTCAATTCCCCTTCTACTACAAGAATTACATACATACCAAGGTTCTTCACTATAAATTGGTTCATCGTAAGCATCTCGGATCTTCTTGTTGACTGTCTTGGTAACTGCAGCATGTTCTTTATAATTGGTCTTAACCGGTGACAAACTACTGTTCATAACCACCTTCCACTTACATACATGAGACTGCTGCTCTTGATTGCCATTCGTACCAGAATTCTGTTCTCCATCATTACCGGATCCATCACTATTATCGGAACCATTTTCAGTTACCTTTGTACATTTTCCCGATGCGTCAACCGTATACTTTACTCCATTGACTGTAACTGTTCCATTCTTCTTGATATTGCCGTTATTTGTAACGTAATAGGTTTGCTTATTGCTACCAGATCCAACCTTATAAGCTCCTTTTGTGGTAACTGGTTCGTTTGTGTCCGATCTAACAATTTTGTTGCCGGATTTTTTTAATGTCACTCTCTTTCCATCTTTATTAAATACATTTATATATCCACCTACTGTAACAGTCGTTTTGATCTGCACTTTTCCATTCTTTACAAATACAGATCCATTCCAACCATTTTTCATAAGCTTATCAGATACCTCACCTGCAGAAGTGATCTTACATGTCCCCTTTGCTGTTTCCTTATAAAGAACCGAGCCTTTTGTTCCTACATAGTATCCCCTTGGATTCGTTATACTGGACAATTTAGCACCCGAAACACGTTTCCAACCTGTTTTACGCACGATCTTATCTTCTGACACATAAAATGCTTTCTTTCCGATGGTAATAATCTTTCCATTATACTTTTCTAGGGACTGTTTCTTAAACTGACCATTACTCCACTTCTGATAATTTCCACCGGTAATTTTAAGAGATACTACACCATTACTATTTACATAGTACGCATACTTACCGGCTATCTTTTTCCATCCAGTTTTTTTCTCAATGTTCCCATTTTTATTCACATAAAAAGCTTTACCTTTGATGGTCTTTGTACTATTCTTCTTCACTGGCTGCTTCTTAAACTGACCATCACTCCACTTATAATATTTCCCACCAGTGATCTTTACAGTAACATTCCCTTTCGATCCAACATAGTAAGTGTATTTTCCGGCAACTTTCTTCCAGCCAGTCTTTTTATCCGTTTTTCCGGATGCATTCACATAGTAATATTTTTCATCATCTTTCTTGATTGTGTTGGTTGTTGCATATATTTCTGCATCCGTTGCTGCGGATACTGTCATACCGGAAAACATAGACAGGATCATACATGCAGCTATTAACAAAACAACTAATCTTTTACCCTTATTCTTCATCATAGTAACCACCCCTTTTTCTTACCTACTCTATCTACTTCTATGCTTTGGTTTCATTTTTTGTGTCAGCTCCGGCTTAGCGAATCTTCCTGGTGTTCCATCATACTCAAATTGCTTTGACAGGGAATGTACCTTGGATACATCCGCTTGATGAATCTCCCGGAAGCACTTTGTCAGATATGGATGCTCCCATATCAAATCATTTAACAAATGCATAACCTGTGTTGTGCTTAACGGCTTTTTACTCATATAGACACTACCTTCTATATGCTCCCATCCTTCCTTTTCCAGGAATTTTCGAACATCTAAATATGCTTTGATGTAATTATTCTTTCCAAGTATAGCCTTTGCAACCTTTGTGTCAATATCAAATGATAATTGTTTTCTCCTCATATTCCACTACCCTACATATCGTCTTTCATGATGGCTGATCCAGTCTCTTGATTCCTTAATACAATCTTCTACTTCGCCATCTACATCAAATGTCCATTCATCCAAATAGTCCAGATAATGCACATCTTTTCTTGTAATCTCTGGAATAAACATACCAATAACACACATAGCATCTTCTCCATCCTTGACAAAGAATCCATGTTCCGGCTCTGCTATATCATACTTTTTTGCATGTTCCCGCATCGGCTGCAACAGTTCTTCTTCTGTCTTTCCTGCCTGTTTCAATTTTTCCTGATTGAACACAAATTTTAAAGTTACCATTATTCTACTTTCCCTCCTTAACCTTATTTACATATGCCATATAACGGTTCAGGGCATCTTCATTCGATGGATATGTTGTAAGTTCAAACGGAATCCGCTGCTCTTTCACTGTTTTAGCTGCAAACATTGTTATTGCTGCAGTTGCTGTTATCCCCATTTCGCTGCATACATGATCAAAACCTTTCTTAAGATCTTCATCCAGCCTTAAATTCACTGCTACTTTCTTTCCCATAAATACCAACTCCTTACATTCTAATATTGTCTCTGTATTTATAATAAAGCATTTTGTAGCATTTGTAAATATATTGTCTTTACGTTTTTTTGAAATATTTATTTTTATTGTATAAAAGGGCACTTGAAAAAACAAGTACCCCATATACATTCTATTTCATTATTCCTGCTCTTTGTCTTTCTGATCTTTCTTTCCCTGCAGTTCCTTCAGATATCTTTCATAGATGGTATTCAAATCACCCCAACAAGCGTATTATCCCATCTATGCATCTGATTGAAAAGTGTCTTATGAAATTACCAAACGGATTTGGCAGTGTTTACAAACTGTCAGGTAAGCGAAGAAATCCATGGTGTGCAAGAAAGACAATCGGATGGAAAGATAATGGACAACCGGAGTATGCTTATATTGGTTATTATCCAACTCGTCAAGAAGCTCTAACTGCTCTGGTTACTTACAATAATAATCCATACGACCTGCACTTCAATACAATTACATTTGCAGAAGTGTATGAAAAGTGATCTGCTATACACTTTCCAAAAGTATCCGAATCCAATCGGAAAGGCTATGAAGCCTCTTTCCGTTCCTGTCCTAAACTTCACGATATGAAGTTTGTAGAAATCAAACTTGATCACCTGCAGCAAGCTGTAGATGAATCTGGTAAGAACACACCAACTCTAAAAAAATTAAAAATACTATTTGGTTTAATGTACGACTACGCAGTTATGCACGAGATTGTTTCGCAAGAAAAAAGAGATATGGTTCGTTATGTTGATATCAGCCAAGCTGGTAATCCAAATGCTTATAACCGGCAGCCATTTAAAAAAGCAGAAATCAAACGAATATGGGATAATAAAGATGCCAATCTATATATGACTGTTATTCTTATATTAATATATACCGGTGTCCGAATCTCAGAACTACTTGACCTTGAGAAGAAAGATGTCCATTTGGATGAGCGTTGGTTCTTTGTTCGAGAATCAAAGACTGAATCCGGTGTTCGAGAAGTACCTATTGCTGAAAAAATAGTACCGCTCTTCGAATACTGGTTATCGAGGGACTGCGATTACTTAATCTGTACTCCTGACAACCAACATTTTGCTTATCGAAACTATTACGACAGTTACTGGAAACCTTTAATGGACTATCTTCACACTGAGAAGCACAGACCACACGATACACGACATACATGGCTTATACTGTGTGATGTGTGTATCTGCCATGAACAAGTATTTATGAAAACAGTGCAGCGGCGGCAGGATTCTGCTGTGTAGTCTGCGACTGTTCAATAACAGGTGCTTCCTTGCCCTGTTCCGGTTCTGATGCAGTTGAATCAACATATTCCTCTGTATCGTTTTCCACATGCCAGAGTACGCAAAAGTGTCTCAGCAAACTGATAAGCCTGATATTATCCAGGTTTACAAATCTCTGTATGGCACTATTCTTGAATCCTTTAATCAAGAATTTTGTGACAAATAGGCTTACCATTGAGGTATACTGTTTTGAGCTCCAGCAGCTTTCTGATTGTCTGGATCTTTTTCTGTGTTTTCAATTTTGCTCTCACTTCCTTTCTGTATCATGTTCATATTGTATATCCATTTTAATTGGATGTCAATACTAAAATTCATTTTAATTGAACTTTTTGTTGCTTAATATACATTTTTGTTGTATTATATGAATATATCAGAAACAGGGAGGTGCTCCTAATGTCAGACGAAAAACAAAAAGAAGTTTTTGCACGAAATCTAAATAAATATTTAGAAAAAAGTGGGAAAACACAAAGAGAAGTTGCACAAGCAATCGGTGTTATCCCAACTACATTTAATACATGGTGTCTTGGTCAAGCTTTACCACGAATGGGTAAGGTTCAGTTATTAGCTGATTATTTTGGTATAAATAAATCTGATCTAATTGAAAACAAGCAAGATTCAGAATACTATCTTGATCCGGAAACAGCTAAAAAGGCACAGGAGATCTTTGAAAACAAGCAACTCTCTCTTCTCTTCGATGCTGCAAGGGACGCAGAGCCAGAGGACTTGGAGACAGTTCACACAATGCTCATGGCTCTCAAGAATAAAGAGAAACGATAATGTACAAAAAACATCCCACGGTATTTGTTATTGTATCTACGACTATGTTACAAGGGGGATGAGTTAATTGTATGATATAAATGTACAGATGATAGATCTGAAGACTACAAAAGTTAAAAAAACTGTTACCTGCAATGAAGATGGTTCATATACTATCTTTCTTAATACACGATTCACACAGGAGCAGCTTAACGATGCTTATATCCATGCACCCAACCATATCATCAGAGCGGACTTCGATAAACACACTAGCTCTGTAGATACCATTGAGGCTTATGCGCATGGATTGGCCAGAAAGTAGGTTAGTAAAAACGCATTATTAATGATACGAAATTAATTTTAAAATTAAAATATTTTGTTCATTATATATAAAAAAATGTTCAATTTCTTGAACTTTAGTATTGACTTTTGATTTAAGGGCATATAATATAAATATACAATATTTAAAAGTTAATTTTGCCCTTGGCAACGTCCTCCCACTATAAGGGATGTGACAACGCCCTGGGCTTTTTTTATACCTAAGAGGAGGATTTTATGGGAAAGGCGAAGAATTTATTACCAGATCACAAACATCAAATAACTACTGCTATCCTTGTTGATGGTGGTTTTTATAGAAAAAGAGCACGTTATCTATATGGTGACAAATCACCTTCAGAAAGAGCTGACGAATTAAACGAATACTGCTATAAACACCTTCGTGATAAATATGAAAATAGATATTTATATCGCATATTCTATTACGATTGTCCACCTGCAGAAAAGAATATATACAACCCTTTGACTGATAAAAGTGAAAACTTAAAAAAGTCAAGAGAATATATTTGGATGACTGATTTTCTTAATGAATTAAAACATCACAGAAAATTTGCTCTACGATTAGGTCGCTTGTCTGATACCCAACTCAACTATCATCTTAACACTGAGGCTACAAAAAAACTTCTTCAGGGCAAATTGGCAGTTAAAGATATAAGTCAGCAGGATCTTGTTCTAAATATTGAGCAAAAAGGAGTTGATATGAGAATCGGTGTGGATATATCGTCTCTTGCCTTTAAAAATCAAGTAAATCAAATAATTCTCATTTCTGGTGATAGTGATTTTGTTCCTGCCGCCAAGCAAGCCCGAAGAGAAGGTATCGACTTTATCCTAGATCCAATGGGTGCGCCAATAAAAGAAGATTTATTTGAGCATATAGACGGAATACGTACACCTAAATTAAAAATGCCTAATAAAGTTGATGAAGTAAGTGAAATCGACCTATAAAACTATAAACAACATGCTAACAATATTTTTATACCTGAATGCGAGATAGATTTTGATTATAATAACTATATTAAGCCGCCTATAGGGCACGAATTCTATGTAGTTATTTTTCTTAATATTTTAGGCCTCGCAGAAATGCGGGGCCTTTTACGTTACATGATACATTGAAAATAATTCAAATAAAAATCCCCCAGATGCTACCAACATCTGAGGGAAGTTACCCACAAACCGAAGGCTTATGAATAACGCTCTTAACAAGCTACATTATATCACAAGCCTTCTCATTTTGATAGGCTTATTTTTTATGCCTATTTTTAAGAAAGGATGATTGATATGAGAAATGCAAACGAATTCGGATCTGTGTATAAGCTGTCTGGAAAGCGCAGGAAGCCATGGGCAGCACGCAAGACTGCAGGCTGGACATTTGATGAAGAACGAGGGAAATCATATCCTATCTACAGCTTTATTGGCTACTACGAAACAAGAGCGCAGGCTCTGACCGCTCTGGTCGAATATAATAAGGATCCTTATGATTTACACCACGATACTATCACCTTTGCCGAGGTATACGATAAATGGTCTGATATACACTTCGAGAACGTAAGCCAGTCTAACGTCAACGGGTATAAGGCGGCCTATGCCCTGTGTGATGACATCAAGGACATGCCAATCCGGCAGATCAAGCTGGACCATCTTCAGCGGGTCGTTGATAAGAGTGGGAAGAATACCCCAACTCTGAAAAAGTTAAAAATCTTATTTGGTCTTATATATGACTACGCTGTGATACATGAGATCGTTCAACAGGATAAAAGGGATATGGTCAGATATGTTGATATTTCTAAAGCAGAAATCCGAACGCTATTAAGCGTTCAATATTCACCCACAGCGAAATATCCACCCTATGGAGCCTGTATAAGTCAAATTACTACTTATCTGTTGTATTGATCCTTATATACACAGGAGTGCGCATCAGCGAGCTCCTAGAGCTAAAAAAAGAAGATATTCACATGGATGAACGCTGGTTCTATGTTGGTAAATCCAAGACTGAGGCAGGAATTAGGGAAGTTCCAATTGCCGACAAGGTGGTACCTTTATTTGAATACTGGATGGCAAAGGACTGCAACAACCTTATCTGTACACCAGACGAAGAACCATTCACTTATAGAAACTATTATGATTCATACTGGATTTCTCTCATGATTCAGCTTGGATGGGGAAAATTCGTTGTTGTATAGGGTAAAAAAGAACCGGTATGCGATGGTCATAGACCGCATGATGCAAGGCACACATGCGTATCCCTCTTAACCGCCGTCGGAGTCGATGAACGAATCGTAAGGTCGATAGTCGGACATAAGGGCCAGGGAGTCACAGAAACCGTATATACACACATTGAACTGCCACTTAAGTTGGAGGCGATAAATAAGATATGAGTAGATCTAAATACATTAACACCTATGTAAGAAATAAATATGACAGGATAACCCTTCAGATCCCTAAAGGCACCAAAGAGGAATGGAAAGCTCTTGCCGCTGATAATGGTCTGAGTTTAAATGAATATATCTGCCGCTTGGTAGCCGGCAATCAGGTGGAGATTTTTGACAGAATGCAGATTGCAGACAAATACAGAAGAATGATCCGAACGCTTACTGGCAGCACAAAGGATGGTTACACTGTAACACTCAAGGATGGCTTTGTGTATGAAGATGGCAACTCTCAGTTCTGGTCAAAGTCCAAGCCAGAATTACGAAAGAATATAAAAAAATGTTATGCACATAACACCTTTTAGAGTGTTACTAGTGTGTTACTAATACGTTACTAGTAACTAATTTTTGATATATTTCAGGGGTGTTTCTGCTCTTGTACAAAATAAAGAAAACCCGCAGAAATACTTGATTCCTGCGGGTTCTTGAAATATTGAATATAATTGTTCCTTATCTCTTTGAGAACTGTGGAGCACGACGAGCTGCCTTTAAGCCGTACTTCACGAAACCGAAGCTCGATTTTGCTTGATTTTACGCGGTTTTTCAAGCTTTTTGCTCTTCGTCCACCAGTTCTTAAACCCACGATTTTGTAGGCTTTTGTCGGATTTTAACCCTAATCTTTTTTTGATGTGTCGATTGCTCTGTTGATCACCCCATGTAACTGGGCAGGTTTATTATACTTGACTTTGGCGTAAATGTCCATAGTCACCTTGCTGTTTTCGTGTCCGGCAAGATACTGTACGGTTTTAGGATCAACCGAAGCATAAATCAGGTTCGTGATATAAGTGTGACGTAATTGATGCGGTGTCACTTGGAAATCCATCGTATATACCAACTTCGGATTGTTCGGCTGATGCTCACCAAGCTTCGGCTGTACCACATGCTTAATCTTCTGCCCATTCACATAGGTGTAATAGCAGCGTTCTTCCGTAGAACGAACTGCTATGTACTTCCACACCCTCACGAACTGGGATTCAGCCAGAGCGTTACCATTCCTGTCCGAGATCACATATTCCGATTTTGACTTTTCTTTTGCCTCTTTCAAACATTCCACCAACTTGCCCGGAATGGGAATGTCCCTTTTGGCTGCTGGCGTTTTTAACTCTGTTGAAATTACCGGACGATTATTTACAGAACGCCATGCTCGCCTTACCGATATATATGGGGTGGCACCATCCAGGAAAACACAATCCCATCGCAGTGCAAGAATTTCTTCCCGCCTCAACCCTGCGTACAACCCAATCATTACGAAAACATACGGTGGTAATCCCCTGATTGTATCCAGAAGAATTTTCACCTGCTCATCCGTCAATGCCTTCTTTTCCTGCTTTGGTGTTCCGCCTTTTGCAGAAAGCGACGCAGCCGGATTATAACTGATGATTTTGCTTTCTTCTGCTGAATAGAAAACACATTTGATCAGCATATTCATTTTGCTGTACAGGGAAGCTGATTGCTTGGAGATTGGCACCAGCAGCAAGCGAAGGTCATCGGTCGTCACTTCGTCCATATACATATCTCCAATAGCTCCAATAATGTATTTTCTTATCGTGCGCTCATATCCACTCAATGTGTTTTCTCGCACACTCGCCGAGCGCATCTTCAACCATTTTTCACAATACTCAGCTACTGTCGGATTATTCTTTCGGAATATTTCATCCTCAATACTGCGCTTCATCTCAATGGATTTATCATACAGCTCTTCAGGAGTCTGTGCATATAGCGAAATCCATTTTCCATCCGCATCCTGCATTCGTGTTCTGTAATATTGAACGCCCCTCTTCATAATTGTTCCATATTCCGGCACTACTTTTTTTCTTGCCATTATTGCTTCCTCCCATAATAATCTTTGTTTTTCTCTTGTTAACTCGCTTTTTCTCACATTTTCATTTCTTCATAGAGATTTTTTCTAAGTCTATGTCATTCCCCTTGGCCATGAATCATGGATATTCGGATGTTTAGGGTACACAAAACAAGACGTCGTCTTATTCTGTTATGATCGGCCTTTCTTCCCCCAACTCCTTACGGCAGCCTAACCTCCCATGTCATACAGGATCTCCTTTACTTCAGGGTCCTTAATTCCTTCGTTCTGCTTATCCATAAAGGGGCGTCATGATGCTCCATTGCTGAGTCTCTGCTCTGATGGTAAGAAATCTGACTTGGCTCTCTATGTTTATGAATTTCTTCTGTTCCTTTCAGCACCTTGCGGCGGACGTCTCCTGAATCTCACAGTCGATCTTCTTATGCTGCCTGCGGCTGCCTGTGAATGTCAGAAAGCATCTTCTGCGCATCATAGGTCACTCCATTTGCCAGGATGGCATAAAAGACTCTTATCAGCTTACAGCTGATCGCAATCACGGATTGTTTCTTCTTGAGCGGATTGTTCGCTCTTGTCGTGTAATACTCATGCAATGACTTAAACTCCGGATTCTTCGCTATCAACGGAATCGCTGCATTGAACAGTACTGCCCGCAGCTTACTCCGACCTCTTTTACTTATGGACGTCTGTCCTTTGTGCTTTCCTGAGCTGTTCTCCCGTAATGAGAGTCCTGCCAGCTTTTGTATCTGTCTGGGTGATTCGAAACGCCTCACATCACCCACTTCTGCCAGAAATCCGGCTACCGTGATCACTCCTATACCTTTGATGGCAAGCATCTGCTCGCTTTCGGGTATCTTCCTGCACAGCTTTTCTATCTCCTCCATAACGGCGTCAAGCTGTGCCTTTTTGTATTCGTAATCCTCGAGCAACAGTTTCATTTCATACCGGGCAGCCGAAGAGCCTTTCTTTAAGCCGATGCTGCGTTTTGCTGTCTCACACAGGGTCGTTGCCCTTTTCATTCCTACAGCCCTAAGCTTTGCATCACGCCAGATTTGATTGATTTTCTCGGCTCCCAGTTCCACGATTGCTTCCGGAGTACAAACTTTCTTTAGAAGCAGCATACTGCTCTGTGCTTCATAGTCCCCAAACACATCTGTGTACTCGGGGAAATATATGGCGAACCATCTGGCAAATCTGTTTTTGATCTGGGTCATCTCCCTGATGAGTCTCTTACGATTGGCCACCATAATTCTTAAATCAGCATACACACCATCCGGTGTATACGGTGCAGAATACCGGCCCTCGGTAACCAGCTTTGCAATTACCTTCGGATCCTTCCTGTCATTCTTGCTTTGGCTGTTGTCATCCAGTTCCTTGGTCTGCTTTACCGCATAAGGATTAACCATAACCAGGAGGATGCCCTCATCCTCAAGATAAGCGCCGAGGTCAAACCAGTAATGACCTGTCGGCTCGATACCTACGATTGCATCCAGCTTCTTATACTTGTCCTGTAAATGCTGCATCCATGCTTTGAAAGATTCAAATCCTTCTCTGCTGTTGCTGAACGGAAAGACTTTCCCAAGCTCAATGCCTCTCCAGTCAAATGCCCTGGCATACTGTGTCGTGCTTCCGATATCGATTCCAACTACCAAAGTTGATTCTTTTACTTGATTGATTTTTTCATTCTGCTTATAATTCATTTGTGGGTGTCTCCTTTGAACAATGATTCTTATTAACCGCCAAGTTAACAATCATTATTCTATGGGTGGCACTCATTTTTTGCAAACCGGTTATTTGTTACTTAACAGGAATGCTCCATTTTCTTGATATATTCAAATTGATCTTTGCTCTTTAATTATCCAGAATGCTGCTCCGGTTCTCAAGGATGTCGGCTATATGTAAAAAGAGCAGGGATTATCCCTACTCTTTTTGATCTCATTCATGAAACTGTCTGGCCTATTCTGCATCCCACAGTGTAAAGGTATCCTCTAATATGCCCGCCAGTTCATCAGGCCGGTTATACTTTGCCTTTGCATAAATGTCCATCGTTATCTTGCTGTTCTCATGACCGGCAAGATATTGAACTGTTTTAGGATCAACCGATGCGTGAATAAGATTTGTAATATAAGTATGCCGCAGCAAATGTGGTGTCACTTCAAAGTCTAAGCTATAAACCACCTTTCCATTATGCGCAGCTCTTTCGCCCAGCACCGGTTTCACCGTATGCTTCACTCGTTTTCCATTCTCATAACGGTAGTAGCTCCGTTCCTTTACAGTTCTGGTCACAATATACTGCCAGAGCCTCTTAAACTGCGTATATGAAAGCGGTTCGCCCTCGCTGTTCGCAACAACATAGTCTGATGTGGAATTCTCCTTTGCTTCTCTCAGGCATTTCGCCAGGCAATCAGGAAGCGGTACATCTCGATGAGCAGCCTTTGTTTTCAGTTCAGACATTATTACCGGTCGATTGTGCTCTGTATGCCAAGCTCTGCACACTGTCAAATACGGTGCTGCTTCATCCAGAAAAACTGAATCCCACTGCAATGCAAGAATTTCTTCTCGCCGAAGCCCCGCATACAAACCAAGCATCACAAATACATACGGTGGTAATCCTCTTATCGCATCCAGCAATCTCTCCACCTGATCATCAGTCAAAGGGTTTTTCTCTTTTTGAGGAACGCCCCCGTTCTTTCCAGACAAATAAATTGTAGGATTGTCCTGAATCACTTTGCTTTCTTTTGCCGCCGCAAAAATGCTCTTATAAAGTATATTAACCGATTTGTACACAGACGCTGATTTTTTGGATACCGGAACCAGTGCCAGACGAATATCATCTGCTGTAACATCTGCTATATTCATATGACCCAGAGGCTTTATAATATGCCGGTTTACTTTCGATGTGTAATCCGTCAAAGTAGTGGCTCTTACCTGTGCGGATTGTAACAACAGCCACTTTTCGCAATACTCCTTTACTGTGGGGGATGATCTGCGAAATGTATTATCCTCAATCTGCTCTCTCGCTTCGAGCACCTTATCATATAGTTCTTCACGGGTTCTGCCATACAACGCCACCCGCTTTCCATCAGCATCCTCAATTCGAGTTCGGTAATATTCCTTACCCGCCATGATGACGGTTCCGTACTGAGGAATCGCATATCTTTTTCTTGCCATCTTCGACACCTCCAAACTTTTAGCTGATATATTCATTATTGCGAATAACCTGCCAATGCTCAACGATGTCGAATTTCGCTCCTGACTGTTCTCTTCTTTCGGAAAGTCGGATTGTTATCCTTCGGCCTTGCACGGTGTGTAGACCTTGCAATATACTCCTGAAGTCCAACTTCAGTAAAATAAACACAGCCATTCTCAACATACTGAACGTAAGTGATCAACCCTTCCATTCTTGCATGATCCAAGGTGTCCAGGCTAATCCCCAACATCTCAGCGGCTTCTTTACGCTTAATCAATTTATCCACCATCAAAATTCACTTCCTTTCGGCATTTGCCTTGCCTTTTTTTCTCTGCCTGTTCCGGAATATAATATCCAAGCTGCACTTTCACAGCTTCATCAATTCCGCGCATCTGTCCCTTGCTTACCTTGCCGAGATACCGAATCACACAGGTCTTATCACATGTATCAAGCTGCTCCGCCAATACCATCGAAGATCTTGCCAGCCCTTTTGCCTTCCGAAGAAAATAATGTGTCGGCTGGTTTCTTTTCTTTTGTATCTTCGTTGTCAGAGGAGCAACCGTAATCGTCGGCGAATAAAAGTTGCCGACATCGTTCTGAAGAACCACTACCGGACGAACACCGCCCTGCTTTGATCCTATCGGAACACCAAGATTGGCAAGGTAAATATCTCCTCGCCGGTAAACCCAGTTTTCTTTCATCTGGTTGCCTCCAATCCCATAATCATCTATGGATAAAAGCTGACAGAAAATAATACAAATGCTTTATTCTGACAGCCTTTCTTAAAATATGGTTTCTCTGTACTTTTTCTTGGCACCCCAGAGATCGGGGATTTCTCACAAGCGGCAGTGTGCTTCACTGCTCCATTGGAATTTAACCATCCCGCCTTCTTTATGGCCGGACCGCGAATTACGGAAGTATCATTGTCCCTGACAGGCTTTTACACCACCGTCGGTTGCAATCCGACATTTGCTGCTGCGATTCCGCTTCGCCCCTGTTGGGCATCATGGCGTGCAGTCGAAGGCTCGTTCTGTCAGTAATGTACTTGGAGAATGAGTATTCAATTTTCATAGTTCATCAGCCTTGTTGCCTTAGCTGTAAAGTAAGTATAAAAGAATGCGGTTTTACATAACACGCCGGAAACTGCGACTTTGCCCACCTAATTTTGCGAGTTCACATCAGTGCTTCCTGAAGCTGCGTAATGGCATCCTGCACTTTCTTTTTCAACGCATCCACATCCTGTCTCTTGCCAATGATCAGATAATCCAGCGTTACTCCAAAGAATTCCGAAAACAAAATCATGTCATTATAAGATGCCGATATTACTCCGCGCTCAATTTTGGAAATGCGTTTTGCATCAATATCAATCGCCTCAGCCAGGGCCTCCTGCGTATACCCTTTTGATTTGCGTAATTCCTGAATTCTTGCTCCACATACATGCTGATCGTAATACATACGTTTCTCCTTCCGCACAGCCGGTACAGAACCGGATCGACGGAAGGTCAAAAAAAGAGCCGCATGACGGTGAAGAAAAAATCCTGTGCCGATAAAACAGAACATGGGTATCCCATAATTCTGTCTCATGCGGCATTCGGAAGACTTCGCCTATCAGCGGCTCCACAGCACAGCTATGACTTATAAAATTGTGTTAATAGGGTTATTTATTGTCATCTCAACCATTCAAAGACGAATAGTAGAGCTGCAATCTCCGTAATCTTCTCATCTCCAAAACATTGAAGACGGTCTCGCGTCCGCAGGCCTTACATTTGGTCTGCACATGTCCTCTGGTATCCTCAAAGACGATGATTGAATTGTGTCGGCAATAAGGGCACCTGACAATCCTGGGCTTTTGCGAAGCAATCGCATCCTTTGCCCGGATGATTTTAATCTGCATTTCCGCAGATGGTTCCGATACTCTGATATTCCTGCTCATGGCCACACCTCCAATGGATCACGATATTCATAATCCTTTTTCCGGTTCAGATAGCCCAGTTGTTCCAAGCGGATAGCAGCTGCCGATCTCGAAACGCCAAAGACACCACAGAAAGTATCTATCTTCACCTGGTCTTTGTTATAAAAACGCCATCCATAACATGTCAGAGGCTTTCTGCTGTTGATGAACCACATCGCCCGATCCACTTCTAACTGGGGCATCAGGATGGCAGCTCCCAGCGAATTGGCCTGCCACTCGTTCCAATCTTCCTGCGTTCTCAGAACGCGGGAACCTTTTTTCCTCACTTCCGGTCTCTTATGGCAGGCTATCTTTCGGTCATCGGCATCCAGCTGAAACAATATCTGGTGAGCGCACTCATGTGCCAGCGTAAATCTGCGTTTTCCGCAGAGTTTCCGAATATTCTCTGGTTCAATGAAACTCTTGTCCAGAACCACATCATTAGTTTTCAGGAAGATGCTCCTCTGACTTCCATCAACCTCTATCTGATATTCTGTATCCACATACGCGGTCAGACCATAGATGCTTCCGTCCGAGGACAACTTTTGAAATGACACCTTCAGGTTCAGATAATCGGATGCAAACTGGTCAATGGGTGTCGGAAGCGCAAATCTTGCCGGATCATCTGCTTCGCTGCCGAAAAAGGACTTTTGAAAATCTCTTATCACTGCAACAGCGATTTCTTCTATTTTTTTCTGTGAAAGGATCATAGGCACTGCTCCTTTGCCTCAACGAACCATTTTTCATCTTCGTTGAACAGAAAACTCTCATGCCCACCGATCATGACCGTATAACGAATTCCGCAGCCGCCCACTTTCGTGGAAGAAGCTCGGCACTTATGCTTCAATCGGTCGATCTCATACACCCGTCCGTCAATCCATCGAATTAGGCGCGGGCGAATATTTCCCTCTGCATCCACATCTAAGTTCACAGGTACATATACTTTTCTACATTTCTGTTCCGACATATTCTACGCTCCTCCTCTGTAAACCGGCGAATGTGTTGACTTCTTTTAGCAAAGAACTCACCAGATTCTACCGGTGCTGTATTAACCAATCATTCCTGTCGGCATAACCAAATCCACTTTTCGCTCTGTCGGCATCTTGCTTTTCTGAAAAAGTACCCCATTTTTAATCGCATCTTTCCCGAATCGGAATCGAATCTGCTCAATCGCTGCGTCCAGCCGTTCCTGGCGATCCAGTGATTTCACGTCGGTGAATAGGTCGTATTGTATCGGACAATCCTCTTCAAACAGGTTGATTGCCCGAACCGTCACTGAACGAATCGGATGCTCCCACTGATAGTTCTTTGCAAACAGTGCAAATGCGGTTTTCGCCAGATAGGTAGGGCTTTGTGTCGGAATACCAATCCGGCACTGCCACTCTTTCGTGTAAAGCTCGTTGTTGCGGATGGAAATCGCTATTCCGCCAGCTTTCTTTTTATGTGCTCGCAGCTTGGTTCCGATCTCCTGCACCAGTTCCAGCATGACACACCAGACTTCGGCGTTATTCTCCAAATCCTGCATGGTCGTTATTCCGTGCCCAATGCTCTTTACTGGGGAGACATAATCGGAACGCATAACCGGCGAATCATCCAGTCCATTGGCATATTTCTTAATCGCCAGTCCATTCTTTCCAAGGCGGCACTTCAAGAAATCATCCGATGTTGCAGCAAGCTCTCCAATGGTATGAATCCCATAACCGGACAGAACCTTCTCGGTCGCTCTGCCGACTCCAAGCAAGTCAGAGGCGGGAAGACACCAAATCTTCTCCTGGAACGAATCTGCTTCGATGCAGGTAATCGCATCCGGCTTTTTCATATCCGACCCAAGCTTGGCAAAAATCTTATTGAAGCTCACTCCTGCGGAAATCGTAAGTCCCAATTCAAACTTAACCGTTCTGCGAATCTCATCTGCGATTTCAAATCCGGTTCCCATGCAGCCGCTTCCGGTCACATCCAGCCAGCATTCGTCCATCCCATACGGCTCGATCTGATCGGTATAGCGACCGTATATCCCACGAGCCAGCTTTGAAAACTTCATATATTGCTCATAGTGCGGCTCCACGATCACAAGATTCTGGCACTTCTGCTTTGCTTGCCAGATTGCCTCTCCCGTGGAAACGCCAAACGCCTTTGCTGCATAGTTCTTCGCAAGTACGATGCCATGCCGTTCCTCCACAGAACCGCACACTGCCACCGGCTTGTTCTTCAGTTCCGGGTTCAGCATACACTCGACAGAGGCATAGAAGTTATTCATATCACAATGAAGAATCACCCTTTGCATCCCGTATTCCTCCTCTCCGTTCGTGAAAGCACGAACAACTTTTCACGAACGCATTGACACACAGCATTTCTTGTGATACTATAATTACACGAATTGTATTTCGTGTTTCCATCGTCATTATAGCAAGCACAGTTTTTCGTGTCAATAGATTTTTATGAAAAAGTGTTCGTGTTCGTAATCAAAAAAGAAAGAGGTATTCCTATGGTCTTCAAAGAAAGGTTGAAAGAAAAAAGAACAGAAGCCAATTTAACTCAGGTAGAACTTGCAGAGAAGGCCGGTGTAACCGCCCGCACAATTCAGAATTATGAGCTTGGCAGCCGTAAACCATCCAATATGGTTACGATCCAGAAGATCGCGGATGCGCTGAATACTACTACTGAGTATCTGCTGGGAAGCAGCGGCACCTATGTTGTAGAAGCCCATGAAAAAGGCGGCGCAAAAGCAGCGAAAGATATTGAAGAACTGGTCAGCGAAGTGACCGGTATGTTCGCTGGCGGCGAATTAAGCGAGGATGCCATCGAAGGAGCATATAAAGCTCTGACCGATGCCTACTGGATTGCCAAAGAGAACAATAAAAAATACGCCCCGAAAACGAGGCGTAAAAAAACCGATCAGTGATATTTATCGTACACACTTTTCGCTATACTGTAAACTGGAGGTGGTATGATGAATGCGGAACAGCTTTCACGGGTCGGTGAGAAACTGGTAAAACGCTGCGGTTCCAGAGACCCTTTTGAAATTGCAAGGCAGCTTGGTATCAATGTCATGCTTTGCGAAAATTTCGGTTCCCTGAAGGGAATGTACCGGGTGATTAAGCGAAATCGCTTTATTTTCCTGAATAACAGTCTGGATGAAAATATGCTGCGCATCGTGTGCGCACATGAATTAGGGCATGATCAGCTTCACCGGAATATGGCGAAAACCACCCCGATTCATGAGTTCATGCTCTACGATATGAAATCCAAACCGGAATATGAAGCGAACATCGTAGCAGCAGAGATTCTGATGGACAGCGATGAAGTCCTTCGTTACATCTATGAGTATGGATACACAGCCGAGCAGATCGCCAGTGCGATGTCCACCGACATCAATCTGGTTGCGCTGAAGGTAGCGCACCTGGCTACACTTGGCTATAATCTGCACGCGCTGGAACACAAGAGCAACTTTTTGAAATAACGTACCTTTGAGGAGTCTGGACTGGCTCCTCTTTTTTGTTGCACAAATTGTGCAGGCGGTGCTTGCACAATTATCAACCTAACATCTGCATTCCATACAATCTCGATATTGTCCTCCTGTTGTTCTGCGTTATGCTTTCTCCGTGCATTTTCGTATTATTTATTCTGCCATCTGACTTCGCCCTTGGACAGAAGCGGATAACAGATCAGCTGATCTGAATCCAGATTTTCCGCATGCATGTCAACCGCTGTGATCTGATGATTATCATAAGTCGTATAATAATAAATACCTTTTGCTGTATTACAACAGGACGTGTATATCGTGATCTCATATTTGCCTTCTGTCACCTCACAGCATCCACGCTGCTGATCTACGGATCCTAAGATATGGAAGAACTGGCTTACACTCTCATCCTCTTCTTCACCGGAGATCGAATTTAATTTTGTAAAGGCAACTTTCACAAATCTTGACTGGCTGGAAAGATCTCCAGGTATTCCCATTCCACCCATTCCTCTGCTATATGCATCAAGCTGTAATACTCCTGCAAAAGTACTCTCCGGCTGTTTTCTGGATACTCCGGCATAATTATTCAGTGCAAACATCTGACTCGGGAATGGTGGATTATTGGTAAGCACTCCTACCGGATTATCATATACATGCAGCCCATCTTTCATAGACTCAACAACGATACAGGAGTCTTTGTCTGCAATGATCCAGTGAAGCTGTGCTGTCGGCAGCTGTTCACTGAATGCTGTGCCTGTCAGTCTCATTGCTGCCAGCTTCTCTCTCGCCTCTGCTACAGTAGCACACTGTGTAAGGATCCATGGGATGAACTCGAACTGTGCCACCTGGCTGACTTCTGTTTCATCTTCCGGCAAAGCTTCTTCATATGCCGCATTGCCGACAAAATTAAGACCTGCCATTCCAAGGCCTTTTTCATTAACAGCATCATAATAAAGCGGATAACCTCCTGCAACAAATGCCATTCCGATCAAAGCATAATGGCTTTTTATCTTCCCGGCAAACCGGAAATCAAATTCGTAATTTCTTGGCGTTATCGTGATCTGTTCCCCATAGGAAAATTCATAATCAAGCGTTCTGCCCATATAAAAATCTTTTGTTTTGTAAGTTGCTGCTGTACACATATCGAACACCTCTTCTTTCTGCTATAATAGTCCTGCAAACAATCTCATAAACAACTGTCCGAGCCATAAATATGCACTCCGTCCTGTGCGGTACTTTTCGGTCACTTCCCTGCATTCATTCATGGTTGCTCCCAGATCATCTCTTATATCCAAAACTGTCTGACTATCCGCCATAAAACAACCATTTTCAAAGTGGTGATAAAGCAATGCCATTCAGTTAAGCATCATTTTAGTGGTTTTCTGTCATAGAAAGCCACTGTTTTTATACCTAAAAACTTTAAAAATATTACAAAAAACAGTTGACAAGTAAGCCAATATATGTTGCGCAAGCCTTGATTATAAACATATTTCAAGGAGGCTCATTATGGCTGATTTTTTCTTATCTAATTTAAAATCCACACTCGACAACTGCATCACAGAACTCGATGAAATTCACTCCATGTTCTGCCGTAATCCGGAAAGTGATTTTACCAGGAACCGCAAACTTTCTTTCCGCGAGTATATTCAGTTTATGCTCCAGATGCAGAGTAAATCCGTTTCAAATGCAGTAAACATATGCAGGGCATATCTCAAACACGATGGTAACGAAACAGAGTCCATGCTTCTCATACAAAAGTATCTGACACCTGTCAGGTACAATCGAAAATATCCTATCCACCTCCGTCCAAAGAGAAATAGGGATTTCATGTATCGGGTTGCATAAATCTCGTTACCATTATACTGCATTATAAGGCAGATAAGCAATCTGTCTTTTTGTCATAAAAAACCTTATCTAAATGACATTGAATGATTTATTTTCTATCTAAAATTTTATTAAACCGACTAAAGACTCCATAGTTTGTGTGTTTGACTTACTGTTTATATCTATCTTCTCCTAAATATTTTTCTAGTCATTGCAATATAAAATTACTTATACAGTCTCTCCCTTAAGAATC
>ERZ791624.664-NODE-664-length-22013-cov-2.669323_pt1 | contig 22013 bp, 17 predicted proteins | sample MGYA00510058_ERZ791624 | MGnify/ENA primary metagenome ERZ791624 (study PRJEB30046, sample SAMN00715158) | human gut metagenome | study: EMG produced TPA metagenomics assembly of the A metagenome-wide association study of gut microbiota in type 2... | reverse complement strand
GAGAGGACGTTTAGACGCAAGAAGGACGCTGAAGAGCTTAGTTGCGGATTTGAGGTTTTAGAGCAATGACAAATGTATTGGTGGTCGATGCGGAACGCGTAATGCGCAGCACACTTAAGGAGAGATTGGAATATGAGGGCTACGTAGTCGATACGGCGCAATCCCGTTCCGAGGCCATGGGAAAACTAGAACGAACAATTTTCGATGTCATACTTTGCGACATGTCTTTGCCTGACAAAGAAGCTTTCGATCTACTTACTACCGTGCACAGTGCCTACCTGGGTCTGCCAGTCATTATGCTCTCCAAAAATAAAGGCCTTGATGCCGCAGTAGATTGTATGCGCCGTGGAGCGTATGACTATATCGAGAAACCGATTGATCTGAACAAACTGTTGAGTTCGATTCGGAATTCTATTCAACAACGAAACCAAAATCGTGCCATACCGTTTTCATCGGTGCGAAAATCGTGCGGTAATACTGTTTCCGGTGATTCTACGGAGAAAAATTGCGCTGCCACAGTTGGTAGCGAAGGGAGTGTGGTTGCTAAAGCTGCTGATGAGTCTGGTCATAGTACTACGATGCCAGCAGAGGATCAGGTTGCTACTGTTCCCAATCGTTTGGTGGCAAGACAGCATGTGCATGTGCAACATGATAGCATGGTCGGATCTTCCAAAGGGATGCTCCGAGTAAAGACCATGATTGATAAAGTGGCGTTGTCAGATGCCAGGGTGTTGATTCTTGGGGCCAACGGTACGGGCAAGGAGTTGGTGGCCCATGCACTTCATGCTCAGAGCGGGCGGGCGTCAGGCCCATTTGTTGAGGTAAACTGTGCTGCGATCCCCTCTGAGTTGATCGAGAGTGAACTGTTCGGCCATGAAAAGGGTGCCTTTACTTCGGCTATTCGTCAGAGAAAAGGAAAGTTTGAACAGGCTGACGGAGGAACACTGTTTCTCGATGAGATCGGTGATATGAGTTTGGCAGCTCAAGCCAAAGTGTTGCATGCCTTGCAGGAACATCAGATCTGCCGTGTTGGGAGTGATAAAGAGATTGAAGTCGATGTGCGGGTGATTGCGGCTACCAACAAAGATTTGCGACAGGAGATTGCCAAAGGGAATTTCCGTGAAGATTTGTATCACCGGTTAAGTGTAATTGTGCTGCGTGTGCCGACCCTTAAAGAGAGGGCAGAGGATATTCCGGAGTTGATTGACTATTTCATTCGGCAGATTTGCGCGGAGTATGGGATAGAACCGAAAGCGATTGCTCCCGAAGCGGTTGCAGAATTGTGTGGGATGGATTGGCCTGGTAATGTCCGTGAATTGCGCAATGTCGTTGAGCGTTTGATCATTCTCAGTGAAGAGTCGATTACGTTGCATGATGTGGAACTGTATGCTGCAGCAACCGTTTAACAGGTTGTTTTTATTAGTGTTATGTTTGGTTTGAGTCGTTTTTGCGTTGATTCTTTTGGACAGGGTTTATTTGGTTGATATAAGCTCGTTTTATTTAAACGCTTTACATTCGCCGAATGTGACATCTTATTTGACTGGTGTCATGAATTTGGAACACCGACCTCCAACAGTCTATGAAATAGGGCTGATTTTATGTTGTTGTTTGCCTTCTTTTGGTTGATTGAAGGTCTTTCTGTTAGGTTTATTCGATGGTGTGTGCCGTGAAAAGGATGTCTCCTGTTCACGGTTTTCTTGTTTGTGATGGGTCGTTATTCTTAAAAATTGGTCCATATTTTCTATCAAAAAGGGTATTTTGGTATTTACGTGTTTGTAATTTATTTTATAAAACTATAATAATATATATTAATAAAATATATTGTTTAATGCCTGGATTACAGTAAAGGATGAAATTATCAAATATATTGATTTATAGTGTTATATGGATAGTGTTGATAGGAGAAAAGATCCTAATGCATAGTCCGAAAAAATGGATGACTCATTCAAATGCCGTACTTGGCGAAGAAGAATTCTCAGAGTTGTACGATGATTTTTACAGATTATGCGGGTCGATTACTGGTAGGGATAACATTGATCTTCATTGTTTGGATTTGGATGCATGTCTTTATCATAATCATATAGGACCCGTTTTCAGCGAAGATAGCATATTGATAATTGTGTTTTAATCCCTATCTTTGAATAGAGGTAACGAATGTTAAATGGAACTACATAGTTATGGCTGTATTCGAAGTTGAAGGCGGAACCGTGTTGCATGGCGAAATCACTCCGCAGGGCGCTAAAAATGAGGCCCTACAAATCCTTTGTGCTACACTGCTGACTCCTGAGCGGGTGACGGTGCATAATGTGCCTGCCATTGTCGATGTATTGCAGTTGATCGAGCTGTTGGAGAAGATGGGGGTCGTAGTGACTCATCTGGCAGAAGATACCTATACCTTCGAAGCCCGCGAGATAGATTTCGATTATCTGCAAAGCGATGATTATCGGAAACGTGCTGCTCGTTTGCGTGGATCGGTGATGATTATCGGCCCGCTGTTGGCTCGTTTTGGCGAGGGATATATTCCTAAACCGGGTGGAGATAAAATTGGCCGTCGTCGGCTGGATACCCACTTTATTGGATTCCAAAAGTTGGGTGCCAAGTTCAATTTCGATACGGGAACCAACTTTTACAGTGTGGAAGGTCACCCGTTGCGAGGAAGTTATATGTTGCTCGATGAGGCATCTGTAACCGGAACAGCCAATATCGTGATGGCAGCGGTGATGGCTGAAGGGACAACGACGATTTATAATGCCGCTTGTGAACCCTATGTGCAGCAACTTTGTCGGATGTTGAATCGAATGGGAGCCCGTATTTCAGGTATTGCTTCCAATCTGTTGACCATAGAGGGAGTTAAGGAGCTACATGGGACAGAACATACCTTGCTGCCCGATATGATCGAGGTGGGTAGTTTTATCGGCATGGCTGCCATGACTGCCAGTGAGATTACGATCAAGAACGTTTCATTTGAAAATCTGGGGATCATCCCGGCCCAATTTGCCCGTATGGGTATTCATTTTGAGCAACGGGGCGATGATATTTATATTCCACGTCAGGAACACTACGAAATAGAGAGCTTTATTGATGGGTCGATTATGACGATTGCTGATGCAACATGGCCCGGACTGACTCCGGACTTGCTGTCGGTATTTTTGGTAGTGGCAACTCAAGCTAAAGGCGCTGTGTTGATTCACCAAAAGATGTTTGAGAGCCGTTTGTTCTTTGTGGACAAATTGATTGATATGGGGGCGCAGATTATTCTTTGCGATCCGCACCGTGCCACTGTGATCGGACACGACCGTAAAGTGCGATTACGGGCGACCCGGATGACCTCTCCGGATATTCGTGCTGGAGTAGCCCTGTTGATCGCTGCCATGTCGGCCGAAGGACGTTCCATCATTCAGAATGTCGAACAGATCGATCGTGGTTATCAAAACATAGATGGCCGTCTCAATGCACTCGGTGCTAAAATCAAACGTTTGGACAATTGTTAATCGTCATAAACCTGGATTTGCCGAACTGTCGTTTTAGACTGCGAGGTTTTGAAGGGTAAGAGATAGATTGAGTTTTTGTAAATAACGAGGGTCTGCATTCAGTATGCGGGTCCTCGTTTTGTGTTTATAGTAGCGATATGACCATTGTAAACCTGTGTAAATGAAAGACCGGCCTGTATTCAGGCCGGTCTTTTCTGATTATTTTCAAATGGTCTGTTATTCGTCTTTGTCAGTATCTGCGTATGCTTTGAGTAGTTTTTCTTGAACATCGGATGGAACCTGTTCGTACGACGAGAACTTCATGGAGTATGTTGCACGGCCATTGGTCAACGAGTTCAAGGTGGTTGAATAACGGTACATCTCAGCCAGCGGAACACGGGCAACAAGACGTTCAAAGCCTTTCTCGCTGCTCATACCCTCGATCATGGCCCGACGGTTTTGCAAGTCGCTCATCACATCACCCATTTTGTCTGACGGGACGAGAATTTCAACACTGTAAATAGGCTCCATGATTTTCGGACCTGCTTTGCGGAATGCCTCTTTGAAGGCGTTGCGACCGGCCAGTTTGAACGAAAGCTCATTGGAATCTACCGGGTGCATTTTACCGTCGTAAACGACTACGCGGAGATCTCGAGCATACGATCCGGTCAATGGACCCTCCTCCATCTTCTCCATAATACCTTTGAGGATGGCAGGTAAGAAACGGGCATCGATTGCTCCACCGACGATAGCGCTGTAGAAAATCAATTTACCGCCCCAGTCGAGTGTAACCTCCTCTTTGCTCTTGATGTTGACCTGCAGCTCTTTTCCGTCCACTTTGTATTTCGACGGTTCGGGCATGCCCTCTTGATAAGGTTCAATGACCAGCCATACCTCACCGAATTGTCCGGCACCACCTGACTGTTTTTTGTGTCGGTAGTTTGCCGTCGCAACTTTGGTAATGGTTTCACGGTATGGAATTTTCGGTGCAAAGTACTCAACCTCCATCTTGTTGAGGTTGGCCAATTGCCATTTGAGAATGTTGAGGTGATGTTCGCCCTGCCCTTGCAGAATCGTTTGTTTGAGCTCTTTCGAGTACTCTACCAAAATGGTCGGATCTTCAAAATTGGCTCGGTTAAGCAGTTCGCCTAACTTTTCGTCCTCTCCTGTCTTAACCGCTTTCACGGCTACCCGGAAACGAGGATCCGGGAACCGGATCGGTTCGATCTCAATATTGGAACCCGGAGTCGAAAGGGTCTGATTGGTGCGAGTCCCCTTGAGTTTAACCGTGCAGCCGATGTCGCCGGCCATCATTTCAGTTACTTTGATACGATTCTTGCCAGCGACAGCAAACAGTTGAGAAATCTTCTCCTTATTGCCGGTTTTGGAGTTAACCAACTCCATTCCTTCGGTCACTTTACCCGAGATTACACGGAAGTAGGTCACCTCACCCAAATGGGGCTCAACGATATTCTTGAAAATAAAGAGAGCGGTCGGTCCATTGCTGTCGGGTTCGATCTCTTCGCCATCGACAGTCAGGAAATTGGGCGCCTTGAGCGGACCCGGAGCCACATTGATAATAAACTCCATCAGACGTTTTGCACCAATGTCACGTTTGCCAGATGCACAGAAGACGGGAATTACATCGCGTTTGGCCAAGCCCAGTTTCAAACCGGAACGCAACTCGTCCTGGGTGAGGACGCCTTTCTCAAAATAGAGCTCCATAAGAGCCTCGTCATTTTCAGCGGCAGCTTCAGTCAGGATGCGGTTCAGTTCCGTGGCCCGTTCCATCTCTTCGGCCGGAATCTCCATCTCTTCACGGATGCCGGTATCGCCTTTGAATTTGTACATCTTCATCAACAAAACGTCGATGAAAGCATCGAAATCTGGACCTGGATTAACCGGATACTGAACAATCACCGGAGTAACTTGAGAGGCGGCGCGGAGTGATTCGAGAGAATTTTCCCACGAAGCCTTTTCGCTGTCGAGTTGATTGATGACTGCGATGATCGGTTTTTCATGAGCACGTGCATAACGGGCCTGAATTTCGGTTCCAACTTCAAAGCCGTTTTGCGCATTGATCAACATGACGCCGACGTCGGCAACCTTAAAGGCCGAGAAAAGACTCCCACAGAAATCATCTGCTCCCGGGGTGTCAATGATATTGAGTTTGTATCCGTTGTATTCGGCAAATAACAGCGTCGAATAGATCGAACGTTTGTAGATATGTTCGATATCCGTGAAATCTGACAAGGTGCTGTCTGTTTCGATCGATCCTCTGCGGTCAATTACTTTGCCGTCAAAAGCCATTGCCTCGGCCAGAGTGGTCTTACCCGCACCCGAGGCGCCGAGTAGGACTACGTTTTTAATCTCGTTGGTTGGATACGTTTTCATTTGGTATAGTTTTAGGTGTTTTCGGTTGTTTAGGTACATCGGCGTGGGGTTGATGGAGTACGAAGGGTTCGTCTATCCACAACGAACGCCGAAGAGGTTCCTTAAATATAAAGAAAAATATCGACAACTCGCAACAAATTGTCGATTTCTCTTGTATGGACGATTAAATAAGATTGTATCCAAAGTGAGGCTGGAAGTGACGGATTTAGGGATAAAAAAATCCCGCAGTTCTTCACTGCGGGATTTTTCAAATATCTGTTTTATCAGATCGGATCGCCGAAATGATAACGTGAGTCGAAATAACGCTCGATTATTTCATAGCCTCTTCGACAGCAACAGCAACAGCAACGGTTGCACCTACCATCGGGTTGTTACCCATACCCAGGAAGCCCATCATCTCAACGTGTGCCGGTACTGATGAACTACCTGCGAACTGTGCGTCTGAGTGCATACGACCCATGGTATCGGTCATACCGTAAGATGCAGGACCTGCAGCCATGTTGTCGGGGTGCAAAGTACGGCCAGTACCACCACCTGAAGCTACTGAGAAGTATTTTTTACCCTGCTCAGTGCACTCTTTTTTGTAAGTGCCGGCTACCGGGTGCTGGAAACGGGTCGGGTTGGTTGAGTTACCGGTGATCGATACGTCAACTTTCTCTTTGTGCATGATGGCAACACCCTCACGTACATCGTCAGCACCATAGCAACGTACTTTGGCACGAAGACCTTTTGAATAAGGGGTCTCTTTAACGATGGTCAGCTCTCCGGTTGCATAGTCGAACTGAGTCTGTACATAGGTAAAACCGTTGATACGTGAAATGATCATAGCGGCATCTTTACCCAAACCGTTCAGAATGACACGCAGCGGCTCTTTACGAACCTTGTTGGCCATCTCAGCGATCTTGATTGCACCTTCAGCTGCTGCGAATGACTCGTGACCAGCCAGGAAGGCGAAGCACTGAGTCTCTTCACGAAGCAGACGAGCTGCCAAGTTACCGTGACCCAAACCTACTTTACGGTCATCTGCTACTGAACCCGGGATGCAGAAAGCCTGCAGACCCTCGCCGATAGCCTCAGCTGCCTCAGCTGCAGTTTTGCAGCCTTTTTTGATGGCGATAGCGGCACCGGTTACGTATGCCCATTTAGCATTCTCGAAGCAGATCGGTTGCGTCTCCTCGCACATTTTGTAGGGATCGATCCCTTTGGCCTCGCAGATAGCTTTTGCCTCTTCGAGGTCTTTGATTCCATATTTTGCAAGCGCGGCATTGATCTGGTTGATGCGGCGCTCGTAGCTTTCAAATAAACTAGCCATTATCCTTTCGTTTTTTTAGTTCGGGAAATCGGTTACTCTTTGCGCGGGTCGATGTATTTGACTGCATCGGCGAAACGACCATAAGTGCCTTTGGCTTTGGCAATAGCCTCATTGGCGTCCATGCCTTTTTTGATCATATCCATCATTTTGCCCAGGTGGATGAACTCATAGCCGATCACCTCGTCGTTCTCGTCAAGAGCCATGCGGGTGCAGTAGCCTTCGGCCATCTCCAGGTAACGAGTTCCTTTGGCAACGGTTCCGAACATGGTGCCGACCTGGCTGCGCAGACCTTTACCCAAATCCTCCAAAGAGGCACCGATGGGCAGACCGCCTTCTGAGAAGGCTGATTGAGTACGACCGTAAACGATCTGCAGGAAGAGCTCACGCATTGCGGTGTTGATAGCGTCGCATACGAGGTCGGTGTTCAAAGCCTCAAGCAGAGTTTTGCCCGGCAGAATCTCTGATGCCATAGCTGCTGAGTGGGTCATACCTGAGCAACCCAAAGTCTCAACCATTGCCTCCTGAATAATACCGTCTTTTACGTTCAGGGTCAGTTTGCAGGCACCCTGTTGCGGAGCGCACCAACCCACACCGTGCGTCAAACCTGAGATGTCTTTGATCTCTTTTGAACGCACCCATTTCCCCTCTTCGGGAATCGGAGCTGATGGGTGGTTGGCACCCTTCTTTACGCAGCACATCTGCTGCACTTCATGTGTGTAGATCATAACGTTATGTATTTGCGTTAATATGTTGGATTAGTTTGACATAACAAACGTTCACCATGTTGGTCAAATATTGCGGGCGATGGCTGAACCCAGCCAAACCGCCCCGATACCTACGCCTACGCTGCACCATAAGTAAAGAAACATCGGAATCGCGGAGCCGTTGCGCATCATGGCAACACTCTCCAGGGCAAAAGTGGAGAAAGTGGTGAATCCGCCACAAAATCCTATAGTCAGGAAAGCACGTAGATTGGCGCTGAACCAGCCGAACCGTTCGAATAGACCGAAAAGAAGACCGATCAACAAGCACCCGATCAGGTTGACAACCAAGGTGCCGAAAGGGAAAGAAGCGGTCGTACCGTTCTGTACCCAGCGGGTAAGTAAGTAACGGGCAATACCTCCGATGAAGCTGCCCGTACCGATGAAGATCAGTGTACGGATCATTGTTTTCAGTTCGGGGTTGTTTGTGCCGTCATTTTCGTTTGATCGGGGCTAACGGATTGTTTGCCGGAAGGCTCCAGTCCGGGTCCGAATTATACATGCTGCAAACAGCGATTGCATAACTTCGTCGTCAGACGGCACTGGGATAGTCGAAGAATAGTGTGTTTTTTGTCTCCGAATTTCCCCTGCAAAGATAGCCTTTTTTGTGAAAAACACGCTTGTGCTACATTAAGAATCTATTTTACAGTGTGCCACAAGTGTATCGAATGTGGTAAAAAAAAGGAGTTTTTCTTGATTGGGGGGGATGGGGTAGTTGAGGTTGGGTTGCTTCTATTCTACTATACTGGTTTACTGGAGAGGATTGGTGAATAGCACACTGTAATGGAATGGTTGCGGAAGTGTAGATATAAGTAGATGTTAAAAAAGGAAGCTCCTAATTTTTAGGAGCTTCCTTGAGGTGATCCCGGAGCGGTTCGAACGCTCGACCCACAGCTTAGAAGGCTGTTGCTCTATCCAACTGAGCTACGGGACCCCTTTAACCGGTGCAAAAATAAGATTTAATTCCTTTATCTCCAAAAGAGTGGGGATCTATCCAAAGAACCATCCCCACAGAATATTGTTTGATTGTGTCCTAAATCTTTCTGACTTTGCATCAGAGAGATTAACGCTGTGGCTCGGTATATTCGGCCAGTTCACGTTCCGTAGCCACTTCGTTGCCGTAATGCTCATCATGCTGACTCTGATCCAGGCCGACCCGTTCGCTGGCAACGGAGACGCGCATCGGAATCATCTTGTTGGTCAGCCAATACAGGGCATAAGTGACAACAAAAGTGTAGACAAATACGATCACTACAGCCAAGAGGTGTGCAAGAAAACTCTCCCAATGGGTCATGCTGCCGCCATCGTAAACAAACACACCGGTCAGAATGGTTCCGACGATACCGCCGACACCGTGCGTCGGAAAGACATCCAATGCATCGTCGAAGGTTGAGGCTTTGTTTTTCCAGGTGACGGCCATGTTACAGATGATGGTGGTGATGAAGGCAATAAAGATGCTCTCTCCTACCGAAACGTAACCGGCCGATGGGGTGATAGCCACCAATCCAACTACAGCACCGATGGCGGCACCCATAGCCGATGGCTTGCGGCCGCGCAGACAGTCGAATACAACCCAGGTGATCATGGCCATGGCCGATGCGGTGTTGGTGTTGAGGAAAGCACGTACAGCGATCGAGTCGGCAGCCAACGAGGAGCCGGCGTTGAATCCGAACCAGCCTAACCAAAGCATAGCTGCACCCAATAATACAAAGGGGACGTTAGCCGGTTCGTGACGGATTTCGGAGCGGCGTCCCAAGAAAAGTGCTCCAGCCAGGGCTGCAACACCCGATGAGGCGTGAACGACGATTCCTCCGGCAAAGTCGATTACGCCTAACTGTCTGAGGAAGCCGTCCGGATGCCAGGTCCAGTGGGCCAGTGGACAATAAACGAACAGACAGAACAGAACCATGAAAACCATGTAGGCAGAGAAACGTACACGTTCTGCAAATGAGCCGGTGATCAGTGATGGGGTGATGATGGCGAATTTCATCTGGAACAGAGCGTATAAGGCGAGTGGCAATGTTGGAGCCAACATCTCGTGACATGTCCATCCACCCCATTGAACATGAAAAAGGTTGCTGGGTTGCCGATCAGGTGGCCGATATCATCTCCGAAAGCGAGGCTGAAGCCTACGAATACCCACAGTACGCTGACGATACCCATTGCAATAAAGCTTTGGAGCATGGTTGAGATGACGTTTTTCGCACGAACCATACCTCCATAGAAGAAGGATAGTCCTGGAGTCATCATGAGCACGAAGATGGTGGCTGTAATCATCCAGGCGACATTGGCTGCATCGACTTTGGGGTCCAGTCCCCAGAATTCGCCAGCTCCGATTTCCGAATCTATTAGTCCCAGACCGCAAAGAATCAGCAGGGCTACAAAAAAGAAAATCCAGCGTTTTTTGATCATGGTCGTTCAATTTATCGGTTAAACATCTAAAAAATATGTTTTTGATGATTGGGACCCCTTGTTTTGTCTGGGGTGTGCTGCAAAAATATATGTTTTTATTTAAATGTGTTCTAAAATTATGGGGTTATGTTTGATAAAAACATATTTTTATTGGGTTGACCCTATTAAAATTCAGGGGGTGCCATGAATTTTATTTGTTTTTTAAGTTCGGGCGCTGTCGTATCAGGGGGAGTGGTGTTGGCAGAGTGGTTTATTGATTTTTTACGATTGTGTGCAGTCAAGTCTGTTCATCAAGGAAAAGCTGGCGCTGAATTTTGTGGGGGAGTGTGTTGAAAGAGAGCAAAAGAGGTGATGGAGTGGACAACATGCCGAAAGTTGAGTAGTGTGACGCGATTTAGCAGGATGTGCAATCATCAGTGCATGGCAAATTGGTTCTGTTGCTGAGTGGTGGGCTATATAAGAGGTGAAACATCTTGTGATGGTCTTTTATCCGAACATGATAAGATGAACAAATTTGTCCCTGTGTATCTGGTGTACAGCTATTAAAATCAGCGTATTGCGTCTGTTGCTTGAAATTAAGCGGCCGTTTATGGGCCTGATATGTGTAAGCTGAACTGTCAGAATCTTGTTTCGGAATCAATACCGATTATGGTCACAAATTCAGGATTGATAAGATTGGTTGAGATTCGACAGAGCTTTGTTATTAGGATCTGAACAGACCCTATCGTCACAAATGTTCAATTGAGACTTTACAACTTTGGTCTCAGTATAAATAAAAACCCCCTTCGATATTTCATCGAAGGGGGGGTGGTGTATTCAGGTAAATGTTGTTAGCAGAAGTGTTACCCGAAAAGCAAACTAAACAATGGTGTGAAAAATCGGTCCGTTAACCTGTTAATGAGACAGGTTATTTGATCCATACATTTAAAATCTCTCCAATGTAAAGAGAGGGAACCGGTTGTGCAACCCATTTGCGACTCTCAGAAGCATCTGTGATTTTGTCGTATGTGAGCGGTTGTTGAAGCAGTTTGTGGCATTCAATGATGATCGAAGCCTCTCCGAAAGTTGGTGTAGCTGTCGGTGTCATGACAGGGGTAAGTCCTGCTGTTTTGACTTTGGTCGTATCGCTGCCTGAGAGGGCTTCGCACTGTTGCAACACGCTTTTATATGAGTTGGCAAAGAAGGAGATCGTATAGAATCCTCCTTGATTGAGAGCCTGGTCTGCTGCGGTCGAGGGAGTGACAAAGCAGTAGGTTACCGGTTTGTCAAACAGTGTACCCAAACCTCCCCACTCAACAACTGCCATGTCGAGAGCTGCACCGGTGCCGATGGTAAGAAGGACGCCAGACTCTTCCAACAGGTGAATGATATTACCGGGGATTTGATCGGCTGAATAGTGTGTGTAACCGGCAAACATTCCTGGGGTCGGAGCTGGAGTTTCAGCGACAGGGGGCTCTAATGGAGCAGGAGTCTCTGCTACAGACTGTTCGTTGATGGTGGTAGATTTTACCGGAGGGTTACCTGTAGGTTGTTGAATAGGCGTAACGCTGGCAATAGTAGTAGCTGGAGTTGTAACTTGTTTGTTCGTTTCGGTTGCAGGGGATGCCGGAGCAAGAGGCTGTGCTGGTTGTGTCGCAGCAGGTGTAGTCTGTACTTGGGCAATAGAAACCAGGAATGAATTGTTCAGACCTGTGTACAAATCATCCATACGATCAACTGTTTTTACACGGGGACGCAATACGCCTGGAATAATCTTGGTTTTCTTTTTGTCCAATGCATAATCGTCTGTAATCCAGCCTTCCGGAACTTTATTGTCGTCTTCGTAAACGTAGCGCAAATGGGAAATCTCTAATTCACATTTCCCGTCTGAACAAGTGTAGTGTTGCAGAAAAGCAAAATCCGCTTTGTCAATCGAAAGGCCGCGTTCGGCAAAAATCAACTCCTCCTGATTTTGTATGTAGATTTCACCGGTGGTTGGATCATCTTTGATTACAGAACGTTCTATAATAATGTTGCGGTCAGCCCGCTCTGAACGTGCCAACCACTCTTTTACCTTTTCATAAATCTGAGCACGAGTCAGGCCCGGTAATTGAAGTGTGTAACGGAAAACGACTTTGCCATTTTCTACTGGAACCGCTCCTGCCAAATAGTAGCTGTCCTCATGTTTTGGGGTGAAAGCTTCTCCCTTGTCATAGGCCCAAGCTGTGTGAATCATGGTTATCGCGCAGGCCAAAACCATGGATATTCTGGTCAAAATGCTCTTCATAAAGCTGAGATTAAGTTTCTGTTGTATAACGTGATCTATAGTGAATTGTTGTTCAAAATGTATTGTATTACAAGATGGTATTTGATTTTGTGCTCTTTTTACATAACACCGTCAGTGGAGGTGTCACCTCTGAAATCAGTTGAACTCGTTGAGCAGTCCGTTGATCTTAAAAGTCAACGGTTCTCCGTGGTTAAATATAATTGAAAAATAACAATATTTTGTTGATTTGATGATAATTTTTATTTGGTGATTTCCGGTGGATTTGGATCGATCGATAAAACAATATGAAAAAAATCGTTACATTTGTACCAGTTGGAAAGTAAATAAAATTAAAATGCCCATACTGCATGATGAGGTAACGAAACATAGAAAACCTGACTGGCTGAAAATCAGACTCCATAACAATGAAGGATTTAGCCAGGTCGCCCGCATTGTCGAGGAGCATGGGCTCCATACGATTTGCAGCAGCGGCCGCTGCCCCAATCAGGCAGAGTGTTGGAGTCGTCGTACGGCTACTTTCATGATCTTAGGGGATATTTGTACCCGTTCGTGTAAGTTCTGTGCAACAGCTACCGGTAAACCGTTACCACCGGACCGCGACGAGCCGCAAAAGCTCGCCCGCTCAGTCTCTCTGATGGGACTGAAGCATTGTGTCATCACCTCCGTGGACAGGGACGACCTGCCCGATGGTGGTGCGTCTCATTGGGCTGCTTCGGTACGTGCCGTACGCGAAGCCAATCCTGATACTACCATAGAGGTTCTTATTCCCGATTTCGATGGCAAGGGTGAGCTGATCGATGTGGTTCTTGCATCGGCTCCCGACATCGTGGGCCACAATATAGAGACCGTTGAGCGACTTACGCCGCAGGTGCGTTCACGTGCCCGATACCGGGTGAGTCTGGCTACTCTCAAACATATTGCCGATTCCGGTGCGACTGCTAAAAGCGGTTTAATGCTGGGATTGGGTGAGAGTGAAGAAGAGGTACTGGCCACGATGGACGATCTATTGGCTTGCGGATGTAAGATTCTGACGATTGGGCAGTATCTGCGCCCTACCCTGAAACATCTGCCGGTGGCAGAGTATGTCACACCCGAAAAATTCGCCTGGTACAAAGAGGAGGCGCTTCGGCGAGGTTTTACCTATGTCGAAAGTGGTCCGATGGTCCGTTCGTCCTATATGGCGGAACGAGCCATGCAGCGTTGTCGTGAAACAGACGAAACGACGACCGTCCAACAGCGACATCATTCAACAACAGATCCTGCCCATGATGTAGTGGAAAACTCTTCGGCAGGAGAGACTCTAACTAAACAATAATAGCGCTTATGGAGTACGTTAGCATAAAACATTTGGGCCGCACGGAGTACTCCGAAGCGTGGGAGATTCAAAAACGGCTTTTCGAGGAGTTGCTTCGTCAGAAACGTGAAGGTGCTCCCGAAGAGCAGTATGTATTGTTTGTGGAGCATCCGCACGTTTACACGTTAGGGAAAAGCGGCCACGAATCGAATCTGCTGGTTAACGAACAGTTCTTGAAGCAGATCGGTGCTACCTATTTTCATACGGATCGGGGCGGTGATGTCACCTACCACGGTCTGGGACAACTTGTGGGCTATCCGATTCTCGACCTGGAGCATATCGGTGTGAGCCTGCGAGATTATATATGGTCGATCGAAGAGAGTATTATTCGTACCGTGGCTGAATACGGGATTACGGCTGATCGACTCGAAGGCGCTACCGGAGTTTGGCTTGATCCTCACTCTCCCCGCGCCCGCAAGATTTGCGCCATTGGTGTGAAGGCTTCGCATTTTGTGACTATGCACGGTTTCGCGCTGAATGTCACCACTGATTTGAGCTATTTTTCCCACATCAACCCCTGCGGATTTACCGACAAGGGGGTGACCTCGATTGAAAAGGAGACCGGATTGCGTCCGACCCTTGAGGAGGTAGAGGAGCGTTTTGCAGCTCATTTCAGCAAGATTTTGAAAATCGAATTAAAATAAAATAAAACAGTTATGTCAGCAGAAAAAAGATGGGTTCTCAAGGAGCAGGGAGACCCGGCTACGGTGACTCGGTTGGCCACCGCGCTGGATATTCCTCCGGTCCTTGCCAACCTGCTTGTTCAGCGTGGCATAGACACAGAGGAGAAAGCGAATCGGTTCTTCAATCCGAAGCTCGAAAACCTGCATGATCCGTTCCTGATGAAGGATCTGCGCAAGGCGGTCGAACGGATCGATCTGGCACTCACCCGTGGAGAGACCATCATGGTCTATGGAGACTATGATGTGGACGGTACGACAGCAGTCGCACTGGTCTATCTGTTTCTTCGCAAGTTGGGACACCGACAGCTGATGTTCTACATCCCGGATCGTTATACCGAAGGATATGGCGTGTCGCGTAAGGCGATCGAATATGCCTTGCGCAAAGGGGTTGGCCTGATCATCACGCTGGATTGTGGAATCAAGGCAACCGAAAAGGTGGCCTATGCCAAGGAGCTGGGAATCGATATGATCGTCTGTGACCACCATTTGCCCGGGGAGCAGATTCCCGATGCGGTGGCGGTCCTCGATCCCAAACAGCCCGAATGTCAGTATCCATTCAAGGAGCTTTCGGGTTGTGGAGTCGGTTTCAAGATGTTGCAGGGGTATTGTCTTTACAAAGGACTGCCCTTCTCTGAAGTGGAGTGCCTGTTGGATTTGGTGGTGGTCAGCATCGCCTCGGATATTGTCCCGTTGGTGGGCGAAAACCGTATTCTGGCCTATTATGGCCTCAAACGCCTCAACGGAAAGCCCGGTAAAGGGCTTCAGTCGATCATCAAGATTTGTGGTCTGGAAAAACATGCCATTACCATTGATGATATTGTCTTCAAGATTGGTCCGCGAATCAATGCCGCCGGTCGTATGGAGGTCGATTCGGAGGATGAGAATGCAGCGCCGTCAGGCGGTCATTCAGCCGTATCGTTGATGGTAGCTCGCGATGACGAAGTGGCTCGTGAATACGGTGCCTTTATTGATCGCAGCAATCAGGATCGTAAAAACATTGATCGCAGTGTGACGTCTGAAGCACACGAATACATCGAGTGCCATCCGCACATGAAGGAGCTCAAGAGTACAGTGATCTACAATCCGAAATGGATGAAAGGCATCGTAGGAATTGTGGCTTCCCGGTTGATCGAAACCTATTATCGTCCGACGGTCGTGTTGACCATGAGCAATGGTTTTGTTACGGGATCTGCTCGTAGCGTTCCGGGATTCGATCTGTACCAGGCTGTAGAGTCGTGCGCCGACCTGCTCGAAAATTTCGGCGGACACATGTATGCAGCCGGTATGACCATGAAGCCCGATAATGTGGAGGAGTTTACCAAGCGATTCAATGATTACGTTGAGGAGCATATTGATCCCGAAATGTTGATTCCGCAAGTCGATATCGATTCTGAATTGCTTTTCAGTGATATCACGCCTCGTTTCCGGTCTACATTGGCTCGGTTCCAACCGTTTGGTCCCGGAAATAATGCTCCGGTCTTTATGACCCGTGGGGTAAGTAATCGCGGAGATGCACGGCTGGTGGGAGCGGAGCATGAGCACCTGAAGATGGATCTGATCCAGGGGCAGAAACCCAATACGGCGATTGCTGCCATTGCTTTCCAGCAGCCCAAACTCTATGAATATGTCCGGTCAGGCCGCAGTATTGACGTATGTTACACGGTGGTGGAGAACCATTATCGTGGAGAGGTCTTTCCGCAGTTGCGGGTCAAAGATATTAAAAAGAGTGTTCAATAGAGGATTAGCTTTATAGCCTTTGGGGTTTAGATTTGAAAAACGGCGGTCAACTTTTGTTGGCTGCCGTTTTTTGTAATACAGCGTTGGTGAGGGGAACGAATTGGCAATAAAAAAGCAGATCACAGTTTGGATCTGCTTTTGAATAGATATGTGATTGTTGTTTACTTTTTGGGTAGTTGCAACCAAGCCTGGTAAAGCTGTTCCATGGCCTGCTTGAGAACAGAGCGTTGGGTGGCGATGTTGACGCGCATCCATCCGCGCCCCTCTTCGCCAAACATCGACCCTTCGTTGACACCCCAGCCAGCTTTGTCGATCAGGAACTGATAAATCTCCTCATGTGTCATGCCCCATTCCCGGAAATCAAGCCACATCAGATAGGTGCCTTGCGGCGGTACACAGTGTATCGAGGGAATTCGCTCCTGTAAAAAGTTGCATACATAATCAACATTGCCCTTCAGATATTGCAGCAACTGTTCGAGCCACTCATCGCCATGGGTGTAAGCAGCCTCCAGTGCTACTGCTCCGAAAATGTTGCCCTGGTCGGCATGCATCTTGGCGTACTCCTCTTGCAAACGCTGGTTCAGAACCGGATTGGGGACAATCGATACAGAGGTGGAAAGTCCTGCGATATTAAACGTTTTGCTGGGAGCAATAAACGTTAAGGTTCGTGCTGCAATAGTTTCGTCAATGGAGGCAATATGGATGAATTTCTGGGGAGCGTAAACAATATCTCCATGAATCTCATCCGAGAGAATCAATACATCATGTTTGACGCACAATTGTCCGATACGTGTCAGCTCTTCACGAGTGAATACACGTCCCGTCGGATTGTGCGGGCTGGACATCAACAGCACCTTTGCTCCGGCCAGTTTGCGATCAAGATCCTCAAAGTCGATTTCATAATGCCCGTTGGTTTCACGCAGAGGATTATTGACTACTACACGGTCATTTAGACGGATTTGTCTGGCGAAGGGATGATAAACAGGAGGTTGAATGACAATACGGTCTCCAGGTTCAGTGAAAGCCAGAAGAGCATAAACAATTCCTGATACTACACCCGGGGTGAAATCGAGCCATTCGCGTTGGATTTTCCATCCGCTGTGCCGTTCAACCCAGCCAATAATCGATTGCCAATAACTGTCACTGCGGTAAGAGTATCCTAAAATAGGGTGTTCAGCTCGTTTGCGGATGGCCTCTACCACAGCGGGTGGAGCGGCAAAATCCATATCTGCTACCCACATCGGAATGACATCAGCCCGGCCGAAAATTTGCTCACGAGCATCGAATTTTTCACAGTTGGTCCCTTCTCGCGAGATCACCTCGTCGAAATTGTATTTCATGATTGTTGATTGGAACTTGGATGGTTAGTGTTTCTATTGGTTTATGTCTCGAGATGGGATGAATCTGGTGTTGAATGGTCATATTCTCCTCTTTCACCCCAATTATCCGATTAAAAAGGGATAAAAACTTTCAAAGATATGGCAAATTGTAAAAATAGCGATACATTTGTGCACTTTTACAGGCCAATAAGAGAGTTCGGCGGGTCTTTTGTATGTACATTGCCTATGATCCGGTCTCAGGTTCTGCTTATAGACCGCACGTAAAATAATTGACAACTTATATTCATGAAAACATTTGATCCCAAAGAGAAGAAAGAGCGTTACACCGATACCGATCGGAGTCAATACTCTTCTCGCAAAAGCTACTCCCGTCGTGACGATGCGAGCAGCAATTCAGATTATGACACTCCTGCTGAATTTATGAAAGATCGGCGTAGAGAGCGTCGTCAGTATAGCAGTACGGAGTCGCGTGGAAACAGCTCTCGTGGAGAGAGAGGAACAGAACGTCGTTCCTTTAACCCCAATTTTACGCGCGAAAATCGACTCAAAGATGAAGATCGCAGAGGAGACCGAACTCGTCGTAATGGAGGGGATCGTGGTGGCAAGTCATTACGTAAAAACAATCGCTACAACGATTGGGATCAAGAGTACGATGATAACCGGAATGTGAGTCGTGAGGAGCGTCCTCGTCGGAACTCACGTGACGGATATGCATACTACGCCGATCGGGATCGGAACGATAACCGTTATGGCGGAGAACGCAACACAAGTCGTGATCGAAAAGGCTCCTCGTGCTATCAAGATCGTAATGAGCGTGGTGAGGGGCGTTCGTTTGACGAGAATCGCCAGGGACGTTATGGGGATCGTCGCAATAATAACGGCAATCGTCGTGAAGGTGGTCGCTATGGGGATCGCCGAAAAGGGTATCAAAATTATGATGCTACCAATTATCCCCGTTTTGATGCTCCGAAACAGACCGGTGCTATTCGTCTGAACCGCTTTATTGCCAATTCAGGGATCTGTTCCCGTCGAGAGGCTGACGATCTGATTACGGCTGGAGTGGTAAGTGTGAATGGTAAGATTGTCTCAGAACTGGGTACCAAAGTCAATCCGGGTGATGAGGTTCGTTTCAATGGCGAAATCATCCGCGGTGAGAAGCTGGTCTATATTTTGATGAATAAACCCAAAGGATATGTTACCTCATTGGAGGATCCGCATGCAGACAAAACGGTTATGGATCTGATCAAAGATGCTTGCACGGAACGGGTGTATCCGGTGGGACGTCTTGATAAGAACAGTGTCGGTGTATTGCTGATTACCAATGATGGGGAGTTGACCCGTCAGTTGACCCACCCCAGTTACAAGAAAAGCAAGATCTATCAGGTAACATTGGATAAATCCTTGACCGAAGAGGATATGCAACGTATTGTTGACGGTATCGAGTTGGAGGATGGGATGATTTATGCCGATGAGGTTAGCTATGTAAACGGCTCCCGTAAAGAGATCGGTATTGAAATCCATTCGGGCCGTAACCGTATTGTACGTCGTATTTTCGAATCATTGGGATATTCGGTTCAGAAACTCGATCGCGTCTATTTTGCAGGCTTGACCAAACGAGGTTTGAAACGTGGTGCATGGCGCTTCCTGACTCCACAAGAGGTGTCGATGCTGAAGAGCGGAGAGTATGAATAGCAAATATTTTCACAAATATTTTTGCATAAAAAGGAATTTCCCTTTATCTTTGCACCCACAAACTCAGTAATATGGTTCTCTAGCTCAGTTGGTAGAGCACGACACTCTTAATGTTGGGGTCGTGGGTTCGAGCCCCACGGGGACCACATAAACCCGGTGATCATTCGATTGCCGGGTTTATTGTTTTTTGGGGTGTGTGGTGTATGTTCATTTCGTGGAGCTCGAGGTGCGTTCCCCTTTTTCTCCCTCTTCTTTTCAATCGTATATCATCAACTTTGTTTTGCTTTTCTTGGTGTGGTGATCGGATATTGTCCAGTAACCGTGCATTTCCGTCGATCAGTTGATGAGAAAATAAAGGCTGTGGATTGCTCCTACAAGATACCTGTCACACAGATGGTCAAGGCTTGAAGTGGCTTGATTCGTATGGAGCTTTATGACATGATTTTATCCACGATCAGACACATAAATATTAGCGTGCTATGCTGGAAAATCGCAAAAATCTCATGGTCGGATCTTGTTTTATAACCTTCAGCCTGTAGTAATCACTATGCATGATTGCCGGTGCTTTGTTGAGTATTAATCAAAGTAAAGCAAATGCTTTTATGGCTCTGTCGGTTGAATCGGTATCAGATCGTATGGAACAGCGAAAAGTTGTACCGGGCCAAGTAGTCCTGAGGTTTGCAACGGTTCAAATGGACGGTGAGAATTGACACGACACCAAGTACCGCGTTGTGAGGTCGGAAGTTGGCTGTCTCCGATTAAACGATTTACCCATGTGTTCACCACTTCGATACAAAGTTCGTTGCGACCCTCTTTTACCCAATCAGTTACGTCGAGCTGATATGGCGGCGTCCATACTCCCCCTGCATAATGGTCGTTAATATAGACTTTGGCCATGGCGGAGAGTGCCCCTAAATCCAGTATGATGCGTTGCTCTTTGGGATATTGCGCCAAACTGAAACCGGTGCGATACGTAGCCGTTCCAGAATAAAAGCGGATCGAATCGTTCTCCATACGATTCCATGCCAGTAGACGTGCTAAAGTAATAGGTTGTTCAGGGCCTCGCATTTGTGGATCGAAAGTGACATTCCAGGGGCCACTCACTACATTGAGAAGTTGTAGATCGGGATAATTCTGTCCAGAAGTGGATGCTTGTTTTCTCGATGCATGTGAAGCTTTGGCCGATGCTTTGGCTGGTTTAGCCGGATCCGCAAAGACTACGAATACACTTTCATTGCGATCCAATTTCAACGGTACGGTGGTTGTCCCATTCGAACTGGTAAAATCGGGTAACAGACGAATTGTCCCACTCGTTGGAGACCATAACTCAGGTTGTTTGCCCTCTACCCGAAAGGTCGGTGAAAACTGAATCGGCTTGTCCCCTTGGTTGGTCAGGAAATAGATGTCAAACTCTCCGGAGTGACGATGCACATAGCGCACTGGAGTTTTGTCGGGAAGTTGACAGTCGGGAGGACACTCCATCAATGCAAAAGCCTCTGTCAGTGTCATGCCGTTTAGGATCATCCCTGCTCCAAACCGGGCAAAACGTACCTCTGTACCATCAACACCTTGCCACAATTCCGCAGCAAGTTCCGTAACTGCCGCATCAGCAGCCGGCTGGTTCTGCATGCTGGGAGAATGGGTTGGAGGTGGTCCTAACACAACACCGCCAGCAGCGACTAAATCCCGGATCTTGCGTAACAATTCGGGGCGCATGGTTTCAATTTTGGGCAGTACCAAAATGCGATATTGTGTGCCGTTAGGGAGTGTAAACAGACCGTTTTCGACCTGCAGATCCCGTTCAATTACCTCAGCATTGATGTAGTCGAACTGATAACCTGTGGGCAGTGGAGGATCTGTTGGTCCGGTCATTTTCGGAGTTCCCTCGCCAATGTAGTAGGCAACATCGGCAACGTTGAGTCCTTGCTGCAACATGAAATTACAGCGACGCAGGTACGTAGTGAAGAGATCCAGTTGTGAGAACCAGGTGTTGTTCCGATTGAATTCGGTGCCGAACCATGCGTTGTTGCCCGGTTGGATATCATTGGGTTGTGAGATGTAAACATGCAGAATGTTGTCATTCACCCCTTCTGTTGCAAAGCGGTCTGCTCGTCGTTTGAGTTCAGCCGGATGTAATTCAAATTCTTTTCCTGAGGAGGTAAATGATTCAGCCGATATGCGGTTTTTTCCATAAATGTGCCCGCATGATGATGCCGCACGGACTTCCATGCTCCCCAAATCTCCTCCGGACCAAAATTCGCCACTGACATGATCGGCCAGACCTCCATACTGTAAAAATTCGCCGGGGAAGCCCCAATGTCCGTAATTTTCCATCCACAGTTCCAATCCATACCGGTGACAGCGATCCCGTAAGGCTCCTACGTAATTCTGTGCCAGGCAGTCAGCAACGAGTCGCCGTACATCCCATAAAAAACGGTCCGAAACTTTTGCTGATCCGACCACATAGCCGAAATAGGCAGGCAGATAGGGTGTCGGGTCGTATCTATAGCGCTTTTGGAACATGTCAATGAAGTTGTCTGTAAAATTGGTGCTGCCGGCTTCATAACTGTCGATCACTACGGTTTTAAATTG
>ERZ791624.662-NODE-662-length-22025-cov-1.815248_pt1 | contig 22025 bp, 24 predicted proteins | sample MGYA00510058_ERZ791624 | MGnify/ENA primary metagenome ERZ791624 (study PRJEB30046, sample SAMN00715158) | human gut metagenome | study: EMG produced TPA metagenomics assembly of the A metagenome-wide association study of gut microbiota in type 2... | reverse complement strand
CCCATTGCTGCAGTTCTTCCACCTGTTTGGTCTTCGCCAGAGAAAGTGCCGGATACTCATGCGGTTCTTTTTGTCCGCTTCCGGATTCTTCATATCCGGCATTCTGCGTCGGACTGTCCTTTATAATATACCCGGTTTTTTCTTCCAGCGTGGTAAGCTCATCAAACAAAGCATCCCACTCATAATTTGGCATGATTTCATCCTGTCCGTTATAATACGCAGCTGATGCTGCATTCAACTGTTTTACCAGTTCTTCAATCCGTTGCTTTTCTGTTTCCATTTTTGTTCTCTCTATCTATATGATGATTTACCACCGTATACGTGCCATGTATGGCAGAATTGCGTGGTTTTCGTTTTGATTTTTGTGATTTTTCCATTGGTCGCACGGGCTGATTGCTCGAATGTGCGATCAACTGTTTTAACTTTTTAAATTCCTCTGGTGTAACATCCCGGTACTTTCCTGATTCGAGATCTCCCAGTTCAATATTCATGATCCGTACACGTACCAGTTTCTGTACACGGTACCCAAAATATTCACACATGCGTCGGATCTGTCGGTTTAATCCCTGTGTCAGAATGATCCGGAACTGTTTTTTTCCTGTCCGTTCTACCCTGCATTTGCGCGTTGTCGTGCCAAGTTCCACAAGCGGAACACCGTTTGCCATACCATGCAGAAATGCATCCGTCACCGGACGGTTCACGGTAACAAGATATTCTTTTTCATGCATATTTCCCGACCGCATAATTTTGTTGACAATCTCACCGTTATTCGTCAACAGCAACAGTCCTTCCGACTCTTTATCCAGACGCCCGACCGGATAGATCCGTTTCGGATAATGCAGGAAATCAATCACATTATTTTTTTCCCTTTTTTCCGCCGTGCAGACAATACCCGCCGGCTTGTTAAGCGCGATCAGTATCATTTCTTTTTCTTTTTGTACCGGTCTTCCACAGAAACAGACCTCCTGTCCATCCGATACCTGATCCCCCATCCGCGCGGTTTTTCCGCCGATGGTTACATTTCCTGCTTCAATCTGGCGATCTGCTTCTCTTCTGGAGCATACCCCTGCTTCACTTAAAAATTTATTAATTCTGACTTCCACGTTTCTTCCCTGTCTGACAAAAATCGCGGAGACCTCACAGCCTCCGCTTCTTTATGATGTCTTTATTATTTTACCGTTTTTAATAAATCGCTCTTGATGTATCCGGTTTTTCCCTGGAACTTCACCTTCGTCCATTCTCCCTTGGTGCCAAGTTTCTTTAATTTTACGCCCGCATCCACTTTTCCAAGAAGTTCTCCATCTGTACTGGCGGTTTTACGCACATTGCAGATATCCTTCGTTTTTACGGTTTCCTTGCCGGAACCTGACTTGGAAGACACTTCCTTTACAAATTCGCTCTTTACATATCCGGTTTCTCCCTGGAATTTTACCTTGGTCCAGTCACCTTCCGTTCCAAGTTTCTTCAGTTCCACACCAATATCCACTTTTCCGAGGAGCTCACCATCCGTACTCGGGCTCTTTCTGACATTACAGATATCTTTTGTCTTGACCGTACCGGTAGATTTCTTGGAATCGCTCTTTGGGGTATCTTCCTTCTTTTCCGTAGACTCCGTTGTCTGGGTTTCCTCGGTCTTTTGAGTTTCTTCCTGTTTCTTTGTCTCTGTGGTCTGGGTTTCCTGCGTCTGGCTTTCCGTCTCTGTCGTCTGGGTTTCGGTATTGCTTACAATCGTTTCTCTCCATTTTGCCATGGCATTTCGAAGTGTTCCACCCACCATATTGGCAAGTTTTTCATCACTCTTTACAGCTTCATTATAGCTTGTCTGCACCTCTTTCTGCAGAGCAACCACTTCATCACTCTTCTCATATGCCAGAATCAGGGAATACAGATTTGCATCCAGATCCTGATCCAGGAAATTGAAATTGTATGCAGAGTATATGTTATTGATGATCAGATTTCCCTTTCCATCTCTCTCCACATAGAAGAAATCCATTCCCGGTGCCGGAGTATCCACACCTTTGAATTTCAGATCATAGCATACAGATACCAGATAAGAATCATCGGTTGCCCCCTTTGTGGAATAACAGGTGATGTTCTGATAATCCTCATAATACTCAGAAAACGTCGTGATATAACTCTTTTCATTGTCACTGAGCGGCTGTGCAATCATCTCCAGCGAATCCGTATCTCCACCGGCATATGCCGCATAATAATTTTCCATCAGTGTCACAAGTTCCGGATCTGCATCTTTCTGCAGCTTACCAATTTCCTGATATTCTGTAGTCTGTGTCACTCCCTGTGTACCGTTTTGTGTCTCTTTCTGATCTTTCTGCGGACCGGTACACTTTACCAGAATCACAACAAGAATCACAAATAAAACAGCTGCGCAAAAATATCGTCTATATTTCACAAAAAAGTCTGTAAACTTTTTTAATTTTTCATTCTGCATATGAACCCTCCATAAAAATGCATCTTTCCATTTATGATACCACACCTCATACTATTCGTCCAGTAAAAAAGCGGTGCATGACGCACCGCTTTTCCTGTCGTTCCATGGGTAAGTTGTTTCCTTGCCACATAGCATAAACTGCACCCGGCGGGAATCGAACCCGCATCTCAGGAGTCGGAGTCCTGCGTTCTATCCATTATACTACGGCTGCATAGCACTCTTATTTCACAAGCGCCTTTTTACTATATCACACTTCAAATTTAGAGTCAATCCACACTTTGATGGAAAATATGAAGTATTTCTTCCAGCTGCTTTACCGGAAGCTGCCCCGGTGCGCTCGCCTGCCCGCCTGCGCCAAATGTCACACACGATCCGAAAAACTCTCCGGCCACGCGGGAAATCCCCCCTTTTGCACCCATGGACATGGTAATCAGCGGATGATCCGGATGGTTTTCATGAAAGCGGTTGGTCTCCTCCAGCAAATGCAATACATCCCACATATTCTGTGGCATAACTGCCAGTTTCACGACATCTGCGCCACTCTCACGGATCTGTTCCAACAGCATGCGGATCACCTCCGGGTCCGGCGTCTGTTCAAAATCATGATGGGAAGCAATCACATATGCTCCCATCTCCCGCAACATTGCTATTTCTTTCTGCGGATTTTTGCTTCAAAATATTCCACATCAATAAAATCCACGACATCTGATTCTGCCGCCACCTGATGAATATCATAAATATCCGCCGCGGAAAGTGCTTTGCACCCTCCCTGATTTTTAGAACGGAAGGTATACACCAGAATACTTTCCTTTATAATATGTTTCATTTCGTTTAATATTTCGCGGATCGCATTCGGACTTTCCACGTTTTCAAACGCATCCACACGCCACTCAATCATTTCCGTGTGTGCTTCTTCCAGCCTTCTGGTTTCTCTTAAAATTTCTTCTTTCGAAGACTCCATGACCGGCACACACACGAGCGGTTTCCCTTTTCCTATAATCTTTCCTTTTATACAAAGCAGATTTTCCATCTCTGCACCTCCTGCTATGTTGTAATTCTCTGTTATTATATTCTAAAAGCCCGAAAGAAACAACCGATTCCTGTTATTTGACAATTTTCCCGTTTTCCATTAAGATAGTCACGGTATGTGATATCCGAACTTAAGAGATAGGAGAAAAAAATGAGTTTTGAATTTTTAAACCAATTACCGACTCCGGCAGACATTAAGCGCGATTATCCGCTTTCCCCGGAGCTTCGTGAATTAAAAAAACACAGAGACCTCATGATCTCTGATGTAATTACAGGTAAAGATTCACGTGTCCTCGTAATCATTGGACCGTGTTCTGCAGATAACGAAGATTCTGTATGTGATTATGTGAGCCGTCTGACCAAAATCCAGGAAGATGTCAAGGATCAGGTCATCTTAGTTCCGCGTATTTACACCAACAAACCACGTACAACCGGCGAAGGCTACAAAGGTATTGCTTCCCAGCCAGATCCGGAAAAAGCTCCGGATATGATCGAGGGTCTGATCGCCATGCGTAAAATGCACATCCGTGCAATCGAAGAAAGCGGTCTTACCTGTGCCGATGAAATGCTTTACCCGGAAAACTGGGGATATGTCGAGGATCTTCTCTCCTACGTTGCCATCGGAGCACGTTCGGTAGAAGATCAGCAGCATCGTCTGACGGTCAGTGGTTTTGATGTCGCTTCCGGAATGAAAAATCCTACCAGTGGTGATTTTTCTGTTATGCTCAATTCTGTATACGCGGCACAGCATCCGCATCATTTCGTTTATCGCGGATACGAGGTGGAGACAACCGGAAATCCTCTGACTCACGTGGTTCTTCGCGGTGCAGTCAGCAAGCACGGCAATACCACCCAGAATTATCACTATGAAGATCTGATCCGTCTTCATGAGATGTACGAAAAAATGGATGTCATCCATCCGGCAGCCATCATTGATACCAACCATTCCAACTCCGGAAAGAAGTTTAAGGAACAGATCCGTATCGCAAAAGAAGTGATGCATAACCGCCAGCTTTCTTCCGATATCCGTTCTCTGGTAAAAGGTCTGATGATTGAAAGTTACATTGAAGAGGGAAATCAGTCTATCGGAGATCATATTTACGGAAAATCCATTACCGATCCTTGTCTCGGATGGGAAGATTCCAACAGCTGATCTATGACATTGCGGAGATGAACGCAAAGTAAACAGTTTTTGTCTGAAAACAAAAATGGAGTGTAAAAAGTGTTCCTTTTGCACTCCATTTTTTTATAATTTTTCTACAACAAAACGTAACAGCCGGATTCCAACAGATGCCTCCAATACACATCCAAGAAGTACCAGTACCGCAACTCCCATCCCCCATGCCAGCCGCAGCAGCCATGGATTTTTCCGGTTATAAAACCTGTGCGGTTCTACCAGCAGTAAAAGCGCAAGCGCTGCAAGATACAAAATTCCATGCGGCAGCCACGATACCAGAAAAAAAACAATTCCAAGAATCCCCATATTCATCACACAGGCAGCAAAAAATACCCCGCCGGTAAAATAAATCAGGCAGCGCAATAATAATGGCAGAATTGCTTTTAAAGCAGTAAGGGAAAGGATTGTAATAATCACAAACACTTTTCCCCTTTCCCATAAAATATTTGCCAAAAGCGGCAAATACCCGGTATCCGATGCCGCAAATGTTTTCATATGATACGCATTTAAAAATCCATAAGTCGTAAAATATTCATATCCAAACAGACAGGTACATAAAATTCCCGCCAGGCCAAAACAGATTCCAATCGCCAGTTCCTTTTTCATAAAAATTCCTAAAACTCTTTTCTTTTCAGCCTATGCCCTGTCCGTTTTCTTTATTCCATTTTTATAAATCCAGATGTTTTCCCATTCCGCCTTTTTTTGCTGCCGCATATGCCATAATTGCAGCAATGGTTTTTCCATCCTGAATTTTCCCTTCATAGATCATATCGCACAACTCTTCCAGTGTGTAAATTTCCACATCAATGGATTCCGCTTCATCCAGATGCCGGGTTCCTACTTCCAGATCGGTAGCTACAAAAATATCAACCGCCTCATCACAAAATGCCACCGTCGTACGCAGGGATAATAAATGTTTCACATTCGTGCTGCGGTATCCCGTTTCCTCTTCCATCTCCCGTGCCGCACAATACGCCGTATCTTCCGTCTTGCTGTCCCGACAGCCGGCCGGAATTTCAAGTGTTTCTCTCTCCAGCGCATTGCGGTACTGACGCACCATCACAATTCTTCCATCCTTCATAACCGGAAGAATGGCGGCTGCGCCCATACGATGGGATACAAAATCCCACTCTGCTTTGTTTCCATCCGGAAGTTCCATCGTATCTTTGTAGATATCCAGAATTGCTCCCTTGTATACCAGTTCTCTCTTCAATCGTTTTACATGCTCTACCATATTTCAAACCTCTCTTTCCTGTCCGGACATCATCCCCGGATATTTTCATCGTTCACAGTTTCTTCAAATTTGTAACATATCCATTTCACACTTTTCCGGTATAGTGAAATCATCAAAAGGAACCAAAACCTTTCGATCATTTTTTTCATAATCTGGCCAGTGCAGCCGTGCTGTACTGGTCCCTCCTTTTTATTCTATACGTTCCGTGAAATCCCAATGTATTTATTTTACAGCACATTATAATATAAAAAAAGGCTTAATCCCGCTTTCCGCGGTCTTAAGCCTTTTTAAGTTCATTTTCACAATTACTTAGCGTAGTCAACAACACGCGATTCCCTGATCACATTTACCTTGATCTGACCCGGATATTCCAACTCAGTCTCAATCTGTTTTGAAATATCTCTGGCTAAAAGAACCATATCCGCATCGCTGATCTGCTCAGGAACAACTAAGATACGAACCTCTCTACCTGCCTGAACTGCAAAAGATTTTTCTACACCCTTATAGCTATTTGTAATATCCTCAAGCTGCTGTAAGCGGTTTGAGTATGTTTCCAAAGTTTCTTTTCTCGCACCCGGACGTGCAGCACTGATGGTGTCGGCTGCCTGTACCAGACATGCAATCAGACTCTCCGGCTCCACATCACCGTGATGTGCTTCCACTGCATTGATGACAAGAGGTGATTCCTTGTACTTTCTACACAGTTCCACACCCAGCTGGATATGGGAACCTTCCATATCATGATCTACAGCCTTACCAATATCATGTAATAATCCCGCACGTTTTGCCATACGGACATCCTCACCGATTTCTGCGGCAAGCAAACCTGTCAGCTGTGCGACCTCAATCGAATGTTTCAATGCATTCTGTCCATAACTGGTACGATACTTCATTTTGCCTAAAAGCCGGACAAGCTCCGGATGAATGCCGTGGATGCCGACTTCTAATACAGCAGCCTCGCCTTCTTCACGAATCATTGTCTCTACTTCTTTTTGCGCTTTTTCAACCATTTCCTCGATACGTGCCGGATGAATTCGTCCATCCACGATCAACTTTTCAAGTGCAATTCTTGCAACTTCTCTTCGAATCGGATCAAAGCTGGAAAGGATAACTGCTTCCGGTGTATCATCAATGATCAGATCTACTCCTGTCATCGTTTCAAGTGTACGAATATTTCGTCCTTCCCTACCGATGATACGGCCTTTCATCTCATCATTCGGAAGCTGTACAACAGAGATTGTGGTTTCAGCAACGTGATCCGCAGCACATTTCTGAATTGCAGTAACTACATAGTCCTTTGCCTTCTTGTTGACTTCTTCCTTCGCCTGCGCTTCCATTTCCTTGATCATCTTCGCAGTGTCAATCTTCACATCTTCTTCCACGGTCTTTAAGAGGTATTCTTTTGCCTGTTCAGAGGTTAATCCTGAAATTCTTTCCAGTTCCTGTACGCGCTGTTCGTTGAGCTTTGCTATCTCAACTTTCTGCTTCTTTAAATCTTCTTCTTTGGCACGGAAACTTGCCTCACGCTTTTCAATCGCTTCGAGTTTCTTGTCCAGATTTTCTTCCTTCTGCACAATACGACGCTCGTTACGCTGAATTTCATTTCTACGCTCTTTGATCTCCTTGTCGATCTCATTCTTGGAACGAATGGTTTCTTCTTTGATCTCAAGCATAGCTTCGCGCTTCTTGTCTTCGGCATTTTTCACGGCCTCGTCGATGATGCCTCTGGCCTGCTCTTCTGCATTTCCAATCTTGGTATTTGCTACCTTCTTGTGATATTCAGTCGAGATAAACCATACAGCAACCGCAGTAATTATAAGTGTGATAACAACAGCAATAATTACTTGTGGCACAGGAGCACCTCCTTTATTAAGTTTTCATTGTACATATAACAAAAAGAAATATTAGTCTTCCATGTCATACTTCTACAACATTATAATTTTATCCTTTTTGCTTAAATATGTCAAGCAATACGTGCTTTCATTGTTTACTTTTCATAGCATGCAGCACATCATTGCTCCGAAAGCCCCTGCGCATCAGATACTGGTAAACACGTGTAAATTCTTTTTGGTCAGAATTTTGCGCGTCAAACTTTTTCTTTTCCAGCAGACGTATGATCTGCTCCTGTTCGTCCCCCTCATAACATTCCTCAAGGGCACGATCAATCACTTCTCCAGGAACTCCCTTTCCATACAGTTTTACTTTCAGCTGATAGCGGCTCATACGATCCTGACGATAATTGATATAGGTACATGCATAGCGGTAATCATCGACATAATGAAAAGATTTCACATATTCAAGTGCAAGATCAATACACGCCTGCGGATATCCGCCCTGTTTCAGTTTCTCCCGCAGCTGCTGCTCTGTACGATCCATCTGTTCCAGCAGATGCATGGTTCTTCTCTTTGCACGCTTTCCCACCACTTCATAAATCAGCTGATGCTCCTCTTCATCCGAAAGTGTGCTTCCTTCCCGCATCCGAAACTGTTTTGCCTCTCCCCGGTAAAGAACAAGCTCCGTTCCATTATCCAGATGGAAACGAAGCCTGCCCTTTCCCAGAGTCGTACACTCTGTCACTGTAACCATATCTTATTCATTCTTGCTTTCCGCATCTGCAGATACCGGAGTCTCTTCTTCGCCTTCCGGGGTCTCATCCTCCTGTGCAAAATAATGTTCACGCACCATTTCCTCAATCATCTTACAGAATTCCGGATTTTCACGCAGATACGTTTTTGCATTTTCACGTCCCTGTCCGATCTTGTCTCCTTCATAAGCATACCATGCACCGGATTTGCTGATAATTCCGACATTTGCTGCCAGATCCAGAATATCTCCCTCTTTGGAAATGCCCTTTCCAAACATGATATCAAACTCTGCTTCACGGAATGGCGGTGCTACTTTATTTTTTACGACTTTGACACGGGTATGGTTACCAATGACTTCTCCTGCCTGCTTCAGCTGTTCTACACGGCGCACGTCCAGACGGACAGAAGAATAAAACTTAAGTGCACGGCCACCGGTCGTCGTCTCCGGATTTCCAAACATAACACCAACTTTTTCACGGAGCTGGTTGATAAAGATTACAATACAGTTTGACTTGCTGATCACACCGGTCAGCTTACGAAGCGCCTGACTCATCAGACGTGCCTGCAGGCCCACATGGGAATCTCCCATATCTCCGTCAATTTCCGCCTTTGGCACAAGAGCTGCTACCGAATCGACAATTACAATATCGACTGCTCCGGAACGCACCATGGTCTCGGTGATCTCAAGTGCCTGCTCTCCGCAGTCCGGCTGGGAAATATAGAGATTGTCAATATCAACACCGATATTCTTTGCATAGACAGGATCAAGCGCATGCTCTGCGTCAATGAATCCGGCAATTCCACCCTGCTTCTGCACCTCTGCCACACAGTGCAGTGCAACGGTAGTCTTACCACTGGACTCCGGTCCGTAAATCTCAATGATACGTCCTTTCGGAAGTCCTCCGAGTCCCAATGCAATATCCAGACTGAGGGATCCTGTAGGAACCGTTTCCACGTTCATATTTGCGGAATTGTCCCCCAGCTTCATCACAGATCCTTTGCCATACTGTCTCTCGATCTGTGCGATTGCCGCATCCAGTGCTTTTAATTTATCGTCCTTTGCCATAATATTCTCCTTCTTATCGAACTTATGTTCGTATCTATGTTCTAATAGTAGTATATTTTGTTTGTATTGTCAATGCAAAATTTTAAATGGGGAAATAAAAAAAGACAGTCGCCCTGCAACTGCCTTTTATTATACGTTGTATCCTACTACGCGTCAAGAAGTGTTTTCAGGTAATCCTCAATCGCATCCTGCGTCTGTAACCCTACCATCTTCTTCTGAAACATTCCATCTTTCATGAATACCAGCGTAGGAATACTCACAATCTGGTAATTTAATGCAAGCTGTGGCTGCTCGTCCACATTTACTTTGCATACTTTCACCTGATCTCCCATCGATTCTGCAACTGCATCCACAACCGGTGACTGCATCTGACAAGGGCCACACCAGGATGCCCAGAAATCAATCACGACCGGCACCTTTGCACCGACTACTTCTGCTTCAAAGTTTTCTTTTGTAATTGTTACAACTCCCATGACTTGTCCTCCTTTGATTAATTCTTACTGAACTCGGATAATACGAGTCCTTCGTTTCGGTCAAGTGTCATGCCGACACTCCATGCATTGACAAATAAAAGAAGCGGATTTCCCTTCATATCAATAACTTTCTTCATATCTGAAGTACCAGTCAGCGCGTCCACATCCACTTCATCCTTGTTCTCGATCCAGCGGATATGTTCATATGGAAGATTCTCCAGACGGATCTCCACATTATACTCGTTTTCCAGACGGAACCGGAGTACATCAAACTGCAGCACACCAACTACTCCTACTATGATTTCCTCCATACCGCCTTTGTATTCCTGGAAAATCTGGATGGCACCTTCCTGTGCAATCTGTGTTACTCCTTTTACAAACTGCTTGCGCTTCATGGAGTCGATCAGACGTACACGTGCAAAATGTTCCGGCGCAAATGTCGGGATTCCCTCAAACTGAAACTTGTCCTTTGCCGTCGTGAGGGTGTCCCCGATAGAGAAAATGCCGGGATCAAAAATACCAATAATATCTCCCGCATATGCTTCTTCTACCATTTTACGCTCGTCTGCCATCATCTGCTGCGGCTGGGAAAGCTTGATCTGTTTGTTTCCCTGCACATGGAATACTTCCATGCCCGCCGTAAACTTACCGGAACAGATACGCATAAACGCAATACGGTCCCGGTGATTTTTATTCATATTTGCCTGAATCTTAAAGACAAACGCAGAAAAATCTTCCTGAAACGGATCAATCATTCCGATGTCTGATTTCCGGGCCATTGGCGCATAAGTCATCTTCAGGAAATGCTGCAAAAAAGTTTCCACACCAAAATTGGTCAGGGCAGAACCGAAAAATACCGGGGAAAGTTCTCCTTTTGTCACAAGTTCCATATCAAATTCCGCACTGGCACCGTCAAGAAGTTCGATTTCGTCATCCAAAATTGATTTTTTCTCCTCACCAATCTCGTCGATCAGTGCCGGATCATCGATATCAATAATCTTTTCGGAACCTTCTTTTGTTCCCTTTAATGTATCGGCAAATGTCATAACTTTTCTGGTATGACGGTCATATACACCTTTGAATTCTTTTCCGGAACCGATCGGCCAGTTGACCGGATACGTTGCGATTCCCAGTTCATTTTCAATATCATCAAGAAGCTCAAACGTATCATTTGCATCACGGTCCATCTTATTGATAAATGTAAAAATCGGAATATGGCGCATTACGCATACCTTAAACAGCTTACGTGTCTGCGCCTCTACTCCTTTGCTTGCATCAATCACCATGACTGCGGAATCCGCCGCCATAAGTGTACGGTAAGTATCCTCCGAGAAATCCTGATGTCCCGGGGTATCCAGAATATTGATACAGTATCCGTCATAGTTAAACTGCAGCACCGACGAGGTGACCGAAATACCTCTCTGCTTCTCGATCTCCATCCAATCAGACACCGCATGTCTTGCTGTTGCCTTTCCTTTTACGGAACCGGCAAGATTGATGGCTCCTCCGTAAAGCAGGAACTTCTCCGTCAGAGTCGTCTTACCTGCATCCGGATGGGAAATGATAGCGAATGTACGCCGTTTTTCTATTTCTTTTCTTAAGTCACTCACAGTATATCCTCCAAACCAATTGCACACTGTACCTCATTTTATACTAAAAACTATGTATTTGCAAGTGCTACTGGATGGGAGTGATCACGATCTTATCTGCGGATACTCCGGTCTTACGCTTTACAATATCTTCGACCTGCGCCCGCTTGGCATCGGTTGCCTCCCCCATATTAAGAACCACATCACAGCCGTCATCATTCATACTGACAACCACATCCGTAAACCCTTTTGCCTCCAGCATCATTTCTGCATTGGACTCTTTCTCCGCAATATCCGTCAGTGTAATCATTTCATTGACCGCATTTTCTTTTTGGACTCATCCAAAGAATCATTGTCAATGATTGCCTGCAGGGTTTCTTTATTTTTGGAACGCACCTGTTCCCGGTTAAGTTTCACTTTTGCCGCATAGTCGGAATCCCCGCTTGTCACAGAGGTAAGTACCGTCTCTCCCGGATTTTCCACATCTTCCGTCGATGCATCCGCCAGATCTTCCTTGCTGCTTGTGATATCCAGATCCTCCCCGGTTTCATAATCTTTATCCGCCTGGTCACTTACGGCACCCTGATTCATATTAGCTACCGTCTCGGCATCTTTGATATCAGCGCCCTTTTTGTCATAAGTAACATAACCGGCCACCGCAATCAGCACCGCCAGCGTTGTAATAACAATCTGATTTTTATGCACTCTTTTTTTCACGTCTATTCCTCCTGTACCGACATTTTAACTACTACTACCTTATGCGCTTCCACCGGAAATAATGACATTACCGCGTTGGAAATTTCTGTAACGGTCTTTGCATTTCCTCCACCCTGTGCCACAACCACAACCCCTTCAATTTTCGGCATCTGCCTGCAGATCACATAGGGCTGTCTGGTATCACCGGTATCGTACACCACCGTTGTCTCTTCCTTTTTGTTTCCATCTTTTGTCACATTTTTATCCAGCTGGTCGGTTCCCTCATCGGAAAATGTCAGCATTACACGGGTTTTTCCCACCCCGTCCATGTGTTCAAGCAGCTCCTTCAGCTGCTGCTGCAGCTGCTCTTTATAGGAATCTTCCGTCTGCAGCTGCTGCTCCTTTTGTTCCTGCGTCTGTGTTTCTTTCTGGCTTTGTTTTGCCCCCGTCGGCATCGCAACGATCATTACCATCACCCCAAGCAGAATCAGTACAACGAAATCCGATTTATTCCTCTTTTTGATCCACTTTCCCAAGATACTGTTCAAAAATATTCTCTCCCTTCTCCTGATATTCTATGCTTTCCATCTGCTCGACAATCTCATGCAGCTGCTGCCTTGCCTCTTCTTTTTTCATTCCTCCCACATAGACCAAAAGCGGCTGTGCCAGCACGGTGATCACGAGCACGCTGACAAAAAAATGAAAATATTTCTGATAGGTTTCCTTTGGTGTCAGATATGACAACAGATAAAAAATCAGCATCAGCACGAAATAATTTTTCACAAATGTAAGTACAACTTCCATGTTCTCCTCCCTTCTCAATAGATGAAACTGGTGGAAACACTGATCATGGATATGGTAATAAAAAATAAAAGCAGCGCATCCAGCTGTATGGTACAAAAAAGCGCGCATCCCCTGGCAGCGGCCTGCACACACTGCGCAATCCGGCTGTCTGCGACCGGTGCCAAAAATGCAGCGGTCAGGCGGTACATCACAGAAAAACAGAAAGATTTCAGCAGCGGTGTCATCCCGATTACAAGAAGAAGGATAAGGGAAGCCGCGCCAATGCTGTTTTTTATGAGGATTCCGCTTCCGAGCAGGATCTCTGCTGCGGAACCGAAGGTATTTCCTACTCCGGGAACCGCGGATATACTGTTAAAAATACTGTTTGTGGAAAGCCTGTCTCTTGCAGGTACAATCAGAGACTGTACAACACCGATTCCCATAACGGCAGTCAGCCCGCCTTTTAAGACCAGTCGTATTCCGTCTTCGAACAGCTGCGCCATCTTTCCAAGTTTTGTTTCCTCAAACAGGTTATCCATCAGAAGAAGCAGCACAAACACATGAACCCCCGGCAGAAAAATAAATTTCATTCCCAGTTCCAGCAGATACATCAGTCCGAATGCCAGCTGATAAAAGGAACCCGCAGATGCCGCATTGCCGGAGCAAAACAGCGTTGCCGCATACAAAGGCACAAATGCGGTCATAAATGCCACCAGACGGTCAATCCCCTGATCTACCACCTCTGAGATCAGGGCAAATGATTGCAGCAACAACAGAACCACCCCAAGATAAACAATAAAAAAGCTCATCTGCGAAACATACCCCTGTCGCGTCATCATCACTTTTCCGTACAGCGCAAATAAAAGTCCTATGGCAAACATCTGCAAAAACATTGGCTTTGCAGCCGTGATTTCATAAAAAAATAAATCTGCAATATATTCACAGATCATTCCCGCATCCAGTCCGTTGGTTCCTTCCGTCACCAGTTTATTCACCATTTTTTCAAAATCTATCTTTTCCGGCAGATCCTGCGTCTGTGCATTGATATCCGTAAAATCAAGTTCTTTTATGATCTCATCCGCCTCGGTCGCCATCACATTTTGCGGCTGTAAAAAAATCATCCATACGAACAAAACAGACCAGAACAAAATTTTAGCTATTTTTTTCATTTCTACCCCCCGGTCATCTGTTCGATCAGCCGCAACAAAACCCACAATTCCGGAATGGACAAAGCAACGATCGATAATTTTGCAAACAGTTCAATCTGTCCTGCGACAGATCCATATCCCGCTTCCCGGCAGACCGATGCGGAAAAATCGGCAACATATGTAATCCCAAGCATCTTTAACAGTGCTTTCAAAAGTGCCGGATCTACCGGAAGCGTGTCCATCAGTTCCCGTAAAAAATCCAGGATAAACGAAATTCTTGACAGTGTGTATCCGAAAATCAAAACCGATGCTGCAATTCCCACAAGCAACGCCAGCTCTCCCTTTTCTTTTTTCAGCAAAAGAGCCAGAAAAACCGCAGCAATTCCGATCATTCCTATCTTTATCATAGACATCACATACGAAACAGGGTTTCCATCGTTGTAAACAGTTCACTGATACAAGGCACGATCCAGAACAACACTATTATCAGACCTGCCAGGCTCAGCAGAAATGCCTGTTCCTCCCTTCCACTATGCTTGAGAATCTGGCTGAGTACTGCCACAACAATTCCAAGCGCTGCAATTTTAAAAATAATTGTTACACTCATACACTCAAGGTTCCCTTCCTACGCCTTTACACCAGAAGAATGATCATAACCACGCCGGTCAGCATTCCAACAGGCAGATACACCCGCTGTTTTTTAAAAAATTCCAATCGTGACTCTGCCAGAAATTTTTCCATCCGTTTTCTGCAGATTTCATTGCATCGCAGATTCTCTGCACTGCTTTCGCCATAAAATGCTCCCGCGGCAGACGTAAGGATTTCCCAGCCCTCCTGCCCGATCTGCAGTTCTCTTTTGTGCTTCTGCAGACAATCCTGCCAGATTTTCTGCCCGCTTGGATTCTGATGGTTGCGCATACATACACAGACCTCATCTAGAAATGCCTGCATGGACGCATCTGCCGTTTCATAAAAAGACAAAAAATCGTACAACCGCACGTGTTCCTGTTCCAGTGCATATCCCCAGCGCACAAACAGGCGTATCCATTCCCCCGCCATCCGCTGTCTTGCTTTTTCCCCCTCTGCCCATTTGTACAAAAATCCGGCACACCCTGCCAGTACAGGACGGTTCCGAAAATCCTTGCCACAATGGATTTCCTCCTCCCTCATATACGGTGAGAATCCGGCGCCCGTCCGGTTTTCTCTGCAGACCAATGAGCCGCATCTGTGAGCGGATCAGATCCAGTCCGCCCATCTGCAGGCGGTGCAAAACCTCTAAGACACTGCCGGCATGTATGGTTCCAAGGATCGATACCCCGCACCGGGCACAGTCTGCCACCGCAGCAAAGTCCTCCGGAAGTCCCAGTTCGTCCACTGCAATGATCTGCGGGGACATGGAACGAAGCAGCATATGGATTCCATGTTCCTTCGGACAATTGTCCAGCACATCCGTGCGGGGACCCAGATCGTTTTGCGGAATTCCCCGGTAACACGCGGCAATTTCCGACCGTTCATCGACTACCCCGACCTTTTTCCCGGCACGCAGGTGATTTCCTTTCGAAAGCAGCCGGATACAATCCCTTAAATATGTTGTTTTTCCGACCCCCGGCGGTGCAAAGAAAAACGTATGATATACGTTCTCTCCGCAATACAGCCATGGAATCAGTACCGATGCACACCCCTTTTTTTCGTGAGCCAGACGGATATTTAAACCGCTGATACAGCTTAACAGCTTCATACTGCTTGAGGTTCCGTGTTTCTCATAGCTTGCCCGCCCGGAAACCCCGATCCTGTGCCCGCCTTCCAGCGTAAAATACCCCTGTCGCAGTTCTTCTTCCAGTGCATACACGGAATATCCACTCAGATAATTCAGTACCTCCCGCATATGTGCTTCCGTGAGCAGCCCAATCTCTTTTTCTTTCTCATCCGCATATAAAATTTCCAGCGGTTGTCCGACCCGAAGCCGGATTTCTTCTGCCCCGCACAACGTTTCTGCTTCCATCTGCGTTCGAAAATCTACCGGAAGATATTCTGTAATCTCCATTCTGTCACTTCCTCCATGTTTCTTTCCATAAAAAATGAGCCATAAGGACAAATCCCTATGACTCATTTATATGTTTTATATGTGATTTTAGAACATCCGATTTACATACGGTCCGGTGCGGAAAAACCAAGCACATCGATACAGGTCTCAAGAATATTTTTGGTCAGTACCAAAAGACCGATATAAGAAGCCTGTACCTTAAAATCTTCCTCGGAAAGAATCTTTGTCTCATGATAAAATCCGTTGAATGCATTGGCCAGTTCATAAATATATGCACAGATCTTGTGCGGTGCTTTCTCCTCATATGCATTTTCCATCATGGCATTGAAACGTGACAATACAAGCATCAGGTTCTTCTCACTTGCAGAATGTGCCCCAAGAATCGGTGCATCCGGCAGCGAATTTTTTGCAGTGTATTTCTTTAAAATGGATTTAATACGCACAATCGTATATAAAATATACGGTCCTGTATTCCCTTCAAAAGAAGTAAAACGCTCGATATCAAAACAGTAGTCCTTGCTTGCCTGATTGGACAGATCTCCGTATTTGACTGCGGCCAGAGCAACCGTTTTTGCAGTCTGCTTTGCCTCTTCCTCGGAAATATCGAGGTTTTCCTTTTCTTTCTGGTTCTCTGTAATCTTTTTGAGCATCTCCTCATTGATCTCATCAAGCAGATATTCCAGACGCATAACGCCGCCATCTCTTGTCTTAAACGGTTTGCCGTCTTTTCCGTTCATGGTACCGAATCCGATATGGGTCAGTTCCACATCCGGTCCGACGAGTCCGGTCTTTCTTGCACAGCGGAATACCTGTACGAAATGCATGCTCTGACGCTGATCCGTCAGGTAAATAATGGCATCCGGGTTGTAATCCTGCATACGCATCACAATCGTAGCAAGATCTGTCGTACTGTATAACGAAGCTCCGTCTGACTTTAAAATGATACATGGCGGAATCTCTTTTGTATCCGTATCCTCTTTGACATCCACAACCAGAGCCCCTTCGCTCATGTAGGCAAAGCCTTTGTCCTTCATCATCTGTACCATATCCGGAATATACGGCTGTGCATCCGACTCTCCCTTCCAGAGCTCAAAAGAGACATTCAGATTATCATAGTTCTTCTTTAAATCTGTCACGGAAACATCCAGAATGTGTGCAAGAAGTGCACGGTATCCCCGTCTGCCGGCCTGCAGCTGGCTGGTTGCCTCCATGGCAGCCTCACGGAACGCTTCGTCTTCCTTACTCTTTTTGCTGGCAGTCGGATAGATATCCTCCAGTTCGGAAATGGTAAACGGCGCCTCTTTCGGATATTCTCCGGTATAGCTTTCATCATAGTATACCAGATCCGGCTTACGCTCTTTTAATTCTACAATGATCAGTCCCATCTGCAGACCCCAGTCTCCCAGATGCACATCACCGATCATGTGATGTCCCATAAATTTGCCGATCCGCTTGATACTCTCTCCAATGACAGCAGAGCGCAGATGTCCGACATGCAATGGCTTGGCAACATTGGCCCCGCCGGAATCTACAATAATGGTCTTCGGATGTGCCGCTTTGTCACAGCCAAATCTTCCCTCATCTGCTTTCATATCGCTGACATATTTCGCCAGATAGGCAGGACTTACTTTCATATTGATAAATCCCGGTTTTACAGACTCTACACTCTCAAACAATTCGTTTTCTGCCAGCGCCTGCGCAATCTTATCCGAAATCATGAATGGTGCACACTTGTACTCCTTTGCTGCAGCCATTGCTCCGTTACACTGGTATTCACACAGGTCCGGACGATTGGAAAGTGTAACTTTCCCGTATTTTGCATCATATCCCTGACCGGTAAATGCATTTGTCACCTGCTCGGTGATCAGATCTATTAATGTCTTCATCCTAGGGTTCTCCTCTTTTTTTACTACAGATTATTGTATACATCATAGAGGAAAAAGTCAAACGCTTCTTCGTATCTGACATTTTTCTTCATACAAAAACGGCTGCCACATTACGCGGCAGCTTTTATCAGTTCTATCCGTTATTGTCTAATTGTTCTTTCCGGAAAGGTACTCATCAATACCCTTTGCAGCTGCCTTACCTGCTCCCATTGCAAGGATAACGGTAGCGGCACCTGTTACGGCATCTCCACCTGCATAAACACCGTCTTTGCTTGTTGCACCGGTATCTTCGGTTGCAACGATACACTTGCGGCGGTTTGTCTCAAGCCCCTTGGTTGTGGAAGAAATGAGTGGGTTTGGAGAGGTACCGAGTGACATGATCACGGTATCACAATCCATCTCATACTCAGAACCAGGTATCTCCACCGGACTTCTTCTTCCGGACGCATCCGGCTCACCGAGTTCCATCTTGATGATGCGCACACCCTTTACCCAGCCATTCTCATCGACAAGAATTTCCGTCGGATTCTGCAACAGATCAAAAATGATTCCCTCTTCTTTTGCGTGATGTACTTCTTCCTTACGTGCCGGAAGTTCTTCCTCACCACGACGGTATACAATATGTACCTCTGCGCCGAGACGGAGTGCGGTTCTTGCAGCATCCATGGCTACATTACCACCACCGACAACGACAACTTTCTTTCCATGGGAAATCGGGGTTTCATATCCTTCCTCAAATGCTTTCATGAGGTTGTTTCTTGTCAGGAATTCGTTTGCAGAGAATACTCCGTTTGCCTGCTCGCCAGGGATTCCCATGAAACGTGGAAGTCCTGCTCCGGAACCGATAAATACAGCCTCAAAGCCTTCCTTTTCCATCAGCTCATCGATCTTTACGGATTTACCGATGACAACGTTGGTCTCGATATCCACACCGAGTGCTTTTACGTTTTCTACCTCGGCTGCTACAACCTTGTCCTTTGGAAGACGGAACTCCGGAATACCGTAGCTTAACACACCACCGGCACGATGCAGTGCTTCAAAAATGGTCACATCGTACCAAGCTTTGCCAGATCTCCGGCACAGGTCAGACCTGCAGGGCCGGAACCGATCACGGCTACTTTGTGTCCGTTTAACTTCTCTGCTTTCTTTGGCTTGATACCGTGCTCGCGTGCCCAGTCTGCAACGAAACGCTCTAATTTACCGATGGCAACCGGATCACCCTTGAAACCGCGGATACATTTACCTTCACACTGGCTCTCCTGTGGGCAGACACGTCCACAGACAGCCGGAAGTGCGGAAGACTCGGAGATAATATGATAAGCCTCCTCAAAATTGCGCTCCTTGACCTGTGCGATAAATGCCGGAATATTGATAGAAACCGGACATCCCTTCATACACTGTGCGTTTTTACAATTTAAGCAACGGGAAGCCTCTGCAACTGCCTCTTCCTCGTTGTATCCATAACATACTTCCTCAAAATTCGTAGCACGAACCTTTGGTTCCTGCTCACGAACCGGTACTCTGACTAATCCTTCCATTACTTGTCACCTCCGCAATGGCCGCATCCACCGTGATGGGTAGCGCCCTCTTCATATGCGAGCTTTGCTCTGCCTTCTTCTGTCTTATACTGCTGCTGACGCTTCATTGCCTGATCAAAGTCAACGAGATGTCCGTCGAACTCCGGTCCGTCAACACATGCGAATTTTACTTCTCCGCCAACCATCAGACGGCATGCGCCACACATACCGGTTCCGTCTACCATGATCGGGTTCATGGATACAACGGTAGGAATCTCAAGCTTCTTGGTAAGGATTGTAACGAATTTCATCATGATCATCGGTCCGATTGCAACACATACATCATAATGTTTTCCCTCATCGATCAATGCCTGTAACTGCTGGCAGCCATTTCCGTGAAATCCGTAAGTACCGTCATCCGTACATACATATACATTTCCCGCTACTGCCTTCATCTCATCCATATAAAAAAGCAGATCCTTGGTACGGGAACCCATGATCACGTCTGCATCAATTCCATGCTCATGCAGCCATTTTACCTGTGGGTATACCGGTGCGGTTCCCAGACCTCCTGCGATAAATACAATTTTCTTTTTTCTAGTCTCCTCAAGGTTCTCCTCCTCACAGAGTTCGGACGGACATCCCAAAGGTCCAACGAAATCTTCGAGAGCATCGCCCTCATTTAAGGCCATCATACGCTCGGTTCCTGCGCCAATCGTCTGTACCACGATGGTGACAGTCTCCTTCTCTCTGTCATAGTCACAGATCGTAAGCGGAATACGCTCTCCTACTTCATCTGTCTTTGCAATGATAAACTGTCCCGGCAGACACTCATTGGCCACACGCGGTGCCTTGATGTCCATCAGGATAATGTTATCTGCCAATGTTTCTTTTCGAACAATCGGGTACATAAACTGCCTCCTGTATGTAATAAATTTAATCTAATCCCTGTTCTCTTTTTCTGCTGAATACAAAAAGAGGTGCATAACACACCTCTTTATTGTATATGACTTCTTCACTTTTCGCAACGACTTTTTACGAAAAATATACAAGCTCATCTTCCGGTTTCTGGGCTTTTTCGATGGAAACCGGGTAAAGAACCGGTCCTTTTCCCTTATATTCCCGTGCAAATTCGACACGGATCTCTGCCGTAATTGTAATCCATGACTTGTGCGGAAGTTCCTCTTCCCGGTCATATTTACATTTGAAACCGATAAATGTCACATCCTCAATGCAGCAGGTCATCGCAAACCGTCCCGGAACAAACACGCCTTTCTTAAGTTTATCCGGATTATATACCAGAGCCAGGAATTTTACTTTCTTGTGATCGTATTTCTTGTAATTTTCCATGGCATCCATGTACCAGATCGCATAGTCCGCATCGGTCAGCTCAATCACATCCTGATTGATATCAAACGGTAATTCCTCCGGGCGCTCATCAATCGTTCCGTCCTTGCGCTCATAGACGATCTGTGCTTTCCGGTTGATGTTCTTAATGGTACGGCGCAGATGTCCGCGGTCAGTATCATCATCTGTACGGTTAAAAATAACCACATCACTGGAAAAAACCTGTTCCTGCATCATTGCACGCATATTATTCATATACAGATCATACGTCGTGGAATCTACGGTTGCCAGTGACTGTACAATCACCCAGCCCTCCGGCATTTTTGCCTCAAGCAGCTTGTCCATCCCCCAGGTGCCGTTGTACTCGATAAAAATTTGTTCCGGCTGATAGGTGTCCTGGATTTCCTGCAGTTTTGCAGGCGTAAAATCCTCTTCCTCTTCGACCGTTACCAGCTTGAAGTTGATGGTTGCCAGTTTTGCTTCGTCATATTCTTTCTCGCCGTCTTCGCACATGATGATAATTCCTTTCGAACCATCACCGAAGTTATTCTCAAACAGCGTTTCTTCTACGAGAGTTGTTTTTCCGCTGTCCATAAATCCTGTAAATAAATATACCGGAATATCCTGTGCCATAATTGCTCTCCTTACATTTTTATTGGGGTTTACAGCATTTTAAAGACCAAATGTCTTCAGTAATTCATCCTCATGAATCTCCGTTCCGATTACCACGATACGTCCGGTGTAATCCGGCTCACCCTCACGGATCTCATACTCGCCCGGAACCATATCAAAGTACAGCCAGGTACCATCGGTACTCTCCACCATACCTTTGGAGCGGAGGATATTGTCAGAATCGACAAACTTCTTAAGTACTTCCTCAAGTTTTGCACGCTCGAATTTGTGCGGTGTCTCCTTGCCCCAGCTGGTAAATACATCATCTGCATGATGATGGTGATGGTGCTCATGCTCATGGCAGCCACAGGTACAGTTTTCATCATGCTC
>ERZ791624.658-NODE-658-length-22070-cov-3.860868_pt1 | contig 22070 bp, 17 predicted proteins | sample MGYA00510058_ERZ791624 | MGnify/ENA primary metagenome ERZ791624 (study PRJEB30046, sample SAMN00715158) | human gut metagenome | study: EMG produced TPA metagenomics assembly of the A metagenome-wide association study of gut microbiota in type 2... | reverse complement strand
CAATGAGTGAGTGGATGGACAATCAGGACGTGTGCCGGATGCTGAACATCAGTCCGCGCACCTTGCAGACGCTGCGGGACAACGGAACACTCGCCTTCTCGCAGATTAACCACAAGACGTATTACCGTCCCGAAGATGTGAAGCGCATTGTGGCCTATGTGGAGGACAGGCGAAAGGAAGCACGGTTCAGGGGACGGACAATATAAACCTGATACAATAAACAAAGTAAAATAACAATACCCACTAAACCCAAAATGTATGAATGAACTGATAAACAAGGACAGCGAGTGGATAATCCACTTCATGGGCAGCCTTGACCGTCTGCTGGACAACTACCGTCAGACATTGGGCGGAGAGCGCTTCTTCACAGACAAGGAAGTCTCGGCACGGCTGAAGGTGAGTCGCCGGACACTCCAGGACTACCGCAACGAGGGACGGATACCCTACATCCAGTTAGGCGGGAAGATTCTCTATCGCGAGTCGGACTTAGAGAAGATGCTGCTTGACGGCTACCGCTCCGCCTATTGACAGACGGTCACCTGATTTTCTTGAAGGAGCGCAGTTTGCCGGCTGCCCAATAGATTGCGGTAGCAATGGACATGACAGCAAAAAGAAAAAAGGAACGACTTACAGATGAAGCATCAAAACTTCGCTTCGTCTGTAAGCCGTTCCTTTCTTCTGATTTCCCGTCAGTCGCTTGTTTCCGTTGCCGGATGCCTTACCAGCGAATGGTCTGCAGGGGCAAGGTTTTCGGGCTGAATACGCTCCGCAGGAGGAAGATTCAGCCCAAAACGGCTCTGCCGCCTGACCTTGCTTCTGCCATCAAACCATACGCTACCTTTGCATCCGAGCATCGGGAACGAGTGATTGACGGGATGGAGTCAATTATACCATTGGTTGGTTCCTCTGCTACAGGAAACAAACAACGAGACCTTACCAGCATTCAGTTTACCGATTACAAACTGTCTGAACAGCATACTGTTCTTACTGCATATTCTGAATGCAATGGCAATAACCATTTCAAGGCTGTAAACATCGTAACTGATTCCATCGGCTTGTCTGACATACTTCATCGTGTCCGCCTCGTTCAGTTCACCATTCTTATAAATGGCATGAATCGCCTTACGAACATCGCAAGAGAACACTCCGAACAAGTCAGCAATCTCGAACTGCGTCATCCATACGGGTGCAGTGGGCATACTCACCACACCACCTTCACTGATTGTAATGATTCCTCTTTCCATACTCATCCCATTACTTTGGCCATCATGCTCTTCACATTATTCATATCACGCAGGATAGAGGAATCCAACACGCGGGCATAGTGCTGGGTCATCTTGATGTTGGAGTGACCGAGCATCTTGGCCACGTTCTCAATGCTCACACCATTAGCGAGGCAGACGGAGGTGGCGTAGCTATGCCGGGCCGTATGTGTTGTCAAGTTCTTCTTGATCATGCAGAGGTCGGCTATTTCTTTTAGATAGCTGTTCATCTTCTGATTGCAGGGGACGGGAAGCAGCACCTTCTTCTTTAAGCAAGCTGGGTAGTTCGCGTATTTGCGGAGGATGGCCAAAGGGATGTCGAGCAGGGGGATGTTGCACATGTTCTTCGTCTTTTGGCGAGGCTTGCGAATCCAGAGGTTACCGTTGGCGTCTTCTACGATGTGTTCGGGGGATAGTTGTTGCACGTCGATGAAGGCGAGACCGGTGAAGGCGGCGAAGATGAAGATGTCGCGGACTACGGTGATGCGCTCCAGCGGAAACTCCTTGTGATAGATGGTGAGCAGTTCGTCCATCGTCAGGAACTCGCGGATGACTTCTTTCTCGTGAAACTTGATACCCACAAATGGGTCTTTGGCTATCCATTCGTTGGCGAGGGCGAGGTTGGTGATTTTTTTCAAGCATTTCATGTAGCGGATGACCGTGTTCTGCTGACATTCCTTCTCGGTCTTGAGGTAAAACTCGAAGGCGCGCACCAGTTCGCTGTTGACCTCGGTCAGCGGCAAGTCCTCCTTATCGTATCTCTTTTTGATAAGTTCCGCGAGATAACGCTTACAACTCTCATAGCGGCGGACGGTAATCAGGGCATAGTCCTTGCCCACGAGGGCGCGGCATTGGTCGTTGTGCTCCTGCATCGTGCCGATGATGGTGCGGACTGCCTCGGGTTCCTTGTCCTGCCCGAAGAAGCGTTCCTGCAGGATGCGGGCGGTGATGAGTTGGCCCTGCTCTTCCATTTCATTAAACATCTGGTGGAGCTTGATCCTCGCCTCTTCGATATAGGCATTCAGGTCGCAGGCTTTGCGGCTCTTGCCCTTGGCGCACTCCTTCGGTTGGTTCCACAAGGCCGGGTCGATGCTTTTGCGGATGTTGTTTTCCACTCGCGCACCGTTCACAGTGATGCGCATACACACGGAGGCTTCTCCGCTTTTCAGCAATTTGGCTTTCTTCAAGTAAAAAAGCACATTGAATGAGTTTCTTTTCATGTTCCTACAGTTTTATTTGTTTTTGCAAAAGTAGGAAATCTTGCACGCCTTCTTGATACGCAAAATGTTGCAAATCAACGCAAAGGAAGCCTTCGAGGTGGAGATTTTGCGTCCTCCTTTCTGCTCCACCTTTTGCTCCACCGAAAAGGGGAATATATTGCCGTTTTTTGCGTTTCGCGGGAAAAGAAAAACTCCTGATTTCGTTTGGAAATCAGGAGTTTGCAGTGATTTGCTTTTTCTCAAAGTGGTGCCACCAGGAATCGAACCGGGGACACAAGGATTTTCAGTCCTTTGCTCTACCAACTGAGCTATGGCACCGTTGTTTTTGCGAGTGCAAAGATATGACACATTTTTAGTTTCTGCAAATATTTTCGCAACTTTTTTTAATTTTTCTTGAAAATAGTTCTAAAAGGCTAATTTCTGCTCTAAAGGTTTGCTATTTTTTGTTGCTAATTTTATGCTTTTTGAAGATCTTTTTTTGTTGGTTCCAATATTTTGGATTGCTGCAATTTTCAGTGTTAGAATGGAAACTTGCACACTTTTGGTTTAAGTGTGTTGCACATAAGTTGTGCAAGTGTGTAATTTATAGCGGTTTATCCAATTTTTTGCCTAAAAAATTGGATAAGGATATAATTAATATATAACTTTGTAATATAATAAAAAGAAACGTTATGAGTCATATTGAAGAAGTTGCAACACGGCTAAAAGGATTGCGAGATGCTTTAGGCGTAAGTGTGGAAGAAATTTCCAAGGTTTGTGGAGTTGATGTTGCCACATACGAGAAATATGAAACGGCAGAAATAGACATTCCTATAAGTACTATTCAGAAGATAGCAAATACATACGGAGTAGAGATAATGGCTTTGCTTTTTGGAGAAGAGCCCAAGATGAAAAGTTATTTTGTAACACGTAAGAATACCGGAGTTAGTGTAGAGCGCCGCAGTTGGTATAAGTACCAGTCACTTGCCGCAGGTTTCTCAGGACGTGTTTTTGAGCCGTTTTTGGTAACAGTAGAGCCGACAGGTGCTGAAGCAGATGTGCATTTCAGTTCACATGATGGGCAAGAGTTCAATTATGTAGAGTCAGGCATTATGGAGTTGCATATTGACGGCAAGCAGATTGTTCTCAATGAAGGCGACACTATTGTTTTTGATGCTCGCCGTCCGCATGGAATGAGGGCTTTGGGTAATACTCCGCTTAGGTTTTTAGCGATTATTTGCTAATGTGATTTTTTCTTTTGGGTATATCCGATGTGAATAAGTAAATTAGGTGTTCTTAGCATATATAAGAACTCGCTTTAATATTGACGACTAAACAACAAGTATATAATGTTAGAAAAATTTCTTGATAAGACGAGTTTTGATTCGTATGAGGATTTTATGAAAAATTTCCATATCAACGTTCCGGAGAATTTCAATTTCGGCTATGACGTTGTTGATGAATGGGCTCGTACGAATCCAGACAAGAAAGCCCTTCTATGGACAAATGAGGAAGGGGAGAAGATTCAGTTCACCTTTGCAGACATCAAGCGTGAGAGCGACAAGACAGCCTCTTATTTCCAGTCTTTGGGCATTGGCAAGGGAGATATGGTAATGCTGATATTAAAGAGAAGGTACCAATTCTGGTTTTCTATTATAGCATTGCACAAATTGGGTGCTGTAACTATCCCTGCAACTCACCTGCTTACGGAAAAGGATATTGTTTACCGCTGTAAGGCTGCAGACATAAAGGCTATAGTTGCAGTAGGAGATGATATCGTTGTCAATCATATAAACAAGGCATATCCAGACTGCCCAACGGTTAGGCACCGCATATCTATCGGTCCTATAATCCCAGAGGGCTGGGACGATTTCACTAAGGGGTGTGAGGAGGCGGCTCCTTTTGTCAAGCCTGAGCATCCTAATAGTAATGACGATATTTCGTTGATGTACTTTACTTCGGGTACAACAGGCGAGCCTAAGATGGTTGCTCATTCGTTTACATATCCGCTTGGCCACATAATTACTGGTTCTTTCTGGCACAATCTCCATGAGGATAGTCTTCACCTTACACTTGCTGATACCGGTTGGGGTAAAGCCGTATGGGGCAAGTTGTACGGACAGTGGCTTGCTGGTGCAAATGTATTTGTATATGATTTTGAGAAATTCAAGCCTGTTGATGTGCTGCACATGATTCATGATTATCGCATAACATCTTTCTGTGCGCCTCCAACGGTTTTCCGCTTCCTTATCCGCGAGGATTTGACAAAATTCGATATATCTTGCCTTAAATATTGTACTATTGCAGGCGAGGCTCTAAACCCGAGCGTTTACGATGAGTGGTACAAACTTACCGGCATCAAACTTATGGAAGGTTTTGGTCAGACTGAAACGACTTTGACAGTTGCAACTTATCCGTGGCTTGAGCCAAAACCAGGGTCAATGGGTAAGAAAGGTCCGGAATATGATATAGATTTGCTAACGTCTGACGGCAGATGGGCGGAAGACGGGGAGCAAGGAGAAATTGTTGTCAGGACCCATAATGGCAAGCGCCCTTTGGGTCTGTTCAAGGAGTACTATCGCGACCCACAGATGACAGCGAAAGCATACCATGACGGAATCTACCATACGGGTGATATTGCATGGCGTGATGAGGATGGCTATATGTGGTTTATAGGCAGAAAAGATGATGTTATAAAGTCATCTGGTTACCGCATCGGTCCGTTTGAGGTAGAGAGTGCTTTGATGACTCACCCGGCAGTAGTTGAATGTGCGATAACAGGCGTTCCAGATGAAATCAGAGGACAGGTTGTTAAGGCAACTATCGTACTTTCAGAGGCGTATAAGGATAAGGCGGGAGAGGAACTCATTAAGGAGATTCAAGACCACGTCAAAAGGACCACGGCGCCGTACAAATATCCGCGTGTAGTGGAATTTGTTGAGGAGTTGCCAAAGACTATCAGTGGAAAAATCCGTCGTGAGAAATCCGTAACAAGAAGTAATAAATAAAACCAATGCGGCTAACGTATTTGGTTTAGCAAAAGGGTGATCTAAAAGTCATGAGGCTTTGAGGTCACCTTTTTGTGTATGATTTTCTTTTAGCGGGAACGGTGGTTATGACAATTGTTTTTGTTCCCGCGTGGGCGGACAATTTCGAGAGTTGCTTCTGCAATTCATTGATGCATAATTGGCTATATGTATTTTATTCTTGGTGTGGCTGAATTGATGCCTTTTCATACCGAATGGCGGACGAAATACATTTCGTCTCTGTAGTTAGTTGATTATCAGTAATATACAGTTACGTTGCTGTAGGGGCGCTTTGAATAAGCGTCCGCGGTTCGTGCCGTAGAGTTTATGTCGTTCACGGGCTGAAAGCCCAGCGGTTCATCAGCCTGAGGGCAGCACGCATCATCCCATAAATGGCGCTCTGTAGGAGCAAGATGCCTTTACAGCAGCGGAGTCATGTAAAGAGGCAAATAAAGGATTCCTTCCTTTTCTGACAAATCTTTGTCATGTAACACATAAGGAATGCTTATCTGATTAGCATACTTTGAAATACACTTTTTCAAAGATGTCAAAGAATAATGACGCCCTGATTTTACCTCAATAGGCGATATGTTATGTCTGCTTGTTATCTTATCCTTTGCTATAAGAAAATCAATCTCCATCCTATCCTCACTTGAAATTCTTGAACTGTTACTATAAAAGTATAATTTGTGCCCAGCGGCCCTCAACATTTGCGCAACAACATTTTCTACAATCATACCTTCATTAACTTCCAATTTTCCAAGTAGCAATTTTTTATATAACTCCTGCCCTTCTCCTCTTTCATCGAAAGCCAAACTAACCAGCAATCCCGTATCTCCCATATAGCATTTTAACGTTGTGCGCTCCTCATTAAGTCGCAAACCGATGCTCGGCTCAGTAGAGTTGTAGCAACAGTTTATTATTTTTGCATCACTTAACCAGAAAAAGGCGTCTTCATAATCACGCATACGAGCGCCATCGCTTAACGCCGAAAGTCTGAACTTCTTTTCGTGCTTTTGCAATTGTGACGGAATCTCGTCAAAAATAGCAGACACCTTTAACTCTTGACTTTCTGCATATTTCTTTATATCATTTCTATATAGAGCCAATATATCGCGCTTTATTTCATCTACTTTTTCTAAGTCACGAGTCTTTACAAATTTGTCAACAGCCTGCGGCATCCCCCCAACAATTAAATATTGGCGGAAATAATCCAAAGCTTTTCTATGAAAAGACCCTAGCGGTATACGCTTTTCAAAATGCTGTTTAATAAACGGCATCATTAATTCATCATCCATTGCCCAAAGGAACTCTTCAAAATCCATCGGATGCATTTCTATGGCGTGCTCCTCGGATGGTATCATAATATTTTTTACATTATTTTTTATCGAAATCAAGGATCCCGTTTCAATGTAATCAAACCTACCATCAGCAACTAAATGCTTTATAGCACCTCTTGCTCGCGGACAAAACTGGACTTCGTCAAAAACGATCAACGACTTAGCCTCATCTCCTTTCTTTACCCGAGGAATCAATTTAGTCTTGAAGTAGACTTGTAGATTCATGAATAACGTGTCCAAATCATCTAAGTACAGGTCGAAAAAGTCATAAATGGCAGGACTTACCTTGCTGAAATCTATAAGCAAAAAGGAGTCATACTCATTTTTAGCGAAATGTTCCACAATATAACTTTTCCCTATGCGTCGCGCCCCTTCTATTAGCAAGGCAACTTCACCCTTTCTATTCCTTTTCCAATCAAGAAGTTGATGATATATTTTCCTTTTCATAGCCAGTTCTTTCTCACGTTTTCAAGGTTTTTTATATTGCAAATTTACACCTTTTCGAGATTTTTGCAAAGCTTTTTTTCTATATTTGCACGTTTTCAAGGTTTTTAAAGAGCAGATTTTACACCTTTTCAAGGGTTTTAATCTGATTATTGTACAAACTTGAAAAAGTAGACACTGTTCCCCCAAGACGGTCGATTTCGAGAATCGCCTCTACAAAGTATTGATGCATAATTGGCTATATGTATTTTATTCTTGGTGTGGCTGAATTGATGCCTTTTCATACCGAATGGAGGACAAAATACATTTCGTTCCTGCAGTTGATTATCAGTGTGCTAAATGCGCTACCACAATGAGTCCATACGGTTGGCGTATGTAATTCTTTCTATGCGAATGACATTGCGAGGAAGAGCAGTGCGTAAATAAGCATATTGCGGGCTGTTGTGCCAAGAAGAGGGTTCAGGGCTGCTCCGTTGCTGAAGATGATTTTCCTCCAGGTATTGTAATGCATAGCGAGGTAAAGCAGTGGTGCGACGATAAAAGCGTCGTACTTCATCCACATTGGCATTGTAAGTATAGCGGCGAGGAATCCGAAAATAAGGTATGCAATAGCGGCTACGCGTCTGCCGAAGATAACGACTGTTGTATGCTTGCCTGCTTCCTTGTCTTCTTCCATATCTCGATAGTTGTTGACTATCAAAACGTTTACCCCCATAAGCCCGATGCCGAAAGAGCCGGCGAGTACAGCTTTGCTAAATTCGCCAGCCATAAGAAAGTAGGTGAAATTTACGGGAACTAGTCCGAAGAATATAAGTACAGCCAAGTCTCCCAGTCCTATTCTCGAGAGAGGAAATGGACCGGCGCTATATGCGAGTGCGAAAATTGCAATAAATATTCCCACAGGAATCATCTCCCAACCACCATATGGGATTAGAGCGCAGCCGATAAGGCATGCAAGGGCAAGAGTTCCGAACGTTGCCGTTTTCATTGCTTTAGGCGAAATATCGCCTTCAGTTACGCCACGGCGGAAGCCTTCTCGTCCCTTTTTGTCGCTGCCGTTAACGTAGTCAAAGTATTCGTTTGCAAAATTTGATGTTATCTGCGCGAGAACGGCGAATAGGAAGCACAGCACAGCCGGCAACCATTGAAAAACGCCATCGCTAATGGCATATCCGCACGCCATAACAACTCCCGCCGTTGAAACGGGAAGGGTGTGCAGACGCATCGCCTCTATCCAACAACGCACCTTCATCTTCTAATATTTATTGTGAGATACTATATCTTTTAAATCTTTTCTAACTTTCTCGCGGTGCTGCTGGGTTGAATAACCGATAGCAACGTCGAGCAATATTCTTTTTGAAGAGGGGATGCCGAGAAGTTTTCGTAATTTTTTCTCGTCAAACCACCCCATAATGCAAGAGCCAAGTCCTTCTTGCGTAGCGGCAAGGGTTAGGTGAGAGGCTGCTATACCACAGTCAATCAGCGGGTAATGCTTGTTTTTTATCCAACCGCCGATTCTTGCCGTAAAGTTTGGCGATTCCTGAACGATAAGAATATGGCAAGGCGCTTCTGCGGCAAACTTGTTAAGCCCCATTGAGTTCATTGCTTCGGCAACAACCTTTACCTTTTCCGGGTCATCAACAACAATGAGGTGCCACGGCTGCGAATTGCAAGCCGACGGCGCAAGTCTTACGGCGGAAACGATTCGCTCAATCTTTTCCGGCTCAACAGTGCGGCTGCTATCGTATGCCCTGTCGCTCTGCCTTTTTTCTATCAGTTCATAGATGTCCATAACTATCTTGTAAATTCCATCAAGCGGCTAAGGTATTTGCCGATTATGTCGAATTCGATGTTTACAACCGAGCCGACCTCAAACCTCTTGAAATTAGTGTGCTCAAAAGTATAAGGGATAATTGCAACTTGGAAACTGTCCTTTTGAGAGTTGCAAACGGTGAGGCTAACGCCGTTGACAGTTACAGAGCCTTTTTCGACTGTAACATATCCCTTGCCCGCCATTTCCGGTTTAACGTCGTAGTGGAAAGTGAAATACTTGCTTCCGTCAACGTCTTCAATGGCAGTGCAAACCGCAGTTTGGTCAACGTGTCCCTGAACGATGTGCCCGTCAAGTCTGCCGTTCATAAGCATACTTCTCTCAAGGTTCACCAAGTCACCAACTTTTAAACCGCCGAGGTTACTCCTGTCGAGGGTTTCCTGAATAGCCGTTACTGTAAAAGTGCCGTCACCCGGTAGGTCAACGACAGTCAGGCAAACGCCATTATGAGCAACGGATTGGTCTATTTTCAACTCATCAGCAAATTCGCACTTCATTGTTATGTGCAAATTGCTTTTATCTTTTTTCAAGGCAACAACATTTGCCGCTGTTTCTACGATTCCCGAAAACATATCTTTTAGTTTTATGCAAAAATACATCAAAAGTTATCGATTGTCAACACTGCTAACTTTTTTTAGGCAATAAAAATGCTGCATCTAAAAGGGGTTGTATCAAAATTACCAATTTTGATACAACCCCAGTAAGTTATGATTTAGTTTTTATGCGAACAGGCACCATGAAACTGTCAAGCCTGCCATAACGATAGCAACCATGCTCATCAGTTTGATGAGGATATTCAAACTTGGTCCGGATGTATCTTTAAATGGGTCACCAACAGTGTCACCAACAACGGTAGCCTTGTGAACTTCTCCTCCTTTGCCACCGAAATTACCTTCTTCAACGTATTTTTTAGCGTTATCCCAAGCGCCGCCTGCATTAGCCATAAACACAGCAAGAACGAAGCCTGAAGCAAGACCGCCGATAAGCAAACCGATAACACCGGAAACGCCGAAAATCAAACCAGTCACGATAGGAGCGGCGATAGCGAGTAAAGAAGGAAGAATCATTTCCTTTTGAGCACCGCGAGTGGAGATTTGAACGCAGCGTGCGTAATCCGGTTCGGCCTGGCCAGTAAGTATTCCTTTTATTTCACGGAACTGGCGGCGTACCTCTTCCACCATGTGAGCGGCAGCACGGCCAACAGCGTTCATCGTTAAACCGCAGAAAAGGAACGCCATCATACTACCAATAAAGATACCTGAAAGAACTTTTGGGTTCATCAAAGTAACGTCGTAGTATGTCATGAAATCTGTAAACGTTGCCTTGGCAAGCGGAATTTCTTCGCCAGAAGGCATTGTCAGGATTGTTGTTCCAAGTCTGTCTAAGCCGATACGAACCTCTTCAACGTATGAAGCAAGAAGAGCAAGACCAGTCAAAGCGGCAGACCCGATAGCAAAACCTTTACCAGTAGCGGCAGTTGTATTGCCGAGAGAGTCAAGAGCGTCAGTGCGTTTTCTAACGTCTTCACCAAGCCCGCTCATTTCAGCATTACCGCCGGCATTGTCTGCAATAGGTCCGTATGCGTCAGTAGCAAGAGTGATACCGAGTGTTGAAAGCATACCAACGGCAGCGATACTGATACCGTAAAGACCCATGCTAACGTTAGCCATATCGAAACCAGAGGCAAACCAGTAAGATAGGATAATACCGGCAACAACGGAAATAACAGGGATAGTTGTTGAAATCATACCCAAACCGATACCTGAGATGATAACTGTTGCAGGACCAGTCTTACCGCTTTCTGACAATTTCTGAGTAGGGCGGTAGGATTGAGATGTATAGTATTCAGTAGATCTGCCGATGACAACGCCGACAATAAGACCAACAACGACAGAGCAAGAAATCAATGCCCAGTTTGTAATGCCGAGAAGCCACATAATAAGGAATGTTGCTCCAACGATAAGGACAGAACTAACGTTGGTTCCGAACGAAAGAGATTTCAAAAGGTCTTTCATTCCCGCATCTTCTTTTGTCCTGACAGTGAATATGCCTATAATAGAAAGGAAAATACCAACAGCCGCAATCAGCATAGGCGCGATAACGGCTTTTATCTGCATGTCAACATCGCCGGTAGCCATAAATGCAGCCGCACCGAGGGCAGAAGTAGCGAGGATAGACCCGCAGTATGATTCGTAAAGGTCAGCACCCATACCAGCCACGTCGCCAACGTTATCACCAACGTTATCGGCAATAGTTGCCGGGTTTCGAGGGTCATCTTCAGGGATTCCTGCTTCTACTTTACCAACGAGGTCAGCGCCAACGTCGGCAGCCTTTGTATAGATACCACCACCAACGCGGGCGAATAGTGCTTGCGTTGAGGCTCCCATGCCGAAAGTAAGCATTGTTGTTGTTATGACGCAAAGTTTTGCTGTTGGGTTAAGAGCGTCGGCAGGTATGCAGTATTGCAGCAGTACGTACCAGAAAGAGATGTCGAGCAAGCCGAGACCAACAACAACAAGCCCCATAACGGCACCGCTTCGGAAAGCAACTCTCAAACCGCTGTTTAGTGATTTGCGGGCAGCGTTGGCAGTTCTGCCAGATGCGTAGGTTGCTGTCTTCATTCCCAAGAATCCGGAAAGACCTGAGAAGAAACCTCCTGTTAGAAATGCAACAGGCACCCAGTGGTTCTGAAGGTCAAAGCCATAGGCCATGATTGAAAATAAGATTACCAAGGCGAGGAATACCAAGCCAACGATTTTGTACTGCTGTTTTAGGTACGACATAGCACCTTGACGCACATAAAGAGCGATTTTCCGCATTGTAGGTGTTCCTTCGTCTTCTTTCTTCATCTGGTTATAGAAAAACCAGGCAAGGAGAAGAGCCAAAATTGCACTTGCCGGAACAAGCCAAAACAAAATAGTTTCCATTAGATTTTAAGTTTTTTGTTAGGTTTATGTTGAAGTTAATTAAATTTCCTTCGTGAATGCCCTGCGGCGCTTGTGCTGGCGTGATTCAAAATATTGCCATTGCAACTGTACGTTGGCATTAAGTTCTAGTTCCGGATTACTCTCAGCGTACTTAAATCCATACTTGTTAAATAGAGGAATCAAGTCGGTGAATAGTAGTGCGTTAACGCCTTTGTTTTGGTATTCCGGCTTGACGGCTACCAATAGCAGGTCAACTGTGTCTGTAACGTTGAAGTACATTGCCCTCATGAGGTGATACCATCCGAAAGGAAGCATCTTGCCGTGCGATTTCTGCAAAGCGCGGGAAAGTGATGGGATTGCAACACCGATACCAACTAATTCGTCATTGCTGTTCTTGATAATTGTAAGCAGGTCAAGACGCAGCAGTCGGATGTAGATTTTAACATAGTGGTCAATCTGTCGGTCTGACAGTTTTGTAAATTCAAACAGGTCAGCGTATGACTCGTTGATTAGTTCAAACAGCGGGCGACCGATTTCTTCAACAGCCTTTTTGCGGCTTGTATATTTAACGATTTTCAATCCGAATTTTTGCTTGACGATTTCGCCGATGCGTTTATGCTTTTCCGGCACTTCCGGTGGCACAGTAAGGCTGAACTCTACCCAGTCGGCGGCTTTCTTAAAGCCTAACTTTTCGAGATGCTTAGGGTAATATGGGTAGTTATATAGCGTTGCCATTGTAGAGACCTCGTCGAAGCCTTCAATAAGCATACCTTCATAGTCCATATCGGAGAATCCCAAAGGACCGATGATAGATGTCATTCCGCGACTTTTACCCCATGCAATAGCGGCATCAAAAAGTGCTTTGCTGACTTCTTCATCATCAATAAAGTCAACGAAGCCGAATCGAAGTTCGTTCTTTCCATTCTCTTTATTACTTTTTTTGTGGATGATTGCTGCAATTCTTCCCACGGCTTTACCGTCACGGTATGCCATAAAATACTCAGCCTCGCAGAAGTCAAAGGCTGGGTTTTTAAGGGGGTTAAGGGTGTCAACGTCATCGGTAATCAATGGTGGCACATAGTAGTCGTTGCCTTTATAAAGGTCTATTTCAAATTTAACAAATTTGGTTAGTTCTTTCGGCGTTTTAGCAATCGCTTTGACTTCTATCATAACTTAAAAACGGTTTTTAAATTTTAAGTTTCAAAGGTACAAAGAAAATCCCAAAATAATTCTTTTTTTTACCATAATTTCGCCGAATACGCAATAAATAGTGATTGCAGGAGCAAGATATTATAGATAGTACAAATAGTGTTTATAGTATGAATAGGCAGGGTATAACGATTAAATCAGGATTTCCTTTCGCCCCCCCTGTGGCGGGCGATTGCATAATCGGAACCAATCTTTCTGCACTCACCTTGCACTGCCTTTTAATAAGATAAACTGCCCCTCGGAATAAAAAACAAGAAAACGTGTTTTTTCTCCTCTCGGTTTGTATTTTCTTTTGCTTCGCCCAAGATAGGCTTCGCTTCGGCATAAAAAAATAAAAAACTTCGTTTTTCCTTTTTTCTGCACTCACCTTGCACTATCTTTGTACTCTAAAACGAAAGTAAATTATTAGTTATGTATAGAACAAAGACTTGTGGAGAGTTACGACTTTCAAATGTCGGCGAAGTTGTTACTTTAGCCGGTTGGGTTCAACGTACCCGCAAGATGGGAGGCATGACCTTCGTTGACCTCCGTGACCGCTATGGTATCACACAGTTAGTTTTCAACAATGAGCAGGATGAAGCGCTTTGCGAAGCGGCTAACCACCTTGGTAGGGAATTTGTTATCCAAGTGACTGGTAAGGTATCGGAACGCTCGAGCAAAAATGCAAATATCCCTACCGGAGATATTGAAATTATTGTTGATGCTCTTACCGTACTTACAAAGAGTGACGTTCCTCCATTCACTATCGAAGATAATACAGACGGTGGTGATGACTTGAGAATGAAATACCGCTATCTTGACTTGCGTCGCAACTGCGTTCGCAAAAACCTTGAGTTGCGTCACAAAATGACTATGGAAGTGCGTCGCTATCTTGATGAAAAGGGCTTCCTTGAGGTGGAAACGCCGATGCTTATCGGCTCTACTCCTGAAGGTGCGCGCGACTTCGTTGTTCCTTCTCGCATGAACCCTGGTCAGTTCTATGCACTGCCACAATCACCGCAAACTTTGAAACAGTTGTTGATGGTTTCTGGTTTTGACAGATATTTCCAAATTGTGAAGTGCTTCCGTGATGAGGACCTTCGCGCTGACCGTCAGCCGGAATTTACTCAAATCGACTGCGAAATGAGTTTCGTTGAGCAGGAAGACGTTATCAATATCTTCGAAGGTATGGCTAAGCACCTCTTCAAGGAGTTGCGTGGCGTTGAACTTAATGAGCCGTTCTTGAGAATGACTTGGGCAGACGCTATGAAATACTATGGTAGCGATAAGCCAGACCTCCGCTTCGGTATGAAGTTCGTTGAGTTGATGGATATTATGAAGGGTCACGGTTTCTCTGTTTTTGATAATGCTGAATATGTCGGCGGTATCTGTGCAGAGGGTGCTGCTACATATACAAGAAAGCAACTTGACCAATTGACTGATTTTGTTAAGCGTCCGCAAGTTGGTGCGAAAGGTATGGTTTACGCACGCGTGGAAGCAGACGGTAACGTTAAGTCAAGTGTTGACAAATTCTACAGCCAAGAGGTATTGCAGCAAATGAAGGATGCGTTCGGTGCTAAACCGGGAGATCTTATCCTTATCCTCAGTGGCGATGACGCTATGAAGACTCGTAAGCAACTTTGCGAACTACGTCTTGAAATGGGCCGTCAGCTTGGACTACGTGACAAAAATAAATTCGCATGTCTTTGGGTTGTTGACTTCCCAATGTTTGAGTGGAGCGAAGAAGAAGGCCGCCTAATGGCTATGCACCACCCATTCACTCACCCGAAGGAAGAGGATATCCCAATGCTTGATACAGATCCGGCAGCAGTGCGTGCTGATGCTTATGATATGGTTATCAATGGTGTTGAGGTTGGTGGCGGCTCTATTCGTATTCACAATCCGGAATTGCAGGCTAAGATGTTTGAGATTCTCGGCTTCACTCCTGAAAAGGCACAAGAGCAGTTCGGATTCCTTATGAATGCGTTCAAATTCGGTGCACCTCCTCACGGTGGCCTTGCATACGGTCTTGACCGTTGGGTATCATTGTTCGCTGGTCTTGACTCTATTCGTGACTGCATTGCATTCCCGAAAAACAACAGTGGCCGCGATGTTATGCTTGATGCTCCGGCTCCTCTTGACAAGTCTCAATTAGACGAGTTGAACCTCGTTATCGACATTAAAGAGTAATCACATTAAATACAAACATAGACGGGTGGTGCGAAATTTTATTTTGCTCCACCCGTTTTTATATATAACCATAACTGTACATTTCCTACAGAATTTACATAGTCTTGCTATTGCACGATCTCTTGATAAAATAGGCTTTACCCCGCAATAAAATCAAAAATAAATTCGTTTTTTCTTTGTTCTTCTCTCACCTTGCACTATCTTTGTTTTCTAAAATATAAACCCGGGTGGCGAAATTGGTAGACGCGCTAGTTTCAGGTTCTAGTGGTGTAACAACCTTGTCGGTTCGAGTCCGATCTCGGGTACAAAAAAACTGCTAATCGATTGATTGGCAGTTTTTATTTTTATATAATTAATATGATTTTTACAATCAGTCGATTCGCTCTTCCTAAAGAAATAACACGGCGATATACGATAGCCAGAGAATTAGTAATAGAGTATATGCTATTTCCTTTCGTAGAGGGTAACTTCTGTAAGAGAGGTACGCTGTTACGACAACATAAATAGGAAAGGCATACAGAAGCATCAGGTTTTGACGCGTAGGGTCAAGACTGAAGTCATGGTTTTCCATATAAACGGGCCATCCGAGAACAGGCAGAACACTTAGCAAAACGGCAACAATAAACCACCTCGGATATTTTCGACGGTTTTTCTCTTTTTCAAGTCTGTTGTTTTCCATAAATATTGTTTTTGTGGGTTTTGTACGTTCTAAAATTTCTGCATATCAACGAGATGCTTGTAGTAACCGTCAAGTTTGAGCAATTCTTCATGAGTGCCTTTTTCCACGATGCGTCCCTCGTGCATAACGCAAATAAGGTCTGCATTGCATATTGTTGACAATCGGTGAGCAATAACGAGTGTCGTTCTGTTCTTCATCAGTCGGTCTAACGCTTCTTGAACGAGTCTTTCGCTTTCTGTATCAAGTGCAGAAGTTGCCTCATCGAGGATTAGCATTGGCGGGTTCTTCAGGATGGCGCGGGCAATGCTTAGTCGCTGGCGTTGGCCGCCAGACAGTTTGCAGCCTCGGTCGCCGATATTAGTATCATAACCATTCTCTGATGCCATAATGAATTCATGGGCGTTGGCAATCTTTGCAGCCTCTATAACCTGCTCCTTGGTTGCACTCTCTACACCAAAAGTAATATTATTATAGAAAGAATCATTGAAAAGGATAGCCTCCTGGTTTACGTTACCCATCATTCCGCGAAGTTCCTTAACACGGATATCGCGAATATCCACGCCGTCGATAGAGATAGAGCCTTCGTTGACGTCATAGAAGCGTGGAAGAAGGTCAGCAAGGGTTGATTTTCCTGAACCGGACTGGCCAACAAGAGCAACTGTTTTGCCAAAAGGTATCTCAAGTGAAACATCGTTGATTACCCAGTCTGTCAGATATTTAAACTTAACGTGGTCATACTTGATGCAACCTTCTTTTGTTGAAACGCTTTTCGGATTTTCTGGGTCCTTAATAGGGTTTACTGCACTCAAAATCTTGTCAACTCGCTCCATTGATGCAAGTCCCTTCTGAATTTGGTAAGCCGCCTTGGAAAGGTCCTTTGCGGGATTGATAATGCTATAGAAAATCACCATATAATAGATGAAAGTCGGTGCATCGATAATATTATTTCCTGACAAAATCAGCGTGCCTCCAAACCAAAGTACGATTGCTATTGTTGCCGTTCCGAGGAATTCACTCATTGGGTGGGCAAGAGCTTGGCGGCGGGAGATTTTGTTTGTAGTTTTATAAAAACGCTGGTTCTCGCTGTGGAAGCGCTCTTGGATTTTCTGCTCTGCATTGAAAGCTTTTATGATACGCAAGCCACCAAGGGTTTCTTCGATAGTCGCCATCAGTGAGCCCCATTGCTGCTGACCCTCGAGGGAAGTGCGTTTAAGGCGTTTTCCAACTATTCCCATAATGTAGCCGGCAACAGGCAAGAGGATGAACACAAATAGCGTTAACTGCCAACTGACGGTAATCATCATCGTAAGGCATACGATAATCATAATCGGGTTCTTGAAAAGCATATCAAGCGATGACATAATGGAATTTTCAATTTCTGCAACGTCGCCCGACATTCTTGCCATAACGTCACCCTTTCGCACAGAAGTAAAGAAGCCTATCGGCAGGCTTACTATCTTGTCATATACGAAGTTACGAATATCGCGAACAATACCTGAGCGGATAGGAATAAGGAAATGTGAACTTAGATATGTTGCTCCTGTCTTGAAAAGCGTCATAACAACCAACGCAACGGCAAGCATTGCCAGCGTTGTTGATGCTCCGTAGGTTTCCTTGCAGTAGTATGCGGCATAATAGAAGTTGTTGATAGCAACATCCTTAAGGTTTCCACTGCCCCATTCCATAAAATGGTATTCTGTTCCTCCTCCATTGAAAAGCATATCAAGGATTGGAATTATCAACGCAAAGGAGAACAGAGTTAGAAATGCAGCAAGGATATTGAAAATAATATTCAGTATAAGGTACGTCTTATATGGCGGAACGAAGCGCCTTAAGATTACGATAAATTCTTTCATAAATTAAGCAATTAGATTGCAAATTTACAAAAAAATATCATAAATTTGTGTATCACTTAAAAATCCTATCGCTATGAAACGTTTCTTTTCTTTATTGGTTATTTTGTCAGTATGGTTTTTGTCATTTGGAGAAGCACCTGTTAAATTGTTCAACGTTGATGAGCCTATTAAATTTTGCGGAGAAAAATATCACTTTGCCTGGAGTCAGAATGACGGTAAGATGTTTTATGTTCAGGAATATCTTCCAAAAGGTGACTCATTCGACAATCTTAAAACAATGTTTACCGTTACCTTACTATTTGTCGATGTTCACCCCATTGATGCTGTTAGGCTAAAGGTTGCCGAATTAGATGAAAGAAAGAAGAATGATCCTATCATCAATTATCAGGTTGCAGAAAACGGCGATATGTACCTGCTTGATTTTATTGTTAGCGACTATAATGGAAAAGAAATGAATTGTGTTGAACTGGATATCCACAGGTACAGTTCTGTAAAAGTTAACGGAAAAGACGCAATTTTACTCTGCTTTTATACTGAAAGAGCCTATGGAGATGACATTGAATCATTCATAAAATCAATTCCTGAAAAAAGAAACAAACTATATGATGAAATAGGGAAGATAAACCTTGATATTAAGTTTGTTAAATAGCAAACGGCAGAGCATCAGCGGTTTGTAGGGACGAAATGCATTTCGTCCGCCCATGCAAAAACGTTCGCAAGACGGCACTAATCGCGGACACTCTGCAGAGTGTCCCTACAGGTTATGTGTATATTTTATTGTGTGTCAATTGTTTGTAGGGACGAAATGTATTTCGTCCGCCGAGAGTGGTGATGGCGTTTTAATTGTGTAACAACGTTAATTAAATTGTATTATTAATAAAAAATTTCAAAAACGGAACCTTCTCATTAACTTTACGCTTCCAAATGTGTCATAAGCAAGAATGCTTAACTGTAATAAATAGATAAACGCTAAATGAGAAAATACATCACACTTATAATATTGTCTGTAATAGGTTATGTAGAAGCCTTTTGTGGAACGGTTTTTGGAACTGTTGCCGACTCTGCTGACGGTAGTCCTCTTGTTAATGCCTCGCTGAAGATTCTTAACAGTAGAGACAGTTCTTTTGTAAATGGTGGTATCACTGATGTTAATGGAAAGTTCACTTTCCGAGGATTGCGAAAGGGCAGGTATATCCTTGAAGTGTCGTACCTTGGCTATAAGACTAATTTTCATAATTTCAGGCTTGCCGACGGTTCACAACGGCTGTCATTAGATACCTTGAAGATGGCTTCCAATACTATTGTTCTGAAGGAAGCAGAAGTTGTTGGTGTTAAGACGGAAGTGAAGGTGATGCAGGATACCGTTGAGTATAATGCTGATTCCTATAAAGTTCAGCCTAATGCAGTTGTTGAGGACTTGCTTAAGCGGTTGCCCGGCGTTGAAGTAGATGCTGACGGAAAAATCACGGCGCAAGGTAAGGAAATCACAAAAATCCTTGTTGACGGTGAAGAGTTTTTCACCGACGATGCAAAGGTGGCATCTAAAAATATTCCAGTTGATATGGTTGACAAGTTGCAGGTTATTGACCGCAAGAGTGATTTGGCACGACTTACCGGCGTTGACGATGGGGAAGAGGAAACCGTTATCAATCTTTCTGTAAAGAAAGGAATGAAAAAAGGTTGGTTCGGAAATGCCGTCGCCGGTTACGGAACTGATGACAGATATATGGGCAACTTTATGGTTAACAGATTCTATGGGAAAAACCAGTTCAGCATTATTGGCAACTTCAACAACATAAACGACCCAGGTTTCACTAACTCTGGTGGAAGGTTCTTCCGCTTTGGAAGCGGAAGGGGCATTAACTCCGCTCAAAGTATCGGTATTAATTTCAATGTAGGAAAGGGAACAAACTTCAGAATTGGAGGAGACCTTATGTATTCACACTCAAATAAAAAGACGAATACTTCGGCAAGCAAGCAGTACCTTTTTACCGACTCCACTTCTTACGAAAATTCTAAGAATGTGTCACGCGACAATACGCACAATATTTTTGGCAACTTTCGAATGAAGTGGGAGGCTGATTCCTCCAATACTTTTGAGTTCCGCCCAAGATTCAACGTGTCGTTCAATGACTCATACCTTAATGAATTGTCTGAACTCTTTGCCGGTGACGAAAAGCGTACAGCGGTCAATAAGGGTCAGAGTAATGTTATAAGTAGCGGTACTGCATACGAACTTAATGGACAACTGGTTTATAACCATAAGTTCCGCAAACCGGGCCGCTCGTTGAGTACTCAAATGACTTACAGATACAGTAATACCGAAGAAGATGAAACAAGTTATGCACTTAACGAGTTCTTCCTTGCTCCTGAGGAAAACGAGGAAAGAAACCAGATTGGCGACAACAGGCAGTGGACCAGTCGTGCAGGACTTAGGCTGACGTGGAAAGAGCCGTTGGGCGATATTAAAAAGGCCCGTTTCCTCACTTTGGCATATAATATGAACTACTACTTCAACAATGCGGACAAACTTGTTTATAATATTGGCAACAAATATAGTACACTGGAGGCTCTAAACGCACTTGAAAAGCACGGAATCAAGACAAATCCGGCTGTTGCTAATGCCATTGCCGAGGAGTCGGGCGTTCTCGATGAGGAGCAGAGCAACCGATTCCGAAATGACCAGTTCGACCAGAGAATAAGAATCGGTTATCAGCAGAATACAAAGACAATCCGTTTAAATGCAGGTTTTTCTGTTGAGCCAACGATGATGCAGAGCGAGAATCTGGTTAATTCCGCTAAAGATATTCCGCAAAACTGGGTATGGAATTACGCTCCGTTTATCCGTTTCAGATATATGTTCTCCAAAAAGAGCAGTCTTGCAGTCAACTATCGAGGCAGTTCATCCGCTCCGTCAATGACGCAGTTGCAACCCGTTGCCGACGTTTCAGACCCTATGAAGGTTGTTCAGGGTAATCCGAACCTTGTGCCGTCGTTCACTCACCGCATAATGTTGAGGTACAATAATTTCAATCAGGAAAAGCAGCGCAGCATTATGGCGATGGGTAATATATCATTTACCCAAAACAGTATTGTTACCAAGACGACATACGAAGAGACAGGTAAGCAACTGACTACTTACGCAAACGTTAACGGCGTTTGGTCGGCACACGCTATGATGATGTTTACAACGCCCTTCAGAAACAAGAACTGGCATTTCTCAAACCACCTCTTTTTCAGATATTCAAAGGCGGCGGGATTTACCAACGGACTTATCAACAGGAGCGGTTCCGTCATGGTCAGTGAAACGCCGAGCCTCGCTTTCAGAAATGGACTCGTTGACATTGAGTTAAGACCATATTACAACCTTCAGTTAACAAGGAACTCGCTACAGAACAACTCCGACAGAAACGTGCACTCATACGGGGCGAATTTCAATGCAAATTACTATGCTCCATTCGGTTTGGTGCTTTCAACAGACCTCTCTTATGGAGATTCAAAAGGATACTCCGACGGCTTCGATAATGAGCAATGGCTGTGGAACGCATCAATATCATATCAGTTCCTCAAAGGGAAAAACGCAACGGTATCGGTTAAGGCATACGATTTGCTGCAAGAGAAGAAAAATATATCCCGCACCGTGACGGCAAACTACATTACCGACAGTGAGTTTAATACAATTACACGCTACTTTATGGTGACGTTTGCTTATAAATTCTCAATCTTCGGAAACGGAGCAACCGAGCGAGATTTTGATTATGGTGGTTATGGCCGTCGCCCCGGACCACCGCACAGAATGGAAAGACCGCATTAGGCATTATTTACGGTGTGCGAAATGTATTTCGTCCGGCATTTCGGGAGTGAACGGTACGGTTGCGGACACTCTGCAGAGTGTCCCTACAGGTTGCGTGTATTTTGTTGTGTATAAATTATTTGTAGGGACGAAATGTATTTCGTCCGCTGTGTGAATGAACGGCACGGTTGCGGACACTCTGCAGAGTGTCCCTACGGCAGCGTAATTGTAATATTTTGATAATCAGTTAAATGTAGGGAACGAAATGTATTTTGTCCGGCACGCACGAATAAAAACAAATTTTTCCCTGAAGGGGAAATTGATTTCCAGCCTGG
>ERZ791624.655-NODE-655-length-22148-cov-5.439008_pt1 | contig 22148 bp, 21 predicted proteins | sample MGYA00510058_ERZ791624 | MGnify/ENA primary metagenome ERZ791624 (study PRJEB30046, sample SAMN00715158) | human gut metagenome | study: EMG produced TPA metagenomics assembly of the A metagenome-wide association study of gut microbiota in type 2... | reverse complement strand
GCTGATCGAGGTCACCATGACCTGCGGCCAGCAGCAAAAGACCATGCAGCGGCATGTTTCCTGCGCTTGCGCCCGAAAGCAGCGTGAGACGGAGGGCGCACAGGCCCGACAGCGGGAATTCGAGGCGCAGCTTGTGCAGGCATGGGCAGGCACGGGACTTGCAATCACAACATTCCGTCACGACACGTTTGACGCTGATGATGGTGCGAATGAGAAGATTTCCCGCACCTGCCGCCGGTATGTGGAGAAGTGGCCCGAGATTTTGAAACAGAATTATGGGGCCCTGTTTTCAGGCAGCGTCGGCACAGGAAAGACGTTTCTGGCCCATGCTATTGCGAACGCGCTGATTGAGCAGGGTGTCAGCACCCTTGTCACGAATTTCTCGAAGATCCTGAACACAGTCATGTCAAGCCGCGACCGGCAGCAGATATTGGACAGCCTGAATGCCTACCAGCTGCTTGTCATTGACGATCTCGGCGCGGAACGCGGCACCGACTTTGCGCGGGAGGTTACATGTTCCGTGATCGACCAGCGCGGGCAGGCCGGGCTTCCACTGATTATCACAACAAATCTGAGCTTGAAAGAGATCAAGGAAACATCGGATATGTCGCTTCGCCGGATCTATGACCGGCTGGAAACGCTCTGCCCCATCACTATCTGCATGGACGGCGCAAGCCGCCGAACCGCCGACGCCGCCCGCCGCAAACAGGCTGCGCGCGAGCTGCTGCTATAAATAAAACCGCCCTTCCGAGCGGCTCCTGTGCGGCGTGATCCTGATGAAAATCATTGTAGCACAGGAGGGCAGGACATTGCAAGCACAAACAGAACGCGCCGCGCAAACGAACAGAATCGCGGAGGCTGTGCAGCGCGGGCAGTTGGATAGTCTGACGCTTTGGGCGGCTGTCCGGGGTTACGCCGCGAGGAAGGCCCGCCGCTGGGCAGCTGCGCTGAACCACCGCTGCGGCACGGAATTTGACGATCTGGCGCAGGAGGCCTACCTTGCCATGCTGCGGGCTGTCAGACTGTGGAGGCCGGACGGCGGCACGGGCTTCATCGGCATCTATGAACTGACGCTTCGGACTGCATTCGCGGACGTATGCGGCCTGAGAACAATGCGGGATAGAAACGATCCCTTGCAGACCGCCGTTTCCCTCGATACGCCGGTGGGCGAGGACGGCGAGGGAACAAACACGCTGGTAGACTTTGTGCAGGATGAGCAGGCGGAAGACCGACTTTTGGAAATCGAGCGGGAAGAACTGGCGGAGGCAGTACAAGCAGCCTTACAGCAGCTTCCGGACGAGCTGCGCGAGGCGCTGACCGACACATTCTGGTTCGACAAGCCGGTTGACGCACGGTTGCGCAATACCGCCCTGAAAGCGCTCAGAACGCCCACGGTCTGCCAAACGCTGCGGACGTATGTCTGATTATTTCAGCGCTTTTCGCCGGTTTCCGGCGGTTATAACACGGGAAGGAGTGATGAATTGACACCACGAAAGGAAAAGGCACTGCAAGCGCTTCTTGTGAGCCGCACACGGGCAGAGGCGGCAAAGGTGGCCGGAATTGCAGAAAGCACCTTGCGCAGCTATATGCAGGACAGTGAGTTCGTAGACCGCTATAAGCAGGCGTTTGGGGACATGGTGCGCGACGCGACCCGGCAGGCACAGCAGACATTGAGCCCGGCACTGTCAACGCTGCGCGAGATCATGGAGGATAAGGGCGAGCAGGCGCAGGCGCGCATTTCTGCCGCCCGCTCGGTGTTAGAATACTCACTGAAGTTGTGCGAACAGACGGATATTCTGGAGCAGCTGCGTGAACTGGAAAAATGGAGGGAGGAAACCGATGGGCGGAGTTAAAGCAAGGCTGGACGATCTGCGCAAATTTGCAGAACGGTGCAGAGGAAAACAGCTTGTTTTCCTGTATCGGACACCGGACGGAGCAGAGAGACGCGGCAGCATCGATGATCTTATTTCGGACGATGGTGCATTTATCCGCGTCCTGAGCGGGAACCGGTTGAGCGATCTTGACAAAATGCTGGAATATGAATTGAGGACACTCACATGCAAGGAATAAAAGCACGCCTTGACAAGCTGAACAGCTTCCGGCTTGAACAGAAGGGCGATATTCCGCCCGTTGATTCTGTCGCATTTCAGATGCGGTTTCTGATGTTTCCTATATTTTTGGGAGAAGCAAGCTTTATGAGTTCGGAAGAAAAAGCGGCGGTGCTCGCGCTGAACCCACTCGATTATGAAGAGGGCTACAGCCGTGACACGGTATTAGAGGCACAGGAAATTATCAGGCGTGAGGACACGCAGAAAGGAAAATTATGAGCAGATACAACACATACGCACGGCGGCTTGACACTGCTTTCAAGACAGCCCGAGACGAATACGCTGAGGCTTATAGCAGCCTTGAACAGGCACGGCAGGCAGACACCGACGCGAAGGCATGGAGGCCTAACGACAACGAGGAAGACAAGCGGCTTCGCATTGCGACGGCGGCTCTTGAGCTGAACAAGGCGAATGCGGCGTTCAAGATTGCCGAGGCCAGAATCTGGCCGGAGTTTGACGCGAAGTGCAAGGAACTGCGCAAGGAGCTTGAAAAGGACGTTCAGAAAAACAGCCTCGCGAACCCGGACGCGATCGACGCGAACGCATTGGAGCTTCTGAAATCGGGAGCGCTGACCGTGGAAGATTACTATTCGTTTGCGGAGCGGTATGAGAGCAACGCGACCATGCTGCGCGTGATTTCAAAATACGCGCTGGACGCTTCTGAAAACGCGGATGATACCAAAGACGCGGTTGCGCTGCGTATTCTTTCCGATAACTGCAAAACGGGTATGGGGACAGTTTTGCGGGCTTGGAACGAACTGGAAGGGCTTGCAGGCTACTGTTCTGGCCGCGGCGGAAGCAGAAACGCACCCACTTCCCCTGATTTTGCTATCAGCATGGGAAAATGGTGGGAAGAGTTGGCTGGTCAGTCTATCGAGAATTTCTGAGGGGGTGTTCGTATGCAGATTGTAATTGGCGCGATCATTTTTGCGGTTGGCTGCTTCTGCGGCGCGGTTCTGGTTGCGACGGGCGAAGCCCTTGAACGCAGAAAGCGGTGATTGCATGGGGATTCCTGCGAAAAATCTTGCAGCTGCGAAGAAGTACCTTCACACGATGAATAAGAACTTTTTGAAAGCGTGGGAAATGGGCTTTCGCGATGCAGACGCGGGGCGCGATCAGCGCCCCACCCCATGCCCGGACAGCATAAAGCCGGGAACCGCAGCATATGCGGCGGTGTCTTTCGCCCGAGAAGTATACATCATGGGATACAGAGCGGGAAAGAGGGTGCATAAAGAATGAATTTGTATGAACTCTGCGTAAAGATCGGCGCAGATGTTACCGACGTAAACAAGGGCATTGACGAAACCGGAAAGAAAACGTCCGACCTCGGCGAAAAAATCAAAAACGGCCTTGCCACTGTCGGCAAGGCTGCGGTAGTCGGCGTGACCGCAGCGGCGACGGCAATCGGCACAATCGGCACAAAGGCGATCCAGGCATACGCAGACTATGAGCAGCTCGTCGGCGGCGTGGAGACGCTTTTTAAGGATAGCCAAGATAAAGTCATGGAGTACGCAAACAACGCGTATAAAACCGCTGGACTGTCGGCAAATGAATATATGGAGACAGTAACGAGCTTTTCCGCGTCCTTGCTGCAATCCTTAGACGGTGACACCAGCGCTGCGGCAGAAAAAGCAAACCTGGCGCTGACCGATATGTCCGACAACGCGAACAAAATGGGCACGGACATGACATCAATCCAGAACGCATATCAGGGGTTCGCAAAAGCAAATTACACCATGCTCGACAACCTCAAACTCGGCTACGGCGGTACGCAGGCCGAAATGCAGCGGTTACTTGAAGACGCGGAGAAAATCTCCGGCATCAAGTACGACATTTCCAGCTATGCGGATATCGTGGACGCGATCCATGTCGTGCAGACCGAAATGGGAATCACCGGCACGACCGCAAAAGAAGCCGCGTCCACGATTCAAGGCTCGTTCGGCATGGTAAAAGCTGCATGGCAGAACCTTGTGACCGGCCTTGCAGACCCGGATCAGGACTTGGGAACCCTCGTGGGCAACTTCACAGATTCCATTGTCGTCGCGGGAAACAACCTGATTCCGCGCATTCAGGAATTACTGCCGCGTATCGTGGAGGCTGTAACGTCTCTTGTTGGAACGGTCAGCGAGCAGCTGCCCGCACTGCTTGAATCTGTCCTTCCCTCGCTCATCGAGGGCGCGACAAGCCTGATTGCTGGGCTGATGGCTGCGCTTCCTGCGGTTCTCGCCGTGCTTGGCGATGTTGCGCCGACAGTCATTGGAATTCTAGTTCCGGCGCTGATTGATCTCCTGCCGCAGATCGTGCAAACGGGCATTGACGTTATTGTTTCACTGGTACAGGGCATTTCTGAAGCCATGCCGGAACTGATTCCGGCAGCGACGGAGGCGATACTTGAAATCGTTGATACGCTTACGAACCCAGACAACATCGGAAAACTGGCCGACGCCGCGCTTAAGATCATCCTCGCTTTGGCGGACGGGATCATTGATGCCGTCCCGAGGCTGCTTGAGGCGGCTCCCAAGATTATCACAAATCTCATCACCGCGCTTACTGAAAATTTCCCCAAAATCATCGAATCCGGCGCAAAACTTGTTAAATCGCTGATCGATGGCCTGATTAAATCCATTCCGCAGCTTACTGAGACTGCGCCAAAGCTTATTATTGGAATTGTGCAGGGAATCCTTGATAATCTTCCGGAGATCATCATGTCCGGCCCTAAAATCATTATGGCGCTCATTGAGGGCCTTATCAGCGCGATCCCGGATCTCGTTCAGGCCGTGCCAACACTGATCAAGTCGATTGTAGATACGTTCCTCAATTATGACTGGGGCAGCATCGGCAGAAATATTGTGAGCGGCATTAAAAACGGCGTCTCAAATACATGGAACGGCCTAAAGTCTGGCGTAGGAACGGCTGTGAATGGGCTGGTTGGCGGCGTGGAAAGCATTCTCGGCATCGCGTCTCCGTCCAAAGTCTTCGCCAGAATCGGCGGCTACATGGCCGAGGGACTTGGGCAGGGCTTTGACCGCGAAATGACTGACGTTCGGAAGAATATCGAGGATCAAATGACCTTCGGAACAACGTCATTCTCCGTGTCCGGTGCGGCAAAGTCCTCTGTCGGCGTCGTGAACGGCCTGCTTGCCAACAATCAGCCGAACCCGCTGACACAGGTGAATCTTGTCGTTGACGGCCAAACGCTGGCGCGGGTACTGTTTGACCCGCTGCGCGGCGAAATTCTGCAAAGGGGTGTGTCGCTGGCGTAAACCCGCAGCTTAAAATAACAGAAGGAGGTCGAACACAGGCCACCAGCCGAGAGAAAGTCCCGGCGTCCGTCGGCAGAGCGTGCGGGGCTGCCTACCCTTTGCAGCTTTGCAAAATCCTGCGCGAGGTACTGCGCAGGCACGCCGCTAAAGCACCTGCGGCGTGCTGACCATCTGTTCTTAGCCCAATACATAGAGGGACGGGGGACATCCTCCGTCCCTTGTGTTATTCACCAGCGAAATTTCGCTGATGAAGCCTTGAAGAAACACGAACGTTCGTTTGCTGCGTGGCTGTTATAACGCCGCACACGCCGCCAGAAGCCATATACCCGCTCGTTTATGCGGGAGAATAAAAAACGCCGCTGTGGGGCTTGTACGGCCTCACAGCGGCATTGCTTTTTAATCGTCCGGGCGGTATGCAAAGCCCTCTGGCAGAAGGTTGACAATCTGGCGGTATGGGATCACGCAATCCGGGAGCGGGCAGCGAAAGCAGCTTGCGCAGTATGGGCATATTTCGTCCCGCTTGCGTGGCCGTCCCTTTTTCCTGCGTGGGCGCAGCGGGCGTTCAGCCTGCTTGTTGGTCATGGCTTTTGATCTGCGGAACCCACACATTGCGAATGTGGGAGATTACCCGCAGGCTGTACTGTTGTGTGCGTGCATCGGCGTAGGGCTGTTTTGTGCGTATTGACTTAATGAGGCGCTTGCAGTCGGCTTTTGTCATTCCCTCCGGTGGAGTTATGTCCGGTACAGCAGCAGATTCCTCGAGCAACTTGTCCTGCATAAGAGCAAGGAAAATGCGTACTTCATTTTCGTTAAGAGAAAGAATCTGACTGTACAGATTGTCTTTGATATAGAGGGAAAATATCTACTTTTTATCTACAAGGCAGGAGATTTGAAGTAGGCGGATACCTTTGCCCCGGATGCAGTATTTTCGATCTTCAAATAGCCGTTGTGGTGTTCACAAAGCAGCTTGCAAATATACAGCCCAAGTCCAAAATGCTCGGAATGGTTGCTTTCCTCTGTGTAATATGGACTGGTGGCTTTTTGCAGACCGTTTTTGTCAAACCCCTTTCCATCATCCGATACGGAAAGCAGCAGACCATTGTCACGCAAGGCAAAAGAGATTGTCACCGCAGTCCGGGCATACCGAACCGCGTTGGAGATCAGGTTATTGCTGACCTGTGAAACAAAGGCCCCATCAAGGGATAACTGCGAAACAGGCATGTCATTTTGTAAAATCAATTCTTTTCCGTTTTTCGCACATACGATTTTTGCGCTGTCATACAAAGAAGATGCCACTGTCTGCAAGTCTATCAACTTGTACTCCGGCTGCGCATCTTCCATGCGCCTAAGATTGCTCATACTGCTCACATAGCTTTCCATACGGGAGATATGTTTGCCCATTATGGCGGCGGTTTCTTGTGTTTGAGGATTTTCGCTGGCTTGCAGCATTTCATTATAGCCTTTTAGTACTGTTAGAGGGGTACGCAAATCGTGAGCAAAAGCGGCGTTGAGTGCTTTTCGTTCTTCAACTTGCCGCCACATTTTAGAGAAATTGTCCGCAAGGGTTGTCCGCATGATTTCAAAGGACGCGCAAAGCTGCCCCAATTCATCGTTGTTATCATAGTCGATTGAAAAGTCCAAGTCATTGTTCGCTATTTTTTCAGAAGCAGTCCGCAGTTCCACAAGCGGCTTTTTCAGCCTGTTTCTGTAAAACAGCAGCGCAGCAGCGATAATACAGAATGCAGAATAGATAGGAGTTGCAACAATGGGAATTTTCTCCAGTAGCGCAATGGTACGCTCGTCCTCTTTAGACATCGGGACGGGCACTGTCCCGATGTAAGCGCCGTCGCCCAACTGTTCCCCCTGTTCATTTGTCAAATAATATTTTTCGCCGGACGGGGGATAAGATGATCTAATATCTTCAGCAGCACTGCCGCAAATAAAAAAAGTGGCTACGGAAAGAAAAACTGCGAGTACAACAAAGGCAATTACATAGAGAACAAGGCTTTTTCGGAGAGATAAATAGTGCTTGCGGCAATTTACTTGACCCATTTGTATCCACACCCCCAAACCGTTTCAATATATATGCGGTCGGTATATGCCGCGATTTTGGATCGTATTCTGCGGATATGCTCTGCCACAACGCTGCTGTCGCCCTCGCTGTCATAACCCCAAATACGCTCATATATCCGTTCTTTATCAAAGATCTGTCCTTGATTTTGAGAAAGCAGTTCCACAATATCAAATTCCTTTTTTGCAAGGCCGACACGCTTATCGCCAAAGAACAAGCAACGTTCTGAATAGTCAATCGTCAAATCACCGGAAAATTTGACTTGTGCTTCAAAATTGTGTCGTGCTTCCCGGCGCAGATGAGCGCGCACCCGCGCTTCAAGTTCCATAAGTGAAAAGGGCTTCACAATGTAATCATCGCCGCCAACAGTAAAGCCTTTTACCTTATCTGTATCTTCGATTCGAGCAGTCAGAAAAAGGATCGGGCAGGATATGTGATCGCGGATACGCTTGCAAACTTCTAACCCGTCTGTTCCGGGCATATTGATGTCAAGCAAAATAATATCCGGTTGTTTTTCCACTTGCTTTAGTGCTTCTGCACCATTGAAAGCGGGCAGGACACGAAAGCCCTTGCTTTCAAAAAAGCTGCCGAGCATAGAAACAATGTCGCTTTCATCGTCAGCGATTAAGATTTTTGCTCCCACTTTACACACCTCCTAACAATTAAGTGTAGTGCTCATTTTTCAACTATTTATCAATTATCTTACTGTCTATTCTTCTCCCATCAACAGGTTTTTCTGCGTCTTTGGGAATTAACCAAACGCGGCTGAACTTCACCGCGCCGGGTATGCGGTTATCCTCGCAAAGTTTCTGCACCCGTCTCGCAGAAATTCCCCATTTTTCCGCTGCTTCCGCACAAGATATATATTCCATATTCGTACCCGTCCTTTCTGTTCAAAACCTACCATGATATATTATATACGGTCAAACGAATAATAGCAATAGACTGAATGTGAATAATAGGAAGTATTTAAGCTAATACAATGAACTAATAAGGCATATCCTTGAAAACGAAGTGAACAGTAGAATGTAGTAGGGTGAATGGATATGCCTAAAAGAACGAAGAAAGATAAGCGACCTGTTGCGAAAATCGACTTCAAGCCGTATGGCGCAGCAATCAAAGCCGGGCGCACAAAGCAGAAAGAATCCCGGAATAAGGCAGCCGATGCGCTGTTTATTTCGCCGCGCTATCTCGCCAACATCGAGAATAAGGGACAGCATCCCAGCGTACAGGTATTCTTAGAGCTGATGTCCCGGTATCATATCTCCGTGGATCAGATTCTTCATGGCGAAGCTATGGAGGGCAAGTCTACGGAGCGTATGCAGTTTGAAACGCTGTTGGACGAGCTGACAGATGCGGAAATCAAAATCCTTACGGCAACGGCGCAAGCGCTACTGGATGCAAGAGCAGACAGCGAGGGAGAAAATTGAATACGGTGTAAGGAACGCTATGAACAGGTAGTTCATGGCGTTTTTTTGCAAAAATCCGCAGATGTGGCCAAAAGGCCCCATTCAGATTGTAGTATGGGTAGCGGAAGGAATACGAGGGTACGAAGTAGTCAGCGAGGGTACGAAGTAGTCAGCAAGCACAGCAAGTGTAGCCACACTTGCGGATTTTTCTTCTTTTCAGGTCCCTTGCCCGAAAAGAGAAAATTGCTTGTTGGGATATCCCAAACCCTTATGAGAAACGGAGGTATCCGCTATGGCAAACAGGAAACGGCCCATCGTTCTTCGCTGCCCGGTGACGGCGGAGGAACGGGCTTTGATTGAACAGAAGATGGCTCAGCTCCCCACCCAGCGGATCGGTGCCTACCTCCGCAAGATGGCGATTGACGGGTATATCATCTATACTGACACCGCAGATATCAAGGCATTTACCAGAGAACTTTCCGCCATCGGTCGGAACATCAACCAGATCGCCAAGCGGATCAACGCCGGAGGTCCTGCGTATCAGGCCGACATGAGCGAGATACGGGAGAGGCTGAATGAGATATGGCAGTTACAAAGACACATCCTATCAAGTCAACGCTGAAAGCCGCCATTGACTATATCTGCAACCCGGAAAAGACGGACGGAAAGCTGCTTGTATCCTCCTATGGCTGCGCCGCAGAAACTGCGGATATCGAATTTGCCTGGACCCGTCGCCATGCCATCGACAAGGGAATGAACCTGGGCCGCCATCTAATCCAAGCCTTTCAGCCTGGGGAGGTCACGCCGGAGCAAGCCCATGAAATTGGTATGGAGCTTGCAAAAGAAATTCTGGGCGGCAGGTATGAATTTGTACTTACCACCCACATAGACAAAGATCATGTTCATAACCACTTGATTTTCAATGCAGTCAGCTTTGCGGATCATAAGCACTATCATTCCAACAAGCGAAGCTATCACGATATCCGCCGTACCTCCGACCGGCTTTGCAAGGAACACGGTCTGTCCGTCATCATCCCCGGACAGGACAAGGGCAAGAGCTATATTGAACATCAGGCCACGCAGAACGGCATCAGTTATAAGGCGAAGCTAAAAGCGGCCATTGACCGGCTCCTACCAGCCTGTTCCGATTTAGAAGAATTGCTCCGCCGCCTGCAGAGAGAAGGTTATGAGATCAAGCGGGGCAAGTATATCTCAGCCAGAGCGCCGGATCAGGAACGGTTCACCCGTCTGAAAACCCTAGGTGTGGACTACACCGAAGAAGCCCTTGCTGCCCGGATCGTCGGACGTTCCAGACCTTCCCGCCAGCCGAAGCAGCGGAGCGGAAAAATCAGCCTGCTCATTGATATCCAGAACAACATCAAGGCACAGCAGAGCGCAGGATATCGCCGATGGGCGACCATCGAAAATCTGAAACGCATTGCGGATACCTCCAACTTTTTGACGGAGCATGGTATCGGCAGCTATGAGGAATTGTTGGATCGGTGCGAGGCAGCGACCGTCTCTGTTGCCCGGCTTAAAGCGAATCTTCGGGATGCCGGGGCGAAGATCGACGAACTGGCCTTGAAGATGAAGCACGTCGGCACCTACCGCCAGCTCAAACCGATCTATGACCGCTATAAGGCGTCCAGAGATAAGGAAAAGTTTCTGCGGGGACATGAGAGCGAGATCATTCTTTTTGAAGCCGCCGCCAGAGAGTGCGAGCGGCTGGGTGCAGTCCCGCTGCCTGCCACGGAGCGGATGCAGGCTGAAATGGACGAGCTCAACGCAAAGAAGGCCACGCTGAAAGCTGAATTGCAGAAAGCCCAACGGGAAGAACGGGACTATGCTGCTATACGCCGGAATGTGGAGGATTTTCTTTCTCCGCCGCAGCCGGAGCAGGAGCGAAAAAAGAATGTGGAACTGGAATAAATCTGTTTTCTGCGTTTTATCCTGGGCTATTGTCAGAACATCAAATATAATAGCGATATAGACATATCAAAGGAGGCGAGCCTATGACGAGAGGCGAAGCGATAAAGGATTTCTTTTACAAGACGATCCTGCCCGTGGCGGCCGCCGTGCTGCTGTACTGCATTTTCCGGTCCGCTTGCGTGAAAAACGGCGAACTGGACTACCTATGGCTCTGGATACTCTGCGGGCTGCCGTTCGGCATCTGGCGGCTGCGTCTCTGGATCATACCGGGCGGCGGCTCTCTGGGCGGCGGGATCGCGCTGTTCGCGCTGAGCTTCATTCTGGCTGGGATTATCGGAGGCTTTGTTCTGGTCTGGCGGCTGATCGTGGCGGCGTGGTATGTGCAGCTGACGGTGTGGAAACTAATAAGATTATAATAATGCAAAAAGCAGGACTGCAATCCCATTTCTTACTTGAGATTACAGCCCTGCTAATATGTGCAGATATATTTTACGAAAATGTTTTATCTTTCTACATTCGACTGCGAAAGGACGCTGGCGGCAAAGCTTTTTGTTTCGTCTGAGTATTTATTGCTTTGCAACACGCGAGATGCGATATCCTCCATAGCTGCCCCGGTTTGCTTCGATGCAACTCGCTGTGAGAGAACGCTGGCAGCGAGTGATTTTTGGATTTTTGAAGAACTGCTGCTATTCAATGCCTTAGAAGCCCTTGATGCCATAGCACTGCTACTTGTCTTTCGATTCATGTTTTTCCTCCTTTTAGAGTTCAATTTCTTCTTCTGCCTTGTTGTAAATATCAATCTGATTTTCAACATCAATGCGATTGACTATCCATCCCCGCATCATGCAGAGTTTAATAAAATCGTCAATGCGATTTTCTCCATACATTTCTTTTAAGGTAACAACTACTCCAAATGAAAGGCCTCGACCATTTTTCTCCTTTAGGCGTTCTTTCGTCTTAATACTTAGTCCCCACATTCCTGCGCCATATACCTTTCGTGGGACGGCGCGATCCTTCAATTCTTCGCTTATTAGTTTTACATTATCCCACTTTCGGTATAGTTGGCGTGCCTCAGGTTCATAAAGATGTTTTCCCCCTTCATCTCCCTGAGAATTGGAGTTGATACTTGAGATAGATGCCTTCCCATCCTTTTCCACAACTCGACCAAAATGGATATCCATTTCTGTGCTTGTGTAATCAACCCCCTGATCCCTCATACATTTGGGGAAGTAACAGAGTGTCGCCCGAGCATAGAACGGTTGTTTATCTTTATAAATCGGCACGGGGATTCTATATGTGTAAGTTTCATATGCATCAGTCGTCCCCGTCATAACAAAGCGGATTTCGTCATCTGCTGTTTTGACAATGTTTTCAATTCGTTGAGGAACGACCCCATACCCGACAGAACATGAGGCTCCATCTCTTCGATTCCAGCCGGCCGCAGCATCAATTATTAACGCCTTTGCAACTTCGCGTGAAAACCCCAATGTACAAATCAAATAAGCCATCTTGCGAGCTATCCACGGAGCGGAAAAAGACGTTCCTTTTACAAGGCCCTCGCCAGTCGGCGTACATACATGCATAGGCTGACCAGTATCTCCACCATAGTAGCTAACATCTGGCTTGTGAAAAAACGAAAGTACTGGACCGACGCGGTGATACGAAGCCGGAGTCCCTTCAAGCGTCACAGAATTTACAACTAACGAGTTTAGGGAATCAGCAGGTGCTCCTATTGGAATTGGTTCCTGGTCTGGATTGCCATTGGTCCCCGCAATCACAAACACAACATCAAACTCGCTTTGAATCTTATCAAGTTCTGCAGCTTCTGGAGAAATAAAGTTCGGCTTTATGGGTAATATCGAGCCCAGCGAAAGATTCCATACTTTGATATCTCGATTTTGAGAAACTGCTCTACGAATTGATCTGAGGATTGTGTAAGAGCTAAACCTACCCTTTTTAGCAACGCCAAAATGCTTTACTCTGAACCGCCCACACCCATCATCCAACATGGGGTTGATCGTTGGACCATCCACAATAATAGACGTAACTTCTGTACCATGCGTATAGTCGCGTGCATCCAGTTCTATACTGTCTCCAAGCATACTTTCGTATGAAACCCAATCTTTGAAATAGACATCTTCATAAAATGGGGTATCAATTACTCCGATGACGGGTTCTTGCTTCGGCATAGGTATTTGGACAATACGAGGATCACTTGCGACACTTTCCTCAGGAGGCACTTCTCTCAGATCACGAACCTTCATGGCAATTAGATAAGGAGCGCTTTCTTTGAGGCGTGCAATTTCATCAGGGCGCAAAAGCATGGTGTTTTCATCAATTTGCTTTGCATTTAGATAATCAATACCGATTGCACGAAATACATCCTCTGTTTTTACATCTGTGCGATAAAGAGTGACGATCGCCTCTTCATCCTCGCCTGCTTCTGCAAAATCGACCGAAAACTTTTGGACGTAAAAAGCATCTACAACTACATTTACAAAGTTTGTCTTTGCCAAACGAGCCGAGTGCTTGTATTGCTTATGGCCGGTATTTAGAGCCTCGATATCTTTGTGAGAAATTTTACCATCATAATCGTGCTCTACAATTTCTTTGACCGTAACTAGCCGTGTGATGCTTTCTGTAATGACATCCAATCCGACATAGTAAGTGAATACATGCTGGATATGAGGTGTTTCTCCGGCAAATTTGGCGCCACGAATGGAGTCATTAGGATCAGAAGCACCGCGGCACAAAAGTCCTTGAATTCGGTTGCTCTTTGCAACCACGCTTGTGTAGTACACACTAATAAGCGCACCCTTAATTAAAGTGTGTTTGTTCCAATATGTCTGTAAAGAATGTAAATCGTTAATTAAATCCAAGATATGAGCAGACTCAACAAACTTTCCAACAGGAATATTTCGTTTGCCGCCACCGGGATTTCCACTATGGTGCTCAAACTGGCCCTTTAATTGAAGTATGCTATTCATTTAGTCCTCCTTCAACTCTCGAGATACCTGGCTTTTTGATATTCCGGTTAGAATTTCTATTTCTCGCACAGTAAACCCTTGCGATTGCATGACGTGAATATCCGTTGGTTCAGTATATACAGCTTTGTAAAAACGTTTAAGATAATCAAATTCATCCGAAGGATTGCTAAATGCAACAGATGCTCTGATGATATTCTTTAATTCACCAGGGTAAGGGATGGGTGACATCAGACTGACGATTTTGCGGAATAGCCTAATATTTTTTCCTGCGCACTTAAACTTGTTTAGAAAATCATTAAGCAGGACTTCTGCAATTTCTGCCAAATCCTCCTGTGAATATCTATTAAAGTCAATAATAGAGTCGAATCTTCTAATCAAAGCCTTATCAAAATGGTCGAATAGGTTTGTCGTCGCAAGTAAAACAACACGGTCATCCAATCTATCAAATTCTTTGAGTAGTGTGGATGTAGCCCGCCCCATTTCACGTAGATCGTTTGAATTCGTCCTATCCAATGCGATAGAATCAATTTCGTCAAATAGCACAATCACTTTTTCTGGGTGGGTAAATTCTGTTATCTCACGAAATAACGAAACAATGTTTTTCTGCGTTTGCCCAAGCTTGCTATCAATCACGGCGGAGAAATCTACGGCATATAATTCACGATTCAGTATCCGTGCAACTTGTTTGGCCGTTTCAGTTTTTCCTGTCCCAGGAGCCCCTTGGAATAAGAATTTGTTAATTCCGAGATTTCGACTAATAGCGTTGACCATTCCCATTACATCTTGTTCGATCAATTCAGGAAGAGGAAGAGGGTCATTTCCAACAGTCACCTTTTCAAAAAAGCCAGATGATAAGTCACTTGCTTGGGGGACAAAGGTATTGGCGTTCGAGAGGAGTGCCATAATATACTCCGCCAATTGGTAATCGCCCAACTGGTCAAATTCTTTTGCAACCTCATATGCTTCACTCCGAAAGCCTGCTTCATTTCCTTCGGAATGGTATCGTATCAGATTTATAATGTTCTTCTTTTTCATGGGAATCCCTCCAGGACTGATTGTAATTATATTATAAATCGGCACGGGACAAAAGTCAATATATTGGGACAATTATTTCGAAATATATAAATAGAGAAATGTGCGGAGAAAACATCATATTCAAAAAAGCGGGAGTACAGCCAATCGGATGAACCGAAAAGCTGTACTCCCGTTTTGTGTATCAGAAAGTGTTTGGAATCGAGCCATTTTCTCTATGTGCCAGCAAGCAGACCGACACATGAGGAATCATAAAGGCTCCCTTTGAAAATACGAATACAGGGAATTATTCTGCGTTTTTCGCCCCCTTATCTTCACATATTTTAGACCGTTTGGAATTGTAATGCGGACAAGCGACCAGACACGCCCGGAAACTCTGCTTGCAGCCGTGAACACATTTTTTACAGATATGGTTATACTGCCGCCTGCCGTTCTCACCCAGGAAGAACGCCCATTCCAGCCTCCACTTCTTGCTTCGGCTCATAGGCAGTCGTGCTCCGGCACATCACGGCCGGGCTTTTTGACCTCCTGGGGCTTATGCTCGGCACATTCCCGTTTGGCGTCCTCCAACCGCTTGCGGATGGAAGGCTTCTCCGGCGTTATCCGTTCTGCGTACCCCTGGGCTTTTTCCAATTCTTCGCCACGTCTGCCGTTGTTGATAACGCCGTCGATCATGCCGTAGTCATCCTCCAGCGTCATTTCAGCGGTGCGGAGAGGATTGTCCTTTTCCGGCTGTTCTGCTGCCACGGCAAAGGCCCGTGTGCCGTTTCCCATGATAAGATACTTTCCATCATCGGAAATATGGTGGACACCGTAACCGGCCGCCTCCATCTGCTCCCGCGTCATATTGGTCACACAAAAGCTGCCTCTGGGCGTGCTGATCCGCTCCTGTGTCGCCATCTGATCCGGCGTGGGAATCGTGACCTCCGCTGCCCGTTCCGGCTGCAAAAATTCCGGCACCTGAGAAAAGCCGAAACGGTCGCAGTAATGGGCGGTGTCCTTCCCGTCCTGATGCAGCACCACAATATCGGACACAGACAGGGAGTGTCCCTTGAAGTCTGCCGGGTGGTCGATGTTAAAGCGGGTATAGATGCTTTCCAAACTGTCCTGCTCTGTCAGCGGGGCGGTATAGACCAGTTCATAGTTCTCCGGCTTTACGGAAAGCCCGTTGTTGCGGATGGCATCCAGCGGTTCAAAGCGGTAATCCCGTGTGGCGTCCCCCGGTTTCAGTTGGTAGATGGAAAAGGTATCTCTCGGAACGGCCTGCGCCTGCTCCGCAATGTCGGCGGGCGTCTGCACATAGGCGGCCGCCTCCGCCGCATACTCCCGTTCTGCCTTTTCTGCAAAAGCCAGCATTTCGTCAATACGGGACTTGTCCGGGTTCTCCAACGCTGCCTTGATCTCGGCGGGGTCGAAGTCCAGAAATTCCTCATAGCCCGTGGCGTCCTTGAACTTTTCAATCTCCGAAGGAAGATAGTCCTCCTGCGTCTGCCCCAGTGCCGCCAGCTTTTCATCCAAAGTGGAAATGCGTCCGGCCATCAGATTTTCGTAAAGTTCTTCTTTTGCGGCGTGTGCCTCCGGGTGCTCCGCTGCATACTGCGGATCGTTCTGACGGAAAAACTCATCCATGTCAAAGGCGATATCCATAGCCCACTCGGATTTTTCTTCTTCGGGAAGATCGTCCTGAAAGGTCATCACCCGGTACTCGTCGGGGATGCTGCCGCGTTCGCCGTCGTAAAACTCATGGAAGCTGCTGCCGGTATCCCAGACATACCCCTGATCCGTGAAAGTGCCGTTTTCCTCCAACGCCACATCCCGGCCATAGGCTTCATAGTCGATATAGTTCTGCAGGTGGGCGGGAACTTTTGAAACCTCCAGTTCTTCGAGGTAATAACGCCCCAGATCGTCATAATCCTCGATATTGGGGTAAATCTCATAACAATCCAGATTCTCGGTGAGGTTGATGATTTCCTGCAGGCTGCTGGTATAGTCACCGATCTCCATAGCGGCCTGGAACTTCGCATAGTCGCTCTGGTCCATTTCATCCAGCTTCGACGCCAGATAATTCAGCTCGTCCAGATTTTCGTACTCGCCCAGCTTACTGTAAAGACCGTCCACATAGCAGTCATAGTCCGTGATGAACCATTCCTCATAGGGCTGGCCGAAGTCATCCTTCTGGCCGATCCCGATCCGCTTAAACACTTCCTTCAATTCCTCGGCGGTGGTGGGAAACTTCACCCACTCGCCCACAAGCTCGCCCTCGTTATATTTCCCAAGATTGGTGATAAAGGCAGCAAAGGGATAATCCTTGTTGTGATCGTAATATGGCATATCAGCACCTCCTTACAGTTCCGGCGCAGCCTTTTCCTTGTAAGGCTGCGCCTTGTGTTTTTCCGCACATTCCTTTTTGCCCTGTTCCAGCCGTTCACGGATGGAAGGCTTTTTCTCCGGCTCCGCAGGGCGTTCATGGTTCCACTCGTCGCCGGAGAGAGAAATATATCCGTGTTCCGTAAAATGCCCCTGTTCCTCCTGCATGGCGTACTTGCCAAAAGGAACAGGGTCGATTGCTTTCAGAAGTTCCGGGGGCAGCAGCATATCCATGTGCTGTGCCAGATACCGCCAGCCCAGATCGTTCAGATCGTGGATATTGGGCTCAAATACGAAATAGTCGATGTTGGCCGCAAACTCCTTGAACTGCTCCGGCGCCGTCAGCTTGAAGGGCGAGGCCTGCACCGCCACCAACAGCTCTCGGTCCTCCGGGGAGAGGGCAGCCACCGCCGCCCTCACTTCGGGTAAATGTTCCAAAGCCTTATTTTCTGCCATCAGCGCCAACCTTTCTTTTCGGAAATTCCAGCTTAAAATTGATGTACTTGCCGCCCGTGTCATCCAGGATCACCGCAGCGTCATAAGTGGCCTGTTTCTTTTCAGACCACATTCCACGGACAGAAGTACGGCCCTTTTTCAGAAGGTCCGTTGCCATCTTCTTTGTCAGCTCCTTCTTGCGGCTCGTCCAGAAGCGGTCATTTTTCCAGAGGACAAAACCGCAGGACCGATCCGAACACGCAAAATTCTTTTTACCTTCATAGATCGGCTGGCCGCAGCGGGGGCAGGTACCGATCACTTCCTTCTCCGAGGCAAACAGCTTTTTGCCGTCCTCGGAAATGCAGGAATAGGTAGAAACGATCTCTTGAACCATCGTGCGGATACCGTCCATGAAGGTATCCGGGTCAGCGCCGCCTTTTGCGATCTCCGTCAATTTCTGTTCCCATTCCGCTGTCAGCATGGGAGAGGTCAGTGGCTCCGGCAGAATCGTGACAAGGTTGATACCGGCTTTTGTGGGGATCAGGCTCTTGCCCTTGCGCTCCACAAATCCGGCTGCCACCAGCTTTTCGATGATGGCCGCCCTGGTCGCAGGTGTGCCAAGACCTTTTCGTTCCGCCTCGTCTGGAATACCATCCTTGCCTGCGTTCTCCATAGCGGACAGGAGGGTATCTTCCGTGTAGGGCTTCGGTGGCTGGGTGAAATGCTCGGTAACAGCAACCTCCGCACTGTCAAAAGTCTGCCCTTCGGTGAAGTCCGGGAGCGTGCCGCCGTCCCCATCCGCAGGCTTTTCCTTCAAGAAGGCACGGAAAATGCGGTCGATTTCCCGCCAGCCTTCGGAGATGACGCGCTTGCCCTTTGCGGTGAAGGAATGGTCACCGCAGTCAAAGGCAGCCGTGACCGCCTCATACACATACGACTCCGCCGATGCACACAGCAGCTTGCAGCAGACCAAGAGAAACAAATTACGCTCGCCCAGGGGCAGAGCTTTGATATCCACTTTTTCAATCTCCATCGTGGGAATAATGGCATGGTGGTCAGATACATCTTTGTCGGAGATCATGGCCTCCACCAGCGGGAAGAAGTTGCTGATCCCGTCAAAGGGCGGCACCTTCGCCGCCAGATGGATGACGCAGGAGGCTGTTTCCGCCATGTCGGAGGTCAGATACCGGCTGTCCGTGCGGGGATAGGTCAGCAGCTTCTTTTCGTAGAGGCTCTGGGCGTAGTCAAGGGTCTGCTTCGCCGTGTATCCGAACAGGCGGTTTGCCTCCCGCTGCAAGGTGGTAAGGTCATAGAGCTTTGGCGGCTGTCCCTTCTTCTGCTCCTTTGTGACAGAGGTACAGGTGACGGCCGCACCCTTGCACATGGCCGCTGCCTGTTCCGCCTCTGCCAGATCGGTGAATTTCTCCGACACTGCTTCGGCTCCATCCAGCGTCAGGCGCAGCAGATGATATTTTTCTTTGTGGAACAGCGTGATCTTCGCGTCACGCTCCGCCAGCATTGCCAGTGTGGGAGTCTGAACACGGCCCACATTCAAGGTGCGGTGATAGAGAACGGAGAAAAGGCGTGTAGCGTTGATCCCCACCAGCCAATCCGCTTTCTGACGGCAAAGGGCAGACTGATAGAGGCTGTCATATTCCGCGCTGGGGCGCAGGTCAGAAAAGCCCTCCCGGATAGCGCCGTCCTCCATCGAAGAAATCCAGAGGCGAAGAACCGGCTTGCGGCATCCAGCCATTTCATACACCAGGCGGAAAATCAGCTCACCTTCACGCCCGGCGTCACAGGCATTGACAATGGTATCCACATCGTGGCGGTCCATCAGGGCGCGTAGATTTTCAAATGCGTCCTCTTTGCCCGGTGCCAGCACATAGCGAAATGGCTCCGGCAGAATGGGAAGATCATCATAGCGCCATTTCTTGAAACGCCCGTCATAGCCGCCCGCATCCATCGGGGATACCAGGTGTCCCACGCACCAAGATACAAGAAGTTTGTTGCCCTCATAAAAGCCATCGGCCCGGGATGAAGCACCCAGGGCCGATGCGATAGATTTTGCCACACTCGGTTTTTCTGCAATAATCAATAACATTTCCGCTTGTCTCCTTGACTTTTTTAGATATAGTGCTAAAATTAGCTCATAGATGAGAAAGGGGGAGATTCTATGCCACTCGTAAAAAATATTGAAAAAAAGATATATGATGTGGAAGGGTTTGAAGTAACAATACGCCATGATGGGAAAGACGTGCGTGGTGATGCAAGCCTTCCTACCCAGTACGCAGGTCAGCGTATGACAAAGAATTCTGCATCTGTAAGTGACTTTAGGACAAAATTTCAGAAACAGTACGCCGGTTATGAAATCGACGTCTTAAAAGGCGATGGAAACAAAGCCTCAGGTCAGACGAAATTGTCAACTGTAAGAGATACATACTTGGATGAAGATTGACCTCTAATGGCGCGTATTCACATTTGAATACGCGCCTGTTTTTATACATTCTCCTGCTCGTCCTCATTGACCATTTCTTCATCCTCAAAATCGTAATCGTCGGGATCGGCGCTGACCTTCATGCCCTGCTTCGGCTTGATGAATTTCACATAAGCGAAGGCCCCACCGCCTGCCAGCGCCAGCAGCAGGACAATGACCAGCAGACCGCCGCTGCTCTTTTTCTCCGGCTGCTCTGCTTCAGGCTCCGGCTCTGCCACTACCTCCTTGCCGCTGCACTCGGAGAGGTTATTCTTGCAGACAGGGCAATTCGTATTTACCGCGCCAGCCGCACACTTTTCCTTGCAATTGCAGACGGCGGGTACCTCCGCCGCAGGCGCATCGTCGCCCATGAGCGTCAGAAGGTCGGCTTCATCCACCTGGTTCAGAAAATGCACGGTTTCCTCGCCCTCGTCGTCACGGTCAATAATGAGATAGAACACGTTGCCGTTTCTCGTTTCCACAGTGATAAACTGCTTGCCGCTCCGGGTGCTGCTGCCGATATCGTCGATCAGCGAAAGGTTCCCGTCCGGCGTCAGGGCGGCATCGCCGCTGCCGCCCATAAGCTGCTCAAACAGCTCGCTCAATTTGTCGGGATCAATGGACAGAGATAGGCCGCCGTCAGCCTCGCCGCCCGTATCGCTGAGCGTCATATAGCCGGAATAGACGTAGCCGATCTTTTCCGGCAGCCGGACCATATACCAGTTGCCATCCGTGCCCACGACCTCTACCACCGTTCCGTTCGGGAGCTGCGCGAAAGCGTAGTTATCCAGCCCAGCGCCCGTGCGGACATTCAGCTTGCCACCATTGGTGGTGACGGTGCCGGTCTTACCGGATTTCTCTGCGCCGCCCAGCACAGAGCCAAACAGCGTGGAGATTAGTTCGGAAAGATCGTCCCCGGTGATATCCGCGCTGTCAGTCGGTTCCGTCTGTGCCTCAGAGGTAGGCACTGTATCCTCGCTGCTTGCAAAAGCAACCGTGGAAAAGGCCGTCATGCAGAGCATAACGGCCAGCAGCACCGCAAGTGTGCGGATCGTGTGCTTATTCTTCATCGTCGGTGCCCTCCATCATGTCGGAATCAGCGGCGGCCTCCATTTCCATCATTCCTTCCGGCAGGGAGATCATGCCGCTGGCGTAGGCACGCAGGAAGGCGGTCAGTTCCTTGTTGTCCATGTGGACAGCCTTTACCATACGGACGATCTCCAGATTTTCTTCCTCCGCAAGCTGCGCCTCCAGTGCGCGAAGCCGCTTCTGCTGCTCCGCGATCTTCTCCCGGACCTTCTCAATATCACGACGGATCTTCTCAGTAGTTGCCATGGTCAAATAAACTCCTTTCCAAATCGTTCTCTCCATGAATAGTTGCGTCCAAGCCCCTGAACGGTTTTCAGGTTGGCCCGTGCGTTATCCTCCAATGCCAGCGCACGCCGGAACAAATCCGGGTAATGCTCCCGCAGATCGATGATCTCCTCCGCCCGCATACTGGGGCAGAAAAAACAGGAGGACTTTCCCGGCTGCGGCAGGTCCGCCGCCTCGATCGCCCGGATACACGCCGCCCGGTCCCAGCCCCATTCCATCAGGGGATACCATTTGCTGTACTTCGGGTCTGCCAGATCACGCAGAAGGACCTTATTGCTGCGGTAATGCTCGCCAGCATCATAGCCGATGAACTTGACCACCTTTTTCCCGCTGGCCCAAACCTCACGGCACGGAGGATAATTGTTGCAGAACTTTTCCTGCGGTCCGATCTTGTGTTTCAGAGAACACCGCTTGAAGCCGTAGGCGATAGAGGGCAGCGTGCCGCTTTTCAGACATTCATCCTCCAAGGTCAGCCGATTGCTGTCCTTTGTGGTCTTATAGACCCGTGTGATCTCCGGCATACCGTGATCCTTCAGCCAGCGATCCATGATATCCAGATAGGCGTAGGTATGAGGATGCTCAGCGCCCGTATCCGCAAACAGGATCAGGTCAACGGGGATACGGTGCTGATGCAGCCCAACAAGAAGGGGCCGGGGGGGGCCGCCGCCCCCCCCCCCGACCCCAACATAAAATACGC
>ERZ791624.653-NODE-653-length-22182-cov-3.241560_pt1 | contig 22182 bp, 17 predicted proteins | sample MGYA00510058_ERZ791624 | MGnify/ENA primary metagenome ERZ791624 (study PRJEB30046, sample SAMN00715158) | human gut metagenome | study: EMG produced TPA metagenomics assembly of the A metagenome-wide association study of gut microbiota in type 2... | reverse complement strand
ACCGCAAAAAGGCCCGCTGTCCGGGTGCGTTGGGAGTTTTCAGATACACCCTATATTCTGGACGGAAAAGCGGACGGCTATATCCGCACCATCCGCAGCTTCCTGAGCGCGGCGGGAGACCACCTGTGATAAAAGACCGCCCGCACGACGGGCGGGGGCATCCGGAGCCGCCTTTTATAAGAAATGTGAAATTCTCACTACCTACACCCGCTATTGAAATTTTGCAAAAAATGTGATATCGTTTAAGAACAAAGCTGAAAATATCTGTAGGTCTGCCCATGCGCGGGCAGAACCTTCTAAAAGCCGCGTTTTCTGAAACGGAAAGCTTCGCCCGCAGGAAAGGGGAGCGGACGCGGCAGGGAAAGGAACCAAAAGAGTGAAAGAAGCAGTGCCAAAGAACAACGATACCGTGGAGATCGACCTCATCAAGCTCTTCATGGCCTATCTGCATAAATGGTGGCTGATTCTGCTGTGCGCGCTGGTCGTCGGCGGGGGAGCGCTTCTGTATACTATGAAGTTCATCACGCCTCTTTATCAGGCCAGCATCACCATCTACGTCAACAACGTCCGCAGCGGCGAACGCATCGACTACATCTCCGGCAGCAATCTGCAGGCGTCGCAGCAGCTCGTCAGCACCTACGCCAACATCATCCAGAGCGACACCGTCCTCTCCAAGGTCATCGAAGAGGCCGGCGTGAACTACTCGCCCGCACAGATGCGCAGTCTTCTGAGCACGAAGCAGGTTGGCGGGACCGAGCTTTTCAACGTCTACGTCACCCACTCCGACCCGAAAATGGCGGCCTATCTCGTCAACACCGTCGCAAGCGTGGCTCCCGCCGAGATCGAAACGTTTGTCGAGGGCAGCTCTACCAAGATCATCGACTACGCCAAGGTGCCCGCCAGCCCCTGCTCGCCGAGCTACAGCCGCAATACGGTCGTCGGTGCGCTGATCGGCGGCGTGCTTGCCGTGATTTACGTGACGCTGCGCTGCCTGCTGGATGTGCGCATCAAGGAAGAGGAGGATCTTGCCTCCCTGTTCGATTACCCCGTGCTGGGCCAGATCCCGCACTTTGACCAGCCGGCCTCCGGCAAAAAGAATGCCTATGCCGAACCCTACACCTCGGCTGGCGGAAGGGGGAAGTGACTGATGGCGAAAAAAGGCAAACGCGTCGGACCCGGCGGCAGCACCGCCTCCTCCATGGCAGCCGAACGCCGCCACATTCTCACCCCCAACAGCAATTTCTTCGTCCGCGAGGCGTATAAGACCCTCCGCACGAACACCATGTTTGCCCTTGCCGAGCACGAGGGCTGCAAGATCGTGCTGGTAACGTCCTCTCTGCAGGGCGAGGGCAAGAGCATCACCGCCCTGAATCTCGCCATCTCCTTCACCGAGGCGGAAAACCGCGTCCTACTGATGGACTGCGATCTGCGCCGCCCGAAGCTTGCGCGCCTGCTGCGCAAAAGCTCCCGCGTGGGCCTGAGCAATCTCCTGCTCGACCCGTCGCTGCTGAACGAGGTCGTGATCCCCAGCGGGATCGAACGTCTGGACGTGATCCTCTCCGGCGATATCCCGCCCAACCCCTCCGAGCTGCTCGGCTCGTCGCGCATGAGCACACTTCTGACATATCTGCGCAAGCACTACGATTACATCATTTTCGATACCCCCCCGATCAACATGGTCACGGATTCCGTTGTCCTGGCCCCCAAGAGCGACGGCGTGCTCTTCGTTGTCCGCGCCGGCCAGTCCGAGCGCGGCGCAGTCGCCCACGCGGTCGAACAGCTGGAATACGCGCAGGCAAAGCTCCTCGGCTTCGTCCTCGACGACGTCAGCGGAAGCAGCGGGGGCTATGGCTACAATAAATATAAGTATAAGCGTTATGGCCGCTATGGCTATGGCTACGGCTATGGCTACAGCAGCCGCCAGCAGCCGCCGGACGGCGCACCGTCGGAGGACAGCACGCCGTGATCGATCTGCACACGCATATCCTCCCCGGCATGGACGACGGGGCGAAGGACGTCAAAACGAGCCTCGCCCTGCTCCGCATGGAGTCGGCGCAGGGCGTCGGCACCGTTGTCCTCACGCCGCATTTCTACCGCGACCGCGAAGAGCCGCAGCATTTCCTGACCCGCCGCGCATCGGCGGCGCAGACGCTTGCTGCGGCCATCAAAGCCCTTCCCGAGCCGGAGCAGAACGCCCTTCCGCGTCTCGCGCTCGGCGCGGAGATCGCGTGGGTGCCGCATCTGGCCGACTGGCCCGAGCTGCCGGAGCTTTGCCTCGGCCCGAGCGCCTATTTTCTTCTGGAGCTTCCGTTCTATCCGTGGACAGATCAGCTGATCAACCAGCTCTACGAGCTTCCCGGCCGCACGGGCCTGACCCCCGTTCTGGCCCATATCGAGCGGTATCTGAGATCGCAGAAGCCGCAGTACCTCGAAGCCGTGCTCGATCTCGGCTTCCCCGTACAGGTCAGCGCAGAACCCCTGCTCCACCTGACGCAGCGCGGCACCGTCCTCAGGCTCCTGCGCACCCACCGCGCCCAGCTCGTCGCCTCCGACGCGCACGACCCGACCACCCGTCCCCCGAACCTCGGCGAAGCCTTCAAGCTCCTCCGCCGCAAACTCGGCGAAGAGAAATCCAAATATATCGAATCCCGCACCAGCGAACTCCTCACCCCACGCACTTCCCTGTAGGTGCGGACGCCTCTGTCCGCCCGGCAGAATGCACCGTTTTCACGGAAATCTCCGGCAAATCCGCAGCTTCCCAGCGGGCCGACAGAGTCGTCGGCCCCTACAAAGCCCACCCCAAGGCGTCCCCGCACCCCACCCACGTACTCTCACCGGAAACGGTTCCAAATTTCCGGTCTGTATAAATATAGGAAGCAAAAAAATACATAGGAGGAGAAGTATGAAACGAATTACAAGCAGTCTGTTAGCGCTGCTGCTGGCCCTGTCCATGCTGATCGGCATGGTACCTGCGGCCTACGCAGCTCCGGCAGACACGATCGAGTCGATCGACTCGACCGAAACAGTAGATTCGTCTGAAACGGAAGACGTTTCGGACGAATCGAAAGAAGTCGCGGTACACGCGGCTGGAGAAACAGCTGAAACGGAGTATGCTGCTTTTTCAGGCAGCACCTATTGGACTACTCTGCAAGAAGCGATTAACGAGGGCCCCTATAACATCTATTTGGCAAAAGATGTTACGGAGACGGTTACCATTCCGGCAGGGAAGACCGTTAACGTGAGCCTGTATGGCCATCAGCTTCATGGCAGCATTACCAACAATGGTAACTTGACAATCGACACATACAAGCAGTATTATTCCCACCCTGATATTGGCGGCGGTGATGCTACGATTACGAACGAAGGCACTTTGAAACTGGCTTGTGATGGTGCAACCGGCTTTGTTGTAAACAACAGTGGCGCACTGAATATTACTGGCGGCGCTACATACAAGGTTTCCAACATTACGAATACCGGTAGCGGCGTGATCGAAATCACCAGCGGTACCTTCGATGAAGCGCCGGATTCCAGCTGGCTACGTGCAGGATATAAGGCCACGCTGAAAAGCGGGACATATATCGTTTCTGCAATGACAAATACCGAAGCTGCAGCGGCTGGTTTTGTCGCGGTTTCCAGTATGACGCCCAAACACTTTTACACAACTCTTCAAGATGCAATTACAAACAATTCGTCTACCGTAAATGTGATTGCTGATGTTGAAGAAGACTGCGAAAAGACGAACGGCGATATCATTCTGTTTTTCGTGAGTCCCAGCAAGTTTACTGGTAGCCTGAAGGCTTCTGGTGACCTTAAAATAACGAATGGCCCGGCCGTGCTGAACAATGTTGAGTGTAATTCTTTCACTGCGAAAAAGGGCAGCTGGAAGAATACAACCGACATCACGATCAAGGATGGCAAGGTTAACAATATTACTGTAGAGGAATCCTCGACCGATTATGGCGTGACCGTTGCTATTACCGGCGGCACCTACACTGGCACTGTCAGAGAAGCAACTGAGGATACCCTCACCATCTCCGGTGGTAAGTTCACTGTTGATGTGACGAATTACCTCGCTGAGGGCGCTACCTATGACGCTGAAACCGGTGTTGTAACCCCAGGCACCACCGCAGCCGCCAAGGTCGGCGACACCGCGTACGAAACCCTCGACGCAGCCATCACGGCAGTCAAAGAAGGCGAAACCATCACCGTCAACGCTGGCGAGTACAAGCTCAATGGTAGCCTGAACTACACCGGCAAGGCCTTCACCATCAAGGCCGCAGACGGCGCGAAGGTTTCCTTCGATATGTCCGCCGCAGTAGCCCTGCACGGCGCGAAGATCACCTTCGAAAACGTCACATTCGACTACAAGACGAACGGGAACTACATTGGCCTGCAGCATACAGATACGCTGGTGTACAACAACTGCACCATCAACGGCATGGTCTTCCTCTATGCTGCAAGCGAGACGTTCAATAACTGCACGTTCAACCAGACTGAGGCAGGTGCATACAACGTCTGGACGTATGGCGCAAAGAACGTTGCATTCAACAGCTGCACCTTCGAATGCGTGGGCAGATGCGTCCTTGTTTATTCGGAAGACAAGACCGCGCATACCAATCTGACGGTTGAAGACACAACATTCCATGCTTCTGCTCCGGCAGAAGGAAAAGCGGCCATCGAGATCGATACGAGCTTGATGACAGAAGGCGGCGCAACGATCACGGTTGACGCACAGACCACTGCAAACGGCTTCGCAAAGGGCAGCAAGAGCGGCAATACCCTCTGGAACGACAAGAAGCAGGATGCAGAAACCAACAAGAACACCACTGTTATTGTCAACAACGAAACCGTCTTCGCCCCGAAGGCATCCGGCGACGGCACCGAAGCCAACCCCTACACGCTCGATGACCTCAGCACCATGACCCGTGCGGAGTACATCGAAGCACAGACCAGACTGGGCGGCACGATGTACGTCACCGTTGGCGATTACAGCTACGAAACGAACGGTACGCTTGGCAACGGCACGGCGGACAATTCCGACAGGGATTCCACCAAGATGAATTATTATGGTGCTCCCGGTGCAAAGGAAGGCCAGTATTCTGACGCCGCAGTCGGCAAGAACATTGTCTTCGTCGGCGGCAATATCACCAGCGGCGTGACCGGCTATAAGTCGATCGACGACATCGGCACGAGCCTCCTGCTGGCTGTCCCGGCCTACACGAACGTAACGTTCGAGGGCACGACGTTCAAGAACGTCATGAGCTTCAACTACCAGCTCTACACCTCCCCGTGGAGCCAGCTGGGTGAGCTGAAATTCGACGGCTGCACCTTCAACGGCATCATCGTCGGCGCGATTGCCGCGCAGACCCTGACGTTCAACAACTGCAATTTCGGAAACTACACCAACACCTATGCGGAAAACGGCAAGAACGTTGGCGCGAACAACTCCAACCCCATCTGGGTCCGTCCGGCCTACGGCAACTGGACCAAGGGCGACAACGAGGGCCAGGGCAGCGACTTCAAGTCCCTGACGACCATCAACTTCACCGGCAACACCGTCGTCAGCACCCGCCCCGTGAAGTTTGAGCGCATCGCCCAGTGGGAGATGCCCACCACCGTCACCGTCACCGGCAACAGCTTTGATATCAGAGATACCGGTGAGAAGAAGAACGTCGGCTTGTACTTCGGCGCAAACGCCAAGTTCAACCTCATTGCGCAAGACAACACCAAGTCCGACAACACCGCAGCCCTCTATACGGCAGCTTACAAAGCACCGAATGAAAAGGATTACGTCGGCCTCCCCGCCGGTTCGACCGTCAAGGATTCGACTGGCAAGGACGTTGAGCTTGAAGCTCTCGAGTGGAAGTCCGATAAGAAACTGACCCTCAAGACCACTGAGGAAGTGGCCAGCGTCACGAACGCAAAGGGCACAGTCGTCAACTTTGCTTCCCTCTCCGACGCCATCGCCGCCGCCAAGGACGGCGACACCGTCACCCTCCTCAAGAGCTGCAACGGCAACGGCATTAAGATCGAGACTAAAAACTTTGCAACGAAGGGTCTGACCGTTGACTTTGGTGGCAATACCTATTCCGTTGGCGGCGTTCTCGTCGGCAGCACCGGCACCGGCACGAATGCGTTCCAGCTGCTTCAGGGCGGCAAGGTCACCTTCCAGAACGGCACGATCGCAGGCGTGACCGAGGGCACCAAGCCCGCCGAGGATACCCCCAACTGGTACGGCGCACCCGCATTGGTCATTCAGAACTACTGCGACCTGACGCTGAAGAGCATGACCATCACCGGCGGCGACGAAACCGTCTACACCATGTCCAACAACCACGGTGACATCGTGATCGAAGACACCACGATCACCGCTGGCGGCGCAAAGGGCTACGGCTCCGGCCCGTTCGCCTTCGACGTCTGCGGCTACAGCAGCTACAACGGCGTCTCCGTCACCGTTAAGGGCAGCAGCACCATCAACGGCGACATCGAAGTCTCCCGCAGCAGCAGCAATAAGAATCCCGTTGGCCTGACGCTGGAAGGCGGCACGATCACCGGCAAACTGGTGATTGACTCCTCCATCAAGCTCGGCGAAAACACCACCATCACCAAGTCCGATTCCTTCGAAGTCGCAGCCCCCGCCGGCTACAAGTGGGACAAAGGCACGCTGACGAAGATCACCTACGTCGCGGAAGTCAACGGCAAGCAGTATGACTCCCTCCAGGCGGCCATCACCGCAGCCGCGGACGGCGACACCGTCACCCTCCTCGCCGACACGACGGAAGATGTCACGATCAACAAAAACATCACCCTCGACCTCGGCGGCAAGACGCTGACGAACACCAACGCCGGTAAGGCCACCATTTCCGTGACCGGCGGCACCGTCACAGTCAAGAACGGCAACGTAGTCGGCGGCACCAGTTACTACAACATCGAGGTCACCAAGGACAGCAACGCCAACCTGACCCTCGAAGGCGTCACGGCAACCGCTGGCAACACCGGTTCGTCCATGATCGACAACTATGGCACGTTGACGATCACGAGTGGTACCTATACCGGTGGTCTGAACGTTGTTAAGAGTGAGCCAAGTGCAACTCTGACAATTAATGGCGGTACATTTACGCTGAATTACGCAGTTGCTTGGAGTTACACTGGAGTCATTCTCACATACGGTACTGCTAAGATTACAGCTGGTCAGTTTGTGCAGAACGCGACAACACCTGCAAGGGCTTATCCGTGCGTAGTTGTTACAGCTAAGGAGACTGCGGATAGTCCTGATCCGATCACGGAGATCACGGGTGGTTCGTTTATAAATAACCACTCTAACAGTAGCGCAAAAATCTTCCATCCTATGAGCAAGGCAACCAGCGACAATATTGAAGTCTCTGGTGGTACATTCAACAAGAGCATTCCCGACAGCTATTGTAAAGCCGGTTTCATCCCCACCAAGAATGCGGATGGCACCTACGGCGTCAAGGAAGGCAAGTATGTTGCTCAGGTTGGCAGCAAATACTACGAAACCCTTGCGGATGCCATCAGACTGGCTGCAAAGGGCAAGACAATCACCCTCCTTGCAAATGTCAAAGAAAGCGTCGAGATTAGCAAGAATCTCACCCTCGACCTGAACGGCTTCACGCTCACAAACGAAGGTGCTAAACACACCATCACGGTTAATGAGGGTGTCAGCCTGACCATTAAGGATAGCGTTGGCACCGGCACGGTTGATAACGTGACGCATGGATGTGGTGCGCTTGTGAACAACGGCACGGTGATTCTGTCCGGCGGTACGTTTGAGCGCTCTGCGGAAAAGGGCAAGTTCGAGCCGTACGGCAACGGCGGCAATAGCTGGTACACCATTGCCAACTATGGCACGATGACCATCAATAACGGAACCACCGTTAAAAACGCTGGCGGTTATTCCAGCAATATTCGCAATGGTGGCCAGGATAGCACGGCCAAGCTGACAATTAACGGCGGCACGTTTGACGGCGGCGTCAATACCGTCAAGAACGACGCTAACGGCGTACTTGAAATCAAGGGCGGCGAGCTCAAGAATACTGCGCAGTATGTCATCATGAACTGGAACCAGGCGACTATCAGCGGCGGTACCTTTGAAACTGCAGAAACCGCCGGGGCAGTCCTCTTCTCCAGCGCATACGGAACTGACGGCACAGCCTGTGGCGAACTGACCATCACCGGCGGTACCTTCACGGCTGCTGGCAGCAAGCTGATTGACGATGCTTATGATGCGAACAATCATGGCACAGTAAAGATCAGCGGCGGTTCTTTCAACCGCGCAGTAGATCCGAAGCACTGCGACACCGGCTTCATCCCCACGCAGAACGAAGACGGCACCTATGGCGTCAAGGAAGGCACCTACGTTGCCGAAACCGGCGGTGTGTACTACGAATCCCTCCAGGCAGCCATCGACGCGGCTCCTCGGAAAGGGACTGTTAAACTGCTTGCAGATACCCGCGAGAATGTCACTATCAATACACCCTACTTAACACTCGATCTGAACGGCCACACGCTCAACGGCGGTACCGAAAAGGGCAAGCCTGCTCTGACTGTGACGGCAAGAGTTACTGTCAAGGATGGCAGCGAAGCCCAGACCGGTACCATCATGCGTGAAGACACCGCAGAGAATTCTGGTGTTTCGTCCCATTATGTTATCGACATTCAGGGCAGCGGCTGGCTGACCTTCGAAAGCGGCAACGTTAAGAATGGCAGCGGCGTTGTTGGCGTCAAGGGCGCATCTCTGGTGCGCGTCGGCGATGACAGCGTTGCAAAATACCCCGGCCTGAACATTAAGGGCGGCACGTTCACCCAGGACAACTTCATTGTTATCAAGGTTGACCGTGGTGACCTCTTCCTGAATGGCGGCACGCTGAATTCCGCGAATTCTTATGCCATCGAAGACTGGCACAGAGCCACGATCAAAGGTGGTACGGTCAACGGCGCTGTTGCAGCTTGGACATACAGCGGCGGCTTAAACTCCGACCTTACTATTTCCGGCGGCACCATTAACGGCGACGTAACTTCCGTCAACTATGGCAATGCCGAGGGGAGAACTGCAAAGGTTTCGATCACCGGCGGCAGAGTTACTGGAAAACTGGATACCCGCAGCTATGACCCGGCAACGAACGAACTGACCAGCATTGATGATGCAGCCAAGGCTACCATCGAAGTCACCGGCGGTACGTTTAATAACGACCCGACCAAGTACGTTGTCGAAAATTCGAAGGTCACGAATAACGCAGACGGCACGTTCGGCGTAGAAAAGGCCTATCTCGCCAAGATTGGCGATAAGTCCTACTACACCATGGACGAAGCTTTCCATGCGGTTACAGAAGGACAGACAATCGTTCTGCTTCGTGACTACACCACGGCCAGCTCGCAGAACTCCGGCTCCAAGAGCTTCACGTTCGACCTGAACGGTCACACCTGGACCTACACCAGCACCGATGTGAACTACGCGGCGTTTGAGATCAACTACCCCGATGTCACCCTGACCGTCAAGAACGGCAATGTCGTAACTAATTCTATGCTCGGCCTGATCCCGTCAGCCATGGGCGGCACGATCACGTATGACAACGCTGGCCTCGTGTTTGATACCGTTACTGCGACCGCAAACGGTCACAGCGGCATTGAGACGAACGGCAATAACACGAACGACTCCGTCACCCTCAAGAATTCCACGCTCAACGTCCCCAACGGCTTCGGCATTTACTTCCCGTCGAGCGGCACGCTGACGATTGAGAATTCTAAGATCAATGCCAAGACCATGGGCGTTCAGGTCTGCGCAGGCAGCCTGAAGATCTCCGGCGCAGACACCGCCATCACGGTCACCGGCGACGCAGTTCCCAAGACCGAAAACGACGGCGCAATCCAAGACGGCGCAGCCATCTCCATTGTCAACCGCACCGGCTATAAGGCTCTCGAGAAGATTGAGGTCACCGGCGGTACCTTCACCGCCAAGACCGGCAACGCCGCGATCAAGGCCTATAACTGGGCGAACAATACTGAAACCGAGTTCACCGAGCCCACCAAGGTCGAAGTCAGTGGCGGCACGTTCTCTGCGGAAGTCCCCGCAGACCTCTGCGCAGTAGGCTACGAGCCGACCAAAATGGATACGGGTATGTACACTGTCCAGAAGGTAAGCGGCAACGCATACTATGTGGACAACAACGGTAAGCCTGTTTACGGCGATTTTGCGGCTCTGGTCGCTTCGACTAACGCGGCTACAAAGGGCAAGACCATCACGCTGTTGAAGAATGTCAAGATCGAAGACAATCTGGTTCTTTTCGGCAACCGCACCGTCGATCTTAACGGCAATGTGCTTGAGATCACCGAGATTTTCATCGGCCTCTACGGTAAGGTCATCGACAGCTCCGACGGCAACGGCCTGCTCAAGATCGCAGCGGATAACGTGACGCTTCAGTCCGATAATGGCCTGCTTCCGATCTATGATTCTGCTAAGGGTGGTTATAGACTGTTCAGCTTCACGATGAAGCAACAAGTGACAAAGCCTAGTGACACTACTGTCAAATTCAAGTTTGGGCCTATTTTCGAGAACAAAGAGGCATATAAGCTTTTGCTGACAGGAAATAATCACAATATTAAGGTTACGGTTACACTCAAATGGATAAGCGGTGATGGCCGGACTGGCGAACAGACATTCACTTTCCCGCAAAATTTGATTAACGGCATTGGCGCGGCTGAAGGCGGTAGCGGATTCGTTATCAACCTGACGGGATTTGACTCTGATATAACTGGTAGCGTTAGCAATGTTACTGCGCAGTGGGCGATCAGCTCGGGTACTGGAGCAAGTGTCAGCGGAACGCCGAGTGTCATCTATGAGTAAAATAAGGAAAAAGGAGGAAGCAAAACGGCAATGAAAAAGGAATATGAAAAGCCTGTAGTGATCGAAGTATCCTTTCAGTTGAATGAAGGACTGGCTGCTGAGGGAAGTATGACCATTGAACCGTGGTCCCAAGGCAATGGAACAGACAAGAGCGATTACCAGTTCCCGATTGTATCTTAATGCTCTGTAAAATCGCAGAACTTATCACAGAAGTCCCAGCGGGGGGCATGGCCCCCCGCTGCGCGGGATATCTCGCAAAAGAAGCCTCTGAGCCGGAGATCATCATCCGACAGGAGTATTATCGTGCAGAATGCTGGCCCAATCTGACACCTGAACAGATGGAGTACATGGAATCTGGTATGCAGTTTTACTGGCATCTACTGCGCTACAACGGTCTGATGCTCCACGCGTCGGCGGCGGCGCTGGGAGGGAGGGCGTACCTCTTTTCCGGCCCCTGCGGGCGCGGAAAATCGACCCATACGCATCTCTGGCAGCAGACGTTTGGAGAGGCCGTGCAGGTCTTCAACGACGATAAGCCCGCCCTCCGCCGTCTGGACGGCCGCTGGTATGCCTACGGTACGCCGTGGTGCGGCAAGGACGGCATCAATCTCAACCAGAAATGGCCGCTCGGCGGCATTTGTTTTCTGGAAAAATCACAGGAAAACCGCATCCGCCGCCTGTCCGCCGCCGAGGCGCTGCCGCTGATTCTGGCACAGACGACCTACCGGCTGCCGCCGCAGTACATGGAGCTTCTGCTCGCGTCGCTGGACAGCCTGCTGCGGGAAATTCCGGTCTTCCTGCTGGAAAACCGCCCGGAGGAAGCCGCCGCCCGCCTGAGCTTCGAAACCATGCGCCGCGCGGCGGAGGAGGAAGGACTATGAAACTCAAAGAAAACTTTGTTCTGCGTCAGGTGGCCGGCAGCTATGCCGTCCTCGCCGTCGGCGCAGCCAGCGTGGATTTTAACGGTATGCTGACGCTCAACGAATCCGGCGCGCTCCTATGGCGCGCGCTGGAACAGGGCGCCGACCGCCCCGCGCTCCTCGCCGCCCTCACTACAGAATACGACGTATCTGACGCACAGGCCGAACAGGATATCGACGAATTTCTGTCCACCCTGCAAAAAGCCGGGTGCCTGGAGGCGTAAATCCGCACACACGCGTTCCTGTAGGGGCGGACGACTCTGTCCGCCCGCAGGACGCAGTGTGTTTTCAAAAATCCACGGCGAATCCGTATGTAGTTTCCCGTGCGGCTGTAGAGGCCGATGCCTACATCGGCCCGTGGCGCAGCTGCAAATCTGCCTAAATGTTCCGTAAAACCGGTGCAGACTGCCGGGCCGACAGAGCCGTCGGCCCCTACAAACGGGCACGCATATCCATTTCCCCGCTTCTGGCTGGGCCAAACTCGGTTTGACCCGCCCCGAAACGTGGAACTAGCACGAAAAGGAGAGTATTACTATGAAAAAAATCATTACCCGTGTGCTGGCGCTCTGCCTGGCGGTCATGATGCTCATGACCTGCGCCTCGGCGGCCTATAATGCCAGACAGATCAATCAGGCGGACGCGCTGAACTACCTCAGCCTGTTCCTCGGAACGGGCAAGGGCTATTCGCTCGAAGCCCCGCTGAACCGCAGCCAGAGCATCACCTTAATCCTGCGTATGCTCGGCGAGGCTGCCGAGGCGGAAAAGGGCGGCTATCAGCACCCGTTCAAGGACGTGCCGCAGTGGGCAGACAAATACGTCGCCTACGCCTATGAAAAGGGCTACGTCAAGGGCTACAACGACACCATCTTCGGCGGCGCGGACACCGTCACAGACTACCAGTACCTGACCATGGTTCTGCGCGCGCTGGGCTACACCGACAGCGGCGATACGCCCGACTTCAACTATCGCAAGAGCGCCGTCCTCGCTAAGGAGCTGGGTCTGGTGTCCAGCACGGCGGATGATGCCAGCTTCGTGCGCGGCAACGCCGTGGAGATCTTCTGGAACGCCATGCGCGTCAAGATCAAGAACAGCAATGAAACGCTCAGCGAGCGCCTCATTGCCCAGAACGTCTTCACGCAGGAGCAGTTTGACACCGCTTCCGACTACGCTGTGAACGGCAAGCCCGCCGACAGCAAGACCGATGATAAGGCCGGCGATAAGAAGGACGACAAGACCGATGACAAGTCCGACGATAAGAAGGACGACGGCAAGCCGGACTCCGGCGAAAAGAAGCCGGAGGATTACACCTGGGAAGAGTATCTCGCCATGACCGGCGAGGAGCGCCAGAAGCACTTTGAGATGTTCGAATCGCTGGAAGCCTATCTTAAGTGGATGGAGGCAGCGAAGGCCGCCTATGAGAAGGAGCACCCGTCTATTGACGTCGGCGGCGACGGCAGCATCGATATCGGCGATATCATCGGCAAGAACTGATATGCAGACGCACAGCGTACCCATGTCGGCGCTCTCGCCGCTGATCGGGGAGATTTTGTCCTTCGGCGGCGACGTGGTGCTGACCGTGACCGGCCACAGCATGGAGCCGATGCTCCATGACCGCGTGAGCCGCGTGCGCCTGACGGCTCCGCGCACGCTCAAACGCGGCGACCTGCCGCTTTACCGCCGCGCAGACGGGACTTACGTGCTCCACCGCATCACCGCAGTGGACGCGGACAGCGTGACCTGCTGCGGCGACGCACAGTGGATACTCGAACGCGGTATCCCGCGCGCAAGCATCCTCGCGGTGACAGAGGCCTTTGACCGGCACAACGGTCGCTGGGTGTCGGCGGATTCCGCGCTGTACGGCGCGTATTGGCGCGTCTGGCTGGCGCTGCGGCCGCTCCGGCATCTGGCCGTCGGCGGGATGCGGCGCATCAAACGCCTGCTTTCCGGCGCGAAGGGAGCCAGACCGTGACAAAAACCGTGCTGAACCATGCGCTTGCCCCCTGCCGCCGGGCGGCTGTCTGGCTCTCCGGACTGACGGGGCTGCGCTCCGTACTGGCCGTTGCGCTGGCGCTGGCCTCGCGCGGCGTGCTCAATAACCCGCCCGGCGGGCAGAGCTTCGCACTCTGGTGCGCGGCGCTGCTGGCCCTGAGCCTGCTGATCCCGCTTCTGAGCGCGGGCATCAGCGCGTGGTACGGGCGCGTGACGGACAAATGTACGTCGGATCTGCAGCGCACGCTGCTGCTGCTGTTGCAGTCCAAGGACTGCGAAAGCGTGAACCGGTACCACAGCGGACATCTGTACAGCCGCCTGACCGGCGACTGCCGGACGGTCTGCAACGATACACAAGCCTCTATCCGGGCCTTGCCGGAAAGGCGATGCAGCTCTGCACGGCATTTGCCGCGCTGGCTGCGCTGAAGCCGCTTCTGGCCGCGCTGCTGGCAGCCGGCGGCGTATTGGCCGCTGCGGCAGGACTGGCGTTCCGCCGCCTGCTCAAAAATCGTCACATGGCCGAGCGCCGGGCAGGCGAACGCCTGACCGCGAAGCTGCAGGAAACGCTGGAGCATCTGGAGCTTGTGCGCTCCGTCACCGAGCCGAACGAGAATGCGCGCCGCTTCGAGCGCTGCCAGAACGACTGGCTTGGCGCAAGGACCGCGCTGCGCCGCCTTTCCATCGGCGGCTGGACGGGATTTTCGCTTCTGATCTATCTTGGCTCGGGCGCGGTGATCCTCTGGGGCGCGCTGTCGATCCGAAACGGAACGCTGAACATCGGCGACCTGACCGCTATCTTGCAGCTGATCGCGCTGTTCCGTTCTCCCGTGACGGGCCTGACCGGCGTCCAGAGCCAGCTTGCTGCGGTGGACGCCGCGCAGGAACGCCTGCTGGAGCTGTGCAGCCTGCCGGATGAACCGGCAGGGGAGGAGATCCCGGCGGATGCCGTGCCGCAGGCGCTGGTGTTCCAAACTGTCAGCTTCGCCTACGACGGCGAGGAGCGTCCCGTTTTGCAGAATTTTTCCGCGCGCGTGCCGCTCGACCGCTGGACGTGCCTGACAGGCGCCTCCGGACGCGGAAAGAGCACGCTCTACCGCCTGATTTTAGCGACCTACCGCCCGCAGTCTGGCGAGGTCATTTTGGAGACGGACAAGGGGAATTACCCATGCTCCGCCGCGTCGAGACGCTTTTTTGGCTTCGTGCCGCAGACGCCGACGCTGTTTTCCGGGACGCTGCGGGAAAATCTCCTGCTGGCGAAGCCCGGAGCAGGGGAGGACGAGCTGCGCGCCGCGCTGCATACCGCCGCGTGCGAGTTTGTCGACACCCTCCCGCAGGGCCTCGACACTCCGCTGGGCGAGAACGGACAGGGCCTGTCCGCGGGCCAGCGTCAGCGCGTGGCGATCGCCCGCGCGCTGCTCTCCGGTGCGCAGGTGCTGCTGCTCGATGAAATTACCTCGGCGCTCGACCGCGAAACGGAAACGGTCGTGCTGAATAACCTGAAAGAACGGATCCCCGCCGCGCTTGCGGCGACGCACCGCCCGGAGATCCCGGCGGAGCTGGGAATGGATCTTCTGCATTTACCGAATATGCAGGAAGCAAGGAAGTGATGTCATTGTCTGCCGGAGGGCGATATCAAACGCGCAAAATGGCATGGTGGAAAATTCTGCTGATCGTGCTGGCCGTGCTGGCCGCGGCGCTTGGAATCCTTGCGTGGCGCTTCCGCGACGAAATCCGGGCGTTTGTCATCTCCCGGCAGTACAGCCCGGCGGAGCTGGAGACTCAGCTTGCCGACAACGACCAGACCATCCGCGACGCAGTGGATGCCTCGTCCGACGTGACGGTTCGTCCCCCCACCGACGAAGAGCGAGAGGCGCTGCGCGACGGCAGCCTGACGCAGGACGATCTGATCGGCCGTCTGACGGACAGCGGCGAGGCGAATGCTCCGGCGAAGCCTGCGGAAACGGCAGAGTCCGAATCGGACGCGTCGGACTATCAGAAGCAGCTTTCCGAGCTGATCGCGCAGGTCTACGTCCTGCGTGAGGAATATCTCGGAGCGCTCGAAGCGATGGAGGCCGATGCAAGGGCGGAATACAATGCCCTGACCGAGAGCCAGCGCACGGGCACAAAGCTTGCCTCCATGGTGAGCGGCTACCTTGCCAGAGCCACGAAGCTCGAAAAGGAATGCGACGGCAGGATGGACGGCATCATTGCGGAAATGGAGAAGCTGATCAAGGAAAACAACGGTGATATGAGCTTGACAGACACCGTGTTTGATACGTATGTGAAGGAAAAAAGCATAAAGAAAGCGTGGTATATGTCGCGTATGCAGGAGAAAGGATTGATTTGAACATGAAACGAAGAATTGCACTGGCCCTGGTTCTGATCATGCTGTTCGCGCTGGTTCTGCCGCAGACGGCACTGGCCGTGACCAGATATTATCTGACCGTCTCGATCACGGACAAGACCTACACCGTGACCGGCACGACCGGTTATCTCAGCCTGACGGACGACAGCCTGACCGGCGGCGTCGTGCAGGTCGTCAATGAAAAGTATGCCGGCGGCGAAGGTGAATTCAAGATCTTCGGCTCGGCAGCTATGAAGGCGATCGTGGCCAGCGGCCTTTCGGCGTATGAAACCAGCGGCCACGTCGGCTGGGCCGGCTGGGTCGATCCCTATGCGAAGGACGTGACGATCCAGAACGCGAACCCCGCCGCTGTGGGCATTGACCTGAAGGCGAAGCTGGTCGACCTGAGTACGACGGTCAACGCACTGACAGAGGGTGTCGATTATCAGCTCAGCTATACGCCGAGCGTAAAGGTCGCGCCTCCTTCGGACGGTGCATACGGAAAAACCTATACCGTTACCATCACGCTGAACAGCTACACGACCGGCGGTGATGACACGGGCTCCCGCGTCGGCAGAGTCATCGTCATTGACACCGACAACGGCGACGCAAGCGCGTATCCCACCACCTCTCCCAGCGGCGGAACGATCACCGTGACGGTCAACCCGGACGAGGGATATGTGATCAGCCGCATTATCGTCACCGACAAGAACGGCAACCGCATCTATCCGACCTACATTGGAAATAACCAGTACACGTTTATCATGCCCGAGGGCGATGTGACGGTCGAGCCGGTGTTCCGCAAGAAGACGATCAGCCCGGCAGAATCCGGTGTTGCAGAGCTTCTGAATGTGGAGGATCACACTGCGTTCATGGTCGGCGACAACAAGGGCAATTTCCGTCCCAACGATTCCATCACCCGTGCGGAGGTCGCGCAGATCTTCTATCGGCTGCTGAAGGATCAGAATGTGCAGAGTACGGAGAAGTTTGACGATGTCGCGGACAACGCCTGGTACGCGCCCGCTGTCAATACGCTTGCCTCGATGGGCATCCTCAACGGCACGAGCCAGACGACCTTCGAGCCGAACCGCTCCATCACCCGCGCGGAATTTGCCGCCATCAGCACCCGGTTTGCCAAGCTGCCGTCGGCCAGCGTGAGCTTCACCGACGTTCCCGCAGGCTACTGGGCATATGATAACATCGCGGCTGCTGCCGCGTTCGGCTGGTGCGTCGGCAATGGCCGGGGCCAGTTCAACCCCCGTTCGGCGATCACCCGCACGGAGACGGCTGCCATCGTCAACCGTATGCTTGGCCGTCTTGCCGACTTTGACGCCATTGACGCCGGTGCGGGCAGACGCTTCCCCGACGTGAGCAAGACCTTCTGGGGCTTCTACGACATCGTTGAGGCAACCAGCGAACATACTTACACCTTCGACAGCGAGCTGCTGCACGAAAAGTGGAACTAAGACCTGCGGCAGCCCCGCCGTCCTGTATGGCGGCGGGGCTGCTTCAACGAATAAAGGGAGCACAAGGGTTTGGAAAACAAAGAGCGTGAGAGTTTCTTTCTTATCATCACTTCGGCGGTCAGCGGACGTCCGCTTTCCGCGCAGGAGCGTGCGCGCTATGCCCCGGATATGCTGCCCGCCATGAGTGCGCTTGCGCGGCGGCATGACCTCACGCACCTGCTTGCGCTCGGTTTGAAAAACAACGGTCTTTGCGGCGAGCAGGGCAAGGAGCTTGACAACGAAATGTTCCGTGCGGCCTTCCGCTGTGAGCAGCTCGAGCATGAGCTGAAAAAAATCTGCGGAACGCTTGAAAAGGCTCGGATTCCCTTTATTCCCCTGAAAGGCTCGGTGCTCCGCCGGTACTATCCCGAGCCGTGGATGCGGACAAGCTGCGATATCGACGTATTTGTCCGTGAGGCAGATCTGGACAGGGCAATGGAGGCGCTTTCGGAGAACCTTTCGTACCGGATCGGGGAGATCTCTGACCATGACGTCCAGATCTATACCCCAAACGGACAGCATATCGAGCTGCACCGGAACCTCATTGAGGATCACCGGATCAATCAGGCGGCGGAGGTGCTGGCGGCAGTGTGGGATACCGCAATTCCGCACAGCGGCTGGACATACTGGCTGGAAATGCCGGACAAGCTGTTCTATTTCTACCACATCGCACATATGGCAAAGCACGTCGATAACGGCGGCTGCGGTATCCGCCCCTTCCTGGATATCTGGGTGCTGACGCACCGTGTCCCGCACGACCGGGACAAGCGGGAACAGCTCCTCGCGGACGGCGGACTGTCCACATTTGCGAAGCAGGCGGAGCGGCTGACCGAGGTGTGGTTCGGGAACGCCGCGCACGACGAGGCGACGCGCCGTCTGGAACGCTATATCCTGTACGGCGGCGTATATGGCACGGTGGATAATCGGATGTCGGTGCGGCAGGCCAAAAGCGGCGGAAAGCTGCGTTATGCGTGGTCCCGCATCTGGCTTCCCTATGAGACGCTGAAAACGCATTTTCCGTCACTCGACGGAAAGCCTGCGCTGCTCCCGCTGTATGAGCTTCTCCGCTGGGGAAAACTCCTGTTCTGCGGCGGCGTCACGCGCAGCGTGAACGAGCTTCGCATAAATCACAGCATCGGAAAAGAACGCTCGGAGGAAGCAGGACGGCTTTTTTCAGAGCTTGGCCTGCATGAGCAAAGCGGCAACGAGGATGCACGGACCTGATCGTGTGCGCTGTTTTTTTGGAACCGTTTCACATCAGTGTCAGACTTACGCAAAAAGCACAAAAAAGGAACTATATGGAATGGGAGGGTAACGCCTTACCTCTCTCAGAAAGCATGAAGTGGGTTTATGGGGAAAAGAGAAATGAGAGAGAAGCATACCGTTCCAATCGACAAAAAGCCTCGTTTTACGTTTGAAAATTTCCATATGGCGTCGATCCTTCTGGCAATTTACGATGTCGTCGTGTCGGCGGGCGCGTATTTTGCCGCGCTCTGGATCCGCTTTGACTGCCAGTATTCGCGCATACCGAATGACTACCTCATGGCGTGGTTCCATTTCCTGCCGATCTATGCGGTTGTCTGCGTGTTCGTCTTCTGGCTGTTCAAGCTGTATCAGAGCCTCTGGCGCTTCGCAAGCTATTCCGAACTTGCGAGGACCACGGCGGCTACACTCATCCTCGGAACCGTCTATACCGCCGGCATCACGGTGCTGTTCATGCGGATGCCGATCGCCTTTTATGTGGGCGGGATCGTCATTCAGTTCATGCTCTCGCTGGCTGTGCGTTTTGCATACCGGTTCATTCAGCTGGAGCGGAACCGGCTGCTGTGGCGGCAGATAGACAATACGGCCAGCCGCGTGATGCTGATCGGCGCAGGCTCGGCAGGACGTATGATCCTGCGCGATCTGCAAAACACAAAGGAAGTCCACGACCGCGTCTGCTGCATCATCGACGATGACAAGAGCAAGCAGGGCTGCTTTATTGACGGCGTTCCGATCATCGGCGGCAGAGAGGATATTCTGTCAGGCGCTGAAAAGTACCAGATCGAGAAAATTTTTCTCGCGATCCCAAGCGCAACTGCCGGACAGCGCAGGGATATTCTGAATATCTGTAAGGAAACGGCCTGCGAACTGAAAATTCTTCCCGGTATGTACCAGTTTGTGACTGGAAACGTGGTCGCGAGCCAGATGGAGGACGTCGCGGTCGAGGATCTGCTCGGACGCGAACCGGTCAAGGTCGATATGAAGGAGATCTACGACTTTATCCGTGGAAAAACGATCTTAGTTACGGGCGGCGGCGGGTCGATCGGCAGCGAGCTGTGCCGCCAGATCGCCTCCCACGAGCCGAAGCAGCTGGTTATTTTCGATATCTACGAAAACAACGCCCACGCCATTCAGCTTGAGCTGAAGGACACATACCCGGAGCTGAATCTGGAGGTTCTCATCGGCTCCGTCCGGGACAGCCGCCGGATCAATCAGGTCTTTGAAACGTATAAGCCCGACGTAGTCTATCACGCGGCGGCGCATAAACACGTCCCGCTTATGGAGGACAGCCCGTGCGAGGCCATCAAAAATAACGCCATCGGCACCTATAAGACGGCCTACGCCGCCATGGTAAACGGCTGCAAGCGCTTTGTTCTGATCTCGACCGACAAGGCGGTGAACCCCACGAACATCATGGGCGCGTCCAAGCGCCTGTGCGAGATGATCATTCAGTCGTTCAGCCGCAAGATCCGCGACGGCAAGGCGGACGAGCTGCCGCCGCTTCACGTGCACAGCAGCGACGAGAGCGGCAGTATGCGCGAGATCATGAAGTCCGCCAAAAATGCGAAAACCGAGTTTGTGGCCGTGCGCTTCGGCAATGTCCTCGGCAGCAACGGCTCTGTCGTGCCGCGCTTTAAGGAGCAGATCGCAAAGGGCGGCCCGGTGACGGTCACGCACCCCGATGTCATCCGCTACTTCATGACGATCCCGGAAGCCGCCGCGCTTGTCCTGCAGGCGGGAACCTATGCGAAGGGCGGGGAGATCTTCGTGCTCGACATGGGCTCCCCCGTAAAGATCGACACGCTTGCGCGAAATCTGATCAAGCTCTCGGGTCTGCGCCCCGACGTGGATATCAAAATCGAGTATACGGGCCTGCGCCCCGGCGAGAAGCTGTATGAAGAAAAGCTGATGTCGGAGGAGGGCCTGCGCACAACGCCAAACCAGCTGATCCACATCGGCAGCCCGATCCGGTTCGATACGGATGTTTTTCTCAGGCAGCTGCAAATGCTCATGAAGGCGGCCTATGCCGGAAACGAAGAGGAACTCTGCGCGCAGGTCGAACGCGTGGTCACGACCTATCAGCCTGCCGGAAGACATGGCTCAGAGCACAAGGGTGAAGCCTTTGAGAAGCAGATGGAGCTTGTCGAGCATAAGGAGGCCCAAAGGGAAGGCACACCGCGGCGTCATGAAGGCCGTCGGGGAAACTACGGAGCAAGAAGCCTGCCCCGTCACGAGGCGGCGGTAAAAGAGTGAAACAAAATAAAACAAGCGGGAGGGAACAAGGGGTTTCATCGGCTCCCCCCCCCGCGCGGGGGCGGGGGCGTGGCCTCTGCATCTTGTGAACTCTCGAGAGGGTATGAGCCCGCTTCACTTCGTACAGAGGTTGACGGCGATAAATTATCGTATTGTGCTGCGGGATTGTGCGGATCACTCTCTACCGTCGCAGCACCGCCCGTTTTATAGATCTGTTTCACATATTCTTTGCCTTGCCGCTGTTTCTCCCGATAGCGTTTTATCATACGCCGGGAGCTATTGGCGGCTGCGGCTGCGCCGCGGCGCATATTACCCTCCACACGGTCGGTAGCATAATGTACAGGATCGCGGTTTTCCGGTTCTTTCTCTGTCTGCCGCTCGTCCATGTGCTTTTTCAGGATGGATTCCGCATCCTTCGGCGCAGGATTCTTCTGCTTGGCCTTGGGGGTATCCATGCCGGGTTTAATTTTCAAGTCCCGCATGATGTCACTCCTCACCAGGCTTGGTAGACATTAGGCGGTAAAGCTCCGTATTTTGGGGCAGCTCGTTAGAAAAAGGCACGATGGCCCCGCCCACCTTGATCAGCCCGTGACCGGTAAGCGCATTGTCCACATAGCTCATCTGCGTATCGGATGCCCCCAGCAGGCGGGCAAGCTGTTCCCGATCCGTCGTCGCCTGATTGAGCATCAGCAGGAATTCACTGTTTGCAAACATCATCCGCGCCGTGTTGGACAGCAGACATTCCTCTACATTCTGCGTGATCCGGTCAGCGTTGCGCCGTATTTTCGGAACCGCTTCCAGCATTTATACAAAAATTCGCTGCTGTAATTATTGATGCCGTGCCCACTTCCGTTGCCATTTGCAAAGAACAGGTAAATCTCGTCGATATAGACATGGGTGTACTTACCCTCTCTGCGGTTCTGAATGACACGGTTATAGATGGCGTCCAGCATCACCAGCAGCCCCACCGATTTCAGATTTTCGCCCAAATCCTGAATGTCAAAGCAGAGAATGCGGCTTTTTGTGTTGATGTTCGTCTGATGAGAG
>ERZ791624.648-NODE-648-length-22265-cov-2.082665_pt1 | contig 22265 bp, 19 predicted proteins | sample MGYA00510058_ERZ791624 | MGnify/ENA primary metagenome ERZ791624 (study PRJEB30046, sample SAMN00715158) | human gut metagenome | study: EMG produced TPA metagenomics assembly of the A metagenome-wide association study of gut microbiota in type 2... | reverse complement strand
ACCATCGAACCGGGAACGATTATCAAGGGCGACAAGCAGACCAAGGCTGCCCTCATCGCAGAGCGTGGCGGTAAACTCATCGCAAAGGTACAGCCACAGAGCCTATCGTCTTCACATCTGAAGAAGCTGCAGGCAACAGAAAGCCTGGCGACTGGGGTGGTGTCATCCTCTGCGGTAAGGCTAAGAACAACCAGACACACAACAGATAGAGGGTGGTCCTCGTACACAACATGGCGGCAACGACGATGCCGACAATTCGGGAGCCTTGAGCTATGTCCGCATCGAGTTTGCAGGTTATCCTTTCCAGAAGGATAAGGAGATCAATGGCTTGACCTTGGGTTCTGTAGGTTCTGGCACACAGATTGACCACGTACAGGTGTCTTACTCTAATGATGATTCCTTCGAGTGGTTTGGTGGTACTGTGAATTGCAAGTACCTCGTTGCCTACAAGGGCTGGGATGACGACTTCGATACCGACAACGGTTTCTCAGGAAAGGTACAGTATGGTCTCTCTATCCGCGACAGCAAGATTGCCGACACCTCTCAGAGCAATGGTTTCGAGAGCGACAACTGTTCTGACGGTGCTACCGTGGATCCTCGCACCACAGCCACCTTCTCCAACATCACCTTCGTAGGTCCTAAGGTTTTGGATGACAAGTTTGAGAACACAACAAACTATATTAACGCTGGTGCATACAATCCAAACAATGGTTCAGCCCTCGGCAAGTTCCAGGCAGCCATGCAGATTCGCCGTTCTTCTAATCTCAACTGTATCAACTCTGTAGCCTTAGGCTGGCCTATCGGTTTGATTATCGACGGTGAGAAGGGTGAAACTGTTCAGAATGCCAAGGATAAGAAGTTCAAACTCCAGAATGTTTATTTCGCAGGTATGGACCGATAGGAACCGATGCCAACAAGAAGTATGAGGATTACTCTACGATGCTGTCAACAAGAAGGACATCGACAAGAATCAGCAGTCATACAGCCACACCTTCTTCAGTTCAGAGCCAACCAACAAGTACTTCGCATCATGGACCTCACTGGTAAGTGCCGACGGTTACACTCCTATCGCTGGCAGCCCTCTGCTCAGTGCAGCATCATTCTCTGGCTGGACAGGCTTTGATGTAGTAAGCTTCATCGGTGCATTCGATGGCAGCAACAACTGGCTGAACGGCTGGACCAACTTCGACCCTCAGAACGCAAGATACTAACTAATCGATTCTTTTTTGACTATAAGGAGTTCTATGTATCGGGCATGGCGCAAGCGATTTGCGCCATGCTTTTTTGGAACTGTAACTCGAAGATGATTGTATTAACCATAGTGGCAACAAAGTTATGGATGTCCAACACAACAACTTAGTGACGGGAAAAAATAACTTGGTACGATTTGAGTGAAATTAGTCGAATATTGCAGATACAGAATATAAAGGATAATTAGCAAGCCAATCCTGCTCTCTATAAGGTGACATGGATAGGCGCATACCTTTCAATCCCTGATTGCGCTCTACAAACACCCTCAAACTCTTAGCCTGCAAATTCTCCTCAGCCTTTACTTCTATCGGAATGATTCTTTCTTCATCCTGCACTAGAAAATCTATTTCACCACGTGAATTTTCTGCCGACCAATAATAGATAGACAAGGAAGATTTCTCCTTAAGCTGCTGCAGGACATACTGCTCTGTCAGCGCCCCCTTAAAATCTGAAAACAGCACATTTCCTTCCAGCAAGCTTTGGGCAGGAATATTGCTCATGGCTCCCATCAGTCCCACATCAGACAGGAATAACTTGAAAGCAGAAAAATCCTCGTATGCAGCCAATGGCAACAGGGCTTTCTTACAACGGTTTACCTTATAGATCAACCCTGCATCTTTCAGCCATTCGATAGCGAGCTCAAAATCCTTTGCTCTGGCTCCTTCCTTCACGGCACCATAGATGAATTTCTTGTTTTCCTTGGCAAGCTGGGATGGGATGGATTTCCATACCATTCGGATACGTGGAACTTCTATGGCCGGAGCATGTTTGGAAAAATCACGCTCATACGCTTCAAGGATTCCTTTTTGAATGCTTCTGACTTCAGACAGATTTCCCTCGCTGGCAAAAGACTGTACTACAGCCGGCATTCCCCCGACCAGATAATACTGTCGCAGGCATTCCTCAAATTTATTCCGGAACATAGTTATCATATTCCAATCCTTTGACATCAGCAGTTCTACCATACGGCTTTCACCGATTGCATCCAGGAATTCAAAGAATGTAAGGGGATATAAATGCATGAAATCTACCTTACCTACAGGAAAAGAGTCATTCTGATGCATCGCTATTCCGAGCAATGAACCTGCAGCTACAACATGATACTGAGGTGCTTTTTCTGCAAAATACTTTAATGCGGTGATACCCCTGGGCGCTTCTTGTATCTCATCAAGAATGATAAGCGTATCTTCGTCTATAGAAACTCCTGTACTCCATTGTATGCTATTGATAATGCGGGGAATATCAAAGTCATGCGCAAAAACTTCCCGGAGCATTTCATTGTCTTCGAAGTTTATATACGCACTACGGGTATAGGCCTCTTTGGCAAATTCCTGCATCAGCCAGGTTTTGCCAACCTGGCGGGCTCCAAGCATGATCAACGGCTTTCGGTCGTTGCTTGCTTTCCATTGATATAGGTATTTGATGGCATTTCTCTTCATAACTATCTGATTATTTGATATTTCTGAATGCAAAGATACATTTTTTATTTCAAAGAGCACAAAAAGTCGTCCTTAAAAATGTATAAAACTACAAAAAGTCGTCCTTAAAAGTGTAGAAAATAACAAAAAGTCGTCCTTAAAAGTGTATTTTGATAAAGTATATCAAACATATAACAGAATGTTTTTTCCATAACCAATCTCTATATCGACCTTTACTACATCCCCACTTATCTATATCGAAAAAAATATAATTTTTATTCAATACAACGATTATATTGAATATTTTTATTACCTTTGCGATGTAGAAAAGGAAGAGCCGGCAGGCTCCTAACCACATACCGGTGAAGAGTGGTGAAGAGTGGGTGAAGAGTGAGCAAAAACTCTTCACCACGCCAAATGCCTTGTTTATAGGCATTTACAAAGGAAAGGTGAAGAGTGAAGAGTTTCTGGCTCTTCGCCGTAATAAAAAATATAAGGAATGATGGACATTAAAGGTATTTATCATGCTGACGCCAATCGCTATAGCGATGCAGAAGCGCTCTACAAGAGATGCGGCAAGAGTGGTATCTTGCTGCCTAAAATAAGTTTGGGATTCTGGCACAACTTCGGAGAGGTAGATCCTTACGAAAGAAGTCGTGCCATCACTCACTATGCCTTCGACCATGGTATCACCCACTTCGACCTGGCTAACAACTATGGACCTCCATACGGAAGTGCAGAGGAAACGATGGGCAGACTGATGAAAGATGATTTCAAACCCTATCGCGATGAACTCTTTATCTCAACCAAAGCAGGTTATGATATGTGGGAAGGTCCTTACGGCAACTGGGGTTCCCGTAAGTATCTGATGGCCAGTCTGAATCAGAGTCTCAAGAGAATGAATCTCGAGTATGTTGACCTCTTTTACAGCCACCGCTACGATCCGAGCACACCGCTCGAAGAAACTCTTCAAGCCATGGTAGACATCGTGAAGCAAGGCAAAGCTCTTTATCTCGGCATCAGCCGCTGGCCACTGGAAGCCCTGAAGTTTGCTGACCAATATCTGAAGGAACGCGACTATCCGCTGCTCATTTTTCAGGACAGACTCAACATGCTCGACCATGCGCCACAAGAGAATGGAACCTTAGATTATTGCGCAGAAAACGGCATCGGTTTCATCTCGTTCTCACCTCTGGCACAAGGACTTCTCACCGACCGATATCTCAACGGAATACCGGCAGACAGCCGTATGGCAAAAGAGCATTTTCTGAAACACTCTGCTCTAACTCCAGAACTGCTGGAACAGCTCAAGAAATGGAACGCAGAAGCAGGAGAAAGAGACGAAACACTCGCCGAAATGGCACTTGCCTGGATATTGCAGCAGAAAGGTGTAACCAGCGTATTGGTAGGAGCCAGCTCTACCGCCCAGCTGGAAAAGAACATGAAGTGTGTGCATGCTAAGACATTAAATTCATAAAAAACTTGCATTTTATTTTGTTATGTGCCAAAATAAATGTAATTTTGCACCTTGAATAGGGTTATACCTTATTATATTTAAGAAAAGAAACATAATTATTAGATAAAACAATGGAATACAACTTCAGAGAAATCGAGAAGAAATGGCACCAGAAATGGGTCGAGAACAAGACCTATAAGGTGACAGAGGATGAAAACAAGAAGAAATTCTATGTACTCAACATGTTCCCTTATCCATCAGGAGCAGGTTTGCACGTAGGTCACCCACTTGGTTATATCGCTAGCGATATCTATGCACGCTACAAGCGTTTGAACGGATTTAACGTACTGAACCCTATGGGTTACGATGCTTACGGATTGCCTGCAGAGCAGTATGCTATCCAGACTGGTCAGCACCCAGAGGTTACTACCGTAGCCAACATCAACCGCTATCGTGAGCAGCTCGACAAAATCGGCTTCTCTTTCGACTGGGACCGCGAGGTTCGTACCTGCGACCCTAAGTATTACCATTGGACTCAGTGGGCTTTCCAGAAGATGTTCAACTCATTCTTCTGCAACGGCTGCCAGAAGGCTCAGCCTATCGAGAAGCTCATCAAGCGCTTCGAGGAGAAGGGTTCTGCTGACTTGAACGTGGCTCAGAACGAGCAGATTGACTTCACAGCCGAGGAGTGGAACAGCTACGACGACGTGAAGAAGCAGCAGATTCTGATGAACTACCGCATCGCTTACCTCGGTGAGACGATGGTAAACTGGTGCCCAGGTCTGGGTACTGTGCTTGCCAACGACGAGGTAGTAAACGGCGTAAGTGAGCGTGGCGGTTATCCGGTAATCCAGAAGAAGATGCAGCAGTGGTGCCTGAGAACATCTGCTTACTCTCAGCGATTGCTCAACGGTTTGGAGACCATCCAGTGGAGCGACAGTATCAAGGAAACCCAGAAAAACTGGATTGGCCGTTCTGAGGGTACAGAGGTAGTATTCTCTGTAAAGGACAGCGACGTGAAGTTCACCATCTTCACCACACGTGCCGATACTATGTTTGGTGTTACCTTCATGGTTCTGGCTCCAGAGAGCGAATATGTTCAGCAGGTAACTACTGCCGAGCAGAAGGAAGAGGTGGAGAAATATCTCGACTACGTGAAGAAGCGTACCGAGCTTGACCGTATGGCTAACCACAGCGTAACCGGTGTATTCTCAGGAAGTTATGCCATCAATCCATTCACTGGCGAGGCAATTCCAGTATGGATTTCAGAATATGTATTGGCTGGATATGGTACAGGTGCCATCATGGCTGTGCCAGCTCACGATAGCCGTGACTACGCCTTTGCCAAGCACTTCAACCTGCCTATCATTCCTCTTATCGAGGGTGCTGATGTTTCAGAGGAGAGCTTCGATGCCAAGGAAGGTATCGTAACCAACTCACCTGTAGCAGGCAAGAGCAGCATGGATGGCTTCTCTCTGAACGGACTCACCGTGAAGGAGGCTATCGCAGCTACCAAGAAGTTTGTTACCGAGAAGGGCATCGGCCGAGTAAAGGTAAACTATCGTCTACGCGACGCCATCTTCTCCCGTCAGCGCTACTGGGGCGAGCCATTCCCTGTATATTACAAGGACGGAATGCCACAGATGGTTCCAGAGGAGTGCCTGCCACTCGAATTGCCTGAGATTGAGACCTATAAGCCAACAGAAACTGGCGAGCCACCATTGGGTCGCGCTAAGAAGTGGGCTTGGGATGCCGAGAAGAAAATGGTGGTTGACAAGAGCCTCGTAGACAACAAGACCGTATTCCCACTGGAACTCAACACCATGCCAGGTTTCGCAGGTTCATCTGCTTACTACCTGCGCTACATGGATCCTCACAACGATGAGGCACTCGTAAGCAAGGAGGCTGATGAGTACTGGCAGAATGTAGACCTCTACGTAGGCGGTTGCGAGCATGCTACCGGTCACTTGATTTACTCCCGTTTCTGGAACAAGTTCCTGTTCGACCTCGGCGTAAGCTGCAAGGAAGAGCCATTCCAGAAGCTGGTGAACCAGGGCATGATTCAGGGCCGTTCTAACTTCGTTTACCGCATCAACAGCGATGACCACGACAAGGCTCCTGTATTCGTAAGTTTGAATCTGAAGAAGGATTACGACGTAACTCCTATCCACGTAGATGTAAACATCGTAAGCAACGATGTTTTGGATATCGAGGCATTCAAGGCTTGGCGCCCTGAGTATCAGAACGCTGAGTTCATCCTGGAGGATGGCAAGTACATCTGCGGATGGGCTATCGAGAAGATGTCTAAGAGTATGTTCAACGTGGTAAATCCAGATATGATTGTCGAGAAGTATGGTGCTGATACCCTGCGTCTCTACGAAATGTTCCTGGGTCCTGTAGAGGCAAGCAAGCCTTGGGATACCAATGGTATCGACGGTTGTCACCGCTTCCTGAAGAAGTTCTGGGGTCTGTTCTACGAGAACCGCACCGACAACTTCCTTCCTTCAGCCGACGAGGCAGCGAAGCCAGAGAGCCTGAAGAGCGTTCACAAGCTCATCAAGAAGGTAAGCGAGGATATCGAGAAGTTCTCTTACAACACATCTATCTCAGCCTTCATGATTGCCGTGAACGAACTCGGTCAGCAGAAGTGCCGCAACAAGGAACTCCTGACAGATCTCGTCATCCTCATCGCTCCATTCGCTCCACACATCGCAGAAGAGTTGTGGGCAGCACTTGGCGAGCAGGGCAGCGTTTGCGATGCAGCATGGCCAAAGTATGATGAGCAGTATCTGAAGGAGAACGACATGCAGCTCACCATTTCCTTCAACGGTAAAGCTCGTTTCCAGATGACTTTCCCTGTGGATACTCCTAACGAGGAAATCCAGAAGCAGGTATTGGCAGACGAGAAGAGCCAGAAGTACTTGGAAGGATTCAACGTACTGAAGGTGATTATCGTACCGAAGAAGATTGTCAACGTCGTATTGAAAAAATAATGATATAGATAGGGATTGATAAATTCCTCTATAGAATAATAAAACACATCGGGAAGAATCACCAGAAAATCTCCCGATATGTTTTAAAGAATGACGTGAGGAAATAAAGAAAGACTCCTAAGTTTTTCCTAAAACCTCACGTTATTTTTTCATCTTCTCCGTTTTATGCATTTTTATGCAGGAAATATAATATTAAAAAGTTAGAATAATATGCAAATAGCAATCAGTCCAAAAATAAAAAATGAGTTCAAGGATTATTTTTACATAACCCTTGGACTCATGTTGTATACATTCGGATGGACTCTCTTCCTGTTACCTTACCAAATCGTGACAGGAGGTGTCACCGGTGTCGCTGCCGTCATCTACTACGGAACAGGCATCCCCATCTACTTTTCTTATTTTATTATCAATGCCATTCTGTTGGTAGCAGCGCTGAAGATATTGGGACTTAAGTTCATGGTGAAAACCATCTACGCCATCGGCATGCTCTCGGTACTGTTGGCTTTGGCACAAGACTCCCTGATGGGTCCTCATGGCGAGTTGATACAGATATTAGGACCAGGACAGGACTTCATGTCGCTCATCATCGGTTGCTGCTTCACGGGTCTATCGCTTGCCATCGTATTCTTGCACAATGGTAGCACAGGAGGCACGGACATCATAGCAGCCATCGTCAACAAGTATCACAACATCTCGTTGGGACGAGTGCTCATCTTCGTCGACCTGGTAATTGTAGGCAGTTCATTCTTCGTCTTCAATGCCAAGCCCGACTTCACGACGATAGATGCCGTCAGGAAAGTAGTGTTCGGTCTATGTACGATGGTGATAGAGAATCTGGTACTCGACATGTGATGAACGCCCAGCGAGAGAGTGTGCAGTTCATGATATTCAGCAAGAAATATCAGGAGATAGCCAATGCCATCGGCACACAGATGGATCATGGCGTAACAATCCTCGACGGCCATGGCTGGTACACAGGCGACGAGATGAAGGTGCTCTGTATTCTGGCCAAGAAGAACGAGAGTGTAACCATCTTCCGCATCGTCAAAATCATCGACCCTAACGCCTTCGTAAGCCAAAGCTCTGTCATCGGTGTCTATGGAGAAGGATTCGACGAGATGAAAGTGAAAATCAAAGAGAAAGATATTCAAAAGATAAAGTAATTGAAAAGTTTGGTGTTTAGAGTTTATGCCTATCTGCTAAGTAAATAAACATTAAACACTAAACATTAAACACTAATAGAAATGAAATAGTTTTTGCAACCAACAATCAGCACAAACTACAAGAAATACGCGACATCTTAGGCAGCCAATACGAAGTAGTATCGCTGAAAGAGATAGGCTGTGAAGCAGACATTCCAGAAACAGGCAGCACCTTAGAGGAGAATGCCCTGCAGAAGGCTCAATACATATACTACCATTACCACGTCAGTTGCTTTGCCGACGACACAGGACTGGAAGTAGAGGCCTTAGACGGAGCACCGGGAGTTCACAGTGCCCGCTATGCCGAAGGAACCGACCACGACAGCGAGGCCAATATGGCTAAACTTCTCCGTGAGCTCGAAGGCAAAGAGAACCGCCAGGCTCGTTTCCGCACCGTCATCTGCTACATCGAGAAACAGGAAGTATGTCCTTGTGGCTGTACCAGCATCAAGAAGATCCACCAGTTCGAGGGTATAGTAAACGGCAGCATTGCCACCGAGAAACACGGCACAGAAGGTTTCGGTTACGACCCTATCTTTGTACCCGAAGGCTACAACAAGAGTTTTGCTGAACTGGGTGAGGAGATAAAGAACGGCATCAGCCACAGAGCACGCGCAGTGGCCAAGTTGGCAGAATACTTGAAGAAAAAATAAGGTCACCCTGCGGAATAAATACAACAGACGTTAACAAGAAATGATCAGAACCCTCAACTCCTTGCGATTCATTCTTATCTTAATGATAGTGATGTCGCATGCCACACTTCCCATCTCCCAAGCTTGCAACGACTACTTAGGAGAATATGCTGTGGTCATATTTTTCATCATCAGTGGATTCGTATTATCACTGAGCTATGGTGAAAGATTAGTGAAAGAAGAGATGAGCAATAAAAAATTCTTTCTTTCACGCATCTTCAAACTTTATCCGCTCCACCTGTTGGTTATAGCTATCATAATACCCTTGGACAACCGATTGGGGCTTCTCGGTCCTTGGTATCAGACCGTAGCTCACACGTTCTTACTACAGTGTTGGATACCTATCCATGAATTCATGGGAGGTCTCAATGGACCTACGTGGTTTCTATCCGACCTGATTATCTACTATTTCCTTTTCAAGTATCTATACCGATGGTTAATGCAAAGAAAAAAAGCATTACCACTGGTAATCTTTATTATCTATATGATGGCATATATCGCCCACACAATGATAATAGAAGAAGACAAATCGGCTGACTATATTTACGCAGCTCCACCCTTTCGCATAATAGACTTCTGTTTGGGCATCTTACTCTATCGATTCTATCGTTCAGAAAAAGGGAAACAAGTTTATGCGCTCATCACTACCCAATTTAGTACATGGCAGGCACATATAGCAGATGTAGCCATCGTCCTCTTGTCGGCAGGGATGTATTACCTTTCTATCTATACTAATCCCAACTTCCGTTGTGCTGCCCTTTATTGGTTGCCAGCTGTCGTAAGCATTTTCTATTTCGTAGCTTCCGATCAGGGCAGGGATGGCTCACCCGCCTATTCCATCATAAGGCATTATTATGGCTGGGTAGCATCAGTTTTGAGATATTCATATGTCACAGCCTTTGCTTTCGTATCGTGCAAAGCATCTTCATAAGGATGTTCGGTATTGATAACCCCTATTGGGAGTACAAGTTAATAATAGCATTGACCCTCACCATCCTCACATCATGGATGGCAAAGAAATTTCTGGTAACACCCTGTAGTAATTACCTCAAAAAATACATCAAATGATCAACTCGCTATCGATATTGATTCCTACATATAACAATGTATGCCTTGAGCTTGTAAGAGACTTACAGGCTCAGGCATCAATATTGTCTTCGGAGAATGATTTCGAATACGAGATTCTGGTTGCCGATGATGGCTCTACCGACAAAAATACCATTGAGAAGAACTGCGAAATCAACGGGCTGAATAATTGCCGATATATTGAAAGGAAAGAAAATATAGGCCGAGCAGCCATCCGAAATTTCTTAGCTAAAGAAGCCAAGTATCTTTGGTTACTGTTTCTTGACAGTGACTTAAAGTTAGATAATTCTGATTTCATAAGAAACTATATGCTTTCAAAGGGAAATGTAATAGTCGGAGGTCTTAAAATCGGCGGAAACCCTATCACACTCAAAGACAACCTACGTTACAAATATGAAAAGAAATGCGAAAAACAGCATAACTACAAGCATAGACAAAAAATAGGAAACAAAGAGTTTCGTACTACCAATTTTCTTATTTTCAAAGATATTATAATAAGGACCCCATTCGACGAGAACTTCAAATACTATGGTTATGAAGATGTTTTATTTGGTAAATCCATCTGTCAAAAAGGATATCACATTACCCATATAAACAACCCTATCTTGTTGGATGAATATGAAACAAACTATCGCTTCATTCTTAAAACGGAAGAAGCATGTAGAACATTGTATCAATTTAGAAAAGAACTAAAAGGCTACTCTAAACTCATCACTTATTCTGAACTAATTACGCGAATGATATTTGTAAAACCACTATTAAACAGACTTTTCCCATGGGTTGGTTTACATATAAAATCACGTTTAACAGGCAATAAACCAAGTGTTTTGTGGTTTAACATATATAAGTTATTATATTATATACATTTAGATATATGAATAAAAAAATATTGATTTTCCTTTCGTTTCTGATGTTTCAGGTCACAACTATCCCAACATTTGCCGCCATCGGCGATTGGAAAGCTTACTTGGCCTATCATGATGTACAAGAAATAGAACAAGCAGGAAACCTCCTCTTTATTAAGGCCTCTAACGACCTCTATGTATACAACCAAAACGACCAAAGTATACAGACATTCAGTAAGGCAGACTATCTGAATGATTGTAAAATACAACGCATCGCTTACAATAAGACCGCCAAAAGACTGCTTATCATCTACAGCAACTTCAATATTGACTTGATGAATGTCAGTAACTTTGAGGTAACCAATCTTTCCGATTACTACACAGCATCAACCACAGGGGATAAAACCATAAACGATATCTATATGTATGGCAAATATGCCTATGTGAGTAATGGTTTCGGTATCTTGAAGTTGAATATGACTGATATCGAGATAACAGACACCTACAATCTCGGCTTCCCTGTCAACTGGTGCGAAATTGAAGGAAACACCATTTATGCTTACAGTTCTGCAAAGGGAAAATATAGCGCATCCCTGTCCAGCAACTTATTAGACAAGAACAACTGGAAGAAAGTTGGAAATTATGTTGCTAAAGCACAAGAAGATAAAAGTGAGTTAAAACAACTCGTAAGCACCCTTAATCCAGGAGGCCCGAAATACAACTACTTTGGTTTTTTAAAATACGCAAATAATCAATTATATACTTGTAATGGAAATGTGGGCGGACAAAAGGATGCCTGCATTCAAATCTTAGGGAAAGACAATTGGAACATATATCAAGATGACAATATCTCCAACATTACAGGTGTGGGATATAAAGATCTCGTATGTATAGATTATGATCCTTTAGACATCAAGCATGTTTTTGCAGGAGGTAGAAATGGGCTTTATGAGTTCTATGATGGAAAATTTGTTAAACACTACAACCATACCAATTCTCTTATAGAAATCGTTGGAGGTTTACAGAATAATGCAGAATATGAACTTGTACAAGGTATCAAATATGACGCTTCGGGAAACCTATGGTTATTAAACAGCGAAGCTCCCAACAGTTCATTAATAGAATACAGTAAAGATCAAGAATGGATTTCTCGATCTAAATCTGAACTTATGAAATATGAATCTTACGGAGTCAAGAATAAGAGTTTAGCTACACTACAAAGCATGATGATAGACAGCCGAGGATTGCTTTGGTTTGTCAATAACCATTGGGCAAATCCTTCGTTCTTCTGCTATCAGTTTCCCACCAACAATACCGATGATGGAGTCATTAAGGCATTCACCTCTATCACCAATCAAGATGGTACGACCATCAGTAACATATTTGGCATAAGCTGCATCGCAGAAGACAAAAACAAGAACTTATGGATAGGCACCAACCAGGGACCTTTCCTCTTAGAAAGCAATCAGATTACAGCAGACTCTCCAGTATTTACCCAGGTAAAAGTGCCCCGTAACGATGGTACCAATTATGCTGACTATCTATTGACAGGCATGAACATCTCATGCATTGCTATAGACAAAGCCAACAGAAAATGGTTTGGTACCAAAAACAATGGAGTATATCTTATCAGCAGTGACAACTTAGAGCAATTAAACCATTTTACCACATCGAATAGCAAACTATTATCAGACAATATAGAAGCTATCGCTATCAATGATGATACGGGTGAAGTTTATATCGGTACAGAAAACGGATTATGCTCCTACATGAGCGATTCTAATTCCAGCAATGAAGAAATGACCAAAGATAATGTCTGGGCCTATCCAAATCCTGTAAAACCTGATTATACTGGCCTCATTACAATAACAGGCCTTTCCCTTAATGCCAATATAAAAATAGTCACATCTAATGGAACTTTAGTACACCAAGGAAAAAGCTCTTCTGGAATTTACCAATGGAATGGCACAGACTTGAAAGGTAAAAAAGTAGCCAGTGGTATTTATATGGTAATGACTGCAACTGAAGAAGGAGACAAAGGTGTCGTATGTAAAATCGCAATTATTAATTAATGAGAAATAAAAATCCATATATCTTAGGTATCATAATAAGTGCCCCTTTCATTCTTTGGGCAATATTACTCATATTGCCAACATTTGATGACTGGACCACTCTATCTATGCCTAACTATGCCCTTGACTATCAAACATACATATTTCCTTTGGGAATGACATGGCGTCCTTTTGATGCCATCATGGGATATGTCAATGCCATAGACTACCATCTTTATCCTACACTGAACCATGTACTGATATTCATGGCACATATGGGTAGCACCTTTGTCATATACAAACTTACTGAAGTTTTAGAATTCAACAAGACATCAAGAAACATAGCAACCCTATTTTTCTATATATCTCCATGCACAATGGGAACCATCCTTAGTTGTGATGCTTTAAACCAAAGCTACTCGCATCTATGGGGAATATTATCTGTCTTTTTGTATTTAACAATAAACGGAAAGAAAAAATACATAGCATGGGTTGTCTGCACTTATATGTCTGTTCTGTCCAAAGACAATGGATTAGCATGGGCCATTGTACCACCAATCATGGCACTTACTTTTGACAAAATCGACAAAAAAACATGCCGGAAAGAACTTGTCTTCGGTTTTGCAATAGCTCTGTCATACTGTATTGTCCGTTTTTCATTGCCATACACATATATTAAAAATGGCAGTTACGAGGAAGACGTAGTCAGTATTCATAGCAGAATCAAAGGACTGGTTAACTGGATTAGTTATACTTGGTTTGCTGCAGATTATATATCAATCGTAAACAAACCAAACAGAAATCTCTATATCGGTTTCTTAACGATACTTCTGTCTTGTGCGTTCATGGTTAAAATTTGGTGGAATAAAACGATTTGGCATCATAAACAAATATGGCTGCTGATTGCAGTCTTGTTCATTGTTGCCTCACCACATTTATTAATCAGCATGAGCATTATGAATGCTTATAGTTCGTTAGGTATAGCAGCTATCATCATAGGATATTTATGCCATAAGTATCAAAAAAATAAGCCCCAACTTCAGACTTTATTTTTCTTATATTTGACAGCAGCTATCATAACCGACGTTCATCATTGGTATATGGCATGGCAAACATCCCTTCCCAGCAAAAGTATAGCAGAAGAAATTGTAAGAAAAACCGAGAAACCTGTAAATAAGGTATATTGTATCCTGATTCGTGACGATATGCCAAAATTTTCATCTTTCTGTGTACCGACCGAAGAAGCTATAGGATGGGGAATATCTGTTTGGGCAGTAACTGCCTATAAATGGCCTACCGAAATAAGAGACACAACCCTGGAACGTACACCAGAAGTACAACAAGAAGCCAGAAAACTTGCACAACGCATCAAAAAGAAATATGACTGCGTTTGGATCATCAATAAAGAAAACGTGGAGGTAATCAAATGAAAAAAGTATCAATCATCATCCCTTGCTATAACGAAGAGAGCAACCTCATAAATCTCTACCAAAACTTAGCATCATTTATGAATGAGCATAGCGAATATCTATGGCAGATACTTCTCATTAATGATGGAAGCCGGGACCACACCTTTGAAATCATCAAGGATATCCGAACAAAAGACAAACGCTTCTGCTACATCCATTTGTCTCGCAACTTTGGCAAGGAGAATGCCATGCTGGCAGGTTTCGACCACGTACACGGAGATTGTTGTATCATCATGGATGCAGACTTACAACATCCTATTCAGGTTATTCCCAAAATGCTGAAACTTTGGGAACAGGGATATGACGATGTGTATGCAAAGAGGAAAAAAAGAGGAAAAGAAAGTTGGTTGAGAGAAAAACTTTCCATCACTTATTATAAGATTTTACAAAAAATCGCAAACGTAGACATTCTTCCCAACGTCGGCGACTTCCGCCTGCTTGACAGAAAATGTATCAACGCACTGAAAGAACTTCGCGAAACTCAGAGATATACTAAAGGACTATACTGCTGGATAGGATTCAACAAGAAAGAGGTTGAATTTGAACAAGGGGATAGGACAAATGGCACCTCATCTTTCAATTATCGCAAGCTTTTCAATTTAGCGATAGAGGGCATCACATCCTATTCCATTGCTCCCCTGCGCATATCTACATTACTGGGGATTATCGTGTCTATTTCAGCATTTTTCTATATGTGCTACATTTTTTTCAAGACTATCATATTAGGTGAACCTGTACATGGTTTCCCTACGCTCATTATTGTCATTCTCTTTTTGGGTGGCATACAACTCCTGTCTTTAGGAATCATTGGAGAATACTTAGGAAGAATTTTTATAGAAACAAAACACAGACCCGTATATATTATTAACGAAAAAGAAGGGGTATGAAACGATTAATAGCAGGACAAAAGTATCAATTAGCATATATATTGACAATAGGAATATTATACTATATCCTATGTCATCTCGCACCCATAACGTTGTCTGATGATGTATTATATAAATTTGTATGGCTCACGACAACGAGTCATACAACAGACCTATAGCATCAATTCTCGACATTATTGAATCACAATACATCCACTATCAAGTAGTCAACGGAAGAAGTATAATACATTTTTTCATACAATTATTTGATGGAATAATAGGTAAAGAGGCATGCAATGTTATAAGCAGTATATTGTTTGGCTGCCTTATTTATATGACTTCAAGGATGGCATCACAAGGTAAGAACTCACTGTTTGGACTTTCCATCACATTGGCTATACTTTTTCTGCTTATACCTGGATTTCATAATGAATTCTTATTCTTTTCAGCACTATTCAACTATTTATGGGCAACCATTGCCACCATGTGTTTTATTTTTATGGTATACCATATTAAAGATAAAAGCATGTCGGTATGCATATTAGGCTTGTGTATGTCCTCGTTTTTCTTTGGTTGGTTACACGAAGGTATTACGTTTCCCATAACATTAACTCTTATCATATATTGCATCCTTAACTATCACAAACATAAGATATTCAAATCGCCCATATTCTATTGTACGGTATTTTATGCTTTAGGAACCTTCGTTTGTCTCTCATCTCCTGGAACCATACAACGTATAGGACAACAAGACTCCTTATGGCAGTTAATGACACAAAAAATCATATTTGGTGGAGTTAATTTACTTCATCTACGTGTATCATATCTTATGTTGGCTGTTTCTCTCCTTTTATTCTATAAGAAGAGAACTATTTGGAAAGAGCACTTCAATCGTTATAAGTATTTTTACTTGACATGGATTTTCACATTTATACCAGTATTTGGCAGTGGAGCCACCGAAACAAGAGTGATATTCTATACAGAATTCATCGCTACGATAATCGTTATAAACTTACTTATAAGCATTCATAAATATCAGAAAGGCCTAACCATAGGCTGTAATGTCGCCATGCTTTTGATGTACGTACCCGTCTTGCACTATTCATTAGAAAACTATAAAAATGATCAATACATTCTACAACAACTGAAGACGCCCCAAGTAGAGATTGTCTCTGTGCCTCAAATAAGGCCAGCCACCAACCCTATCCTCACAAGTGTATTCGACAATTACATACGAGAGCCCGTCAAGTTTGGGCCTTTTGAATTGGCGCAAGGATTCGTACAGAACAACCCATACATAAAGTGCATAAAGGTATTGTTCGATAAAGACAAATTATACTTTCTTCCAAAAGATATTGTAGAAAAAATGAAAAGAAATCAAATAAAAAAGACATTTTTCACCTACAATACGCATAAGGAATTAATGGTGCTGGAAATCAAGGCTAATTGTCAAATTAAAGAAGTTAAACTCTTATTAAAAGACGAAGACCTCAATTCTCTTCCTTTTTACAAGAGAATCTTGGCTTACAGAGAACACTCATACATTGTACCAGAAGGCTATTATGATACCTTGTCGTATCATCAAAAAAAATATCTCATTGTCTGTTGTCCTACCAGGAACATTGCGAGAAGAATCAAGAATATTGCCTACCGTTACAAATAATCGGGGCATAAAAGCCTTACTGCGACTTCGGGTAACAATCAGTTACCAAATGAGATTTTAGCCAAATAAGTTTGCTATCACATTATATTTCAGTAACTTTGTAGGCTGAAACTAAGCATCATCATACCAGTCTATCGCACACAAGACACGCTGCCAAGATGTCTTGACAGCATCTTGCAACAATCATTCACCGACTATGAGATGATTCTCGTAGACGATGGATCGACTGATACGTGCCCGAGAATTTGTGATGAATATGCAGCAAGAAATAAGAATATCGTAGTTATACACAAGGAAAACGGAGGATTGAGCGATGCACGCAATGCTGGAATTCTACAAGCCAAAGGAGAATATATTACTTTCATAGACAGCGATGATACGATAGCAGAAGACACTCTTTCACTCGTCATAGAAAAAATAATCACGTATCCTGAAACAGATATTTTAGAATATCCTGTAATGGAAAGATTAGGAAACGGTTCCAAAGAACATTTACTGTTTTTTAAAGAAATAGAATATCAAGATGCCATTGACTATTGGCTGGAAGAGAAAGCATACAACCACACTTATGCCTGGAATAAAATATATAAACGTGCTTTATTTGAACATATATGCTTTCCTAAAGGAAAAAATTTCGAGGATGTCCTGACTGTCCCATATCTCATAGGCCTTCTGCCATATCATGGGAGTTTCGTTACTCCTAACATCAGAACTACAAACGTTGGTTGCTATGAATATCGGTGGAATGCCAAAGGCATCACGGCAAATGCAACATACAAGGATTTATACAATCTGTATGATGGTCATACCCAAAGTCTTCAAGCCATTATGAACAAAATCGGGAGTCAAGAGAAACTGATCCAGAAATATAGCCTTTCTCTGCAAATTTTCATGACACAAATTCTTAATGTCTTGCTCGACCTCTATGAGTTATCGGGACAATACGAAAATAATCCACCAGTTATCCACCATGTTGAAAGACTTGGTAAATCGGTGAAAATCAAAGTTTTTAAACTAAGATTACTTAACATTATAGGTTATCATAACCTATGCAGACTCAACAAATTCATACACAGAATATATAGAAGAAAATAGTATGATTGCAAATACACAAATACCTTTAGTAAGTTTCATCATCACAACTTACAACCTGCCATTAGAATATCTTGTGGAATGTCTGAAAAGCATCCTGCAACTCTCTCTCAACTCAAGAGAAAGAGAAATCATTCTGGTAGACGACGGAAGCGATATTTCGCCCATCAACGATTTAGTGGAATACCAAAATGACATTATCTATATACGTCAACGTAACCAAGGTCTGTCTATTGCAAGAAACACCGGACTGCAAAATGCTTCTGGCAAATATATCCAGTTTGTCGACGGAGATGACTGTCTTATCCAGGTAGGGTACGAGCATTGTCTGGATCTCTTACGCTATCACAATCCTGATATTGTACATTTCACTTCTTCAAATAAAACATTTGATAAAGAAGTTCCTTATCAGTATTCTGAACCCATAAGTGGCAGTGCTTATCTATACAACAACAATCTTCGGGCTGCAGCTTGGTGTTATACCTTCAAGAGAGATCTCTTGCAGCAACAACGCTTCACTCCTGGTATTCTGCATGAGGATGAGGAGTTTACTCCCATACTTTTTTTAAAGGCAGAGTGCATCATAACAACAGATACAAAAGCTTACTATTATCGTGAGAGAGAAGACTCTATTATGCATAAAACAGAAGATAAGCGTCATTATCTCAAACGACTGGCCGATACGGAGAAGGTAATTTTCCAACTACAAGAGAAATCAAATTATCTTTCAGAACCAGAGCGTATCGCTCTCAACCGACGAATAGCCCAACTCACCATGGACTATCTGTACAATACTATCGTATTGGCAAAGAACTACAAACATTTAGAGAAAAATATCAAGAGATTGCATGATAAAGGATTGTTTCCGCTTCCTGATAAAAAATACACGAAGAAATATCAGATATTTGCAAAAGCCATCAATAACAAGATTACCAGAAAAATCCTGTTCTACACTCTTTTAAAATTGAAATAAGAGAAAGCCAATGATGAAAATTCTTCTTTTGGGCGAATATAGTAATGTGCATGCCACGCTTGCTGACGGACTTCGCAAGCTGGGGCATCAGGTAACCGTGCTTTCTAATGGTGACTTCTGGAAAAATTATCCACGAGACATCGACCTGGTACGAAAACCAGGGAAAAAGGGAGGTATTATCTATTTAGCCAAGTTGCTGAAGGTCTTGCCCAAACTGCGCGGATACGACATTGTGCAACTCATCAATCCAATGTTCTTAGAATTGAAGGCTGAACGCATATTCCCCATCTATCGTTACCTTCGCCGGCACAACAAGAAAATCATCCTTGGCGGATTCGGTATGGACTATTATTGGGTCAATGTATGCTGCAAAGACAAGCCTCTGAGATACAGCGACTTCAACATCGGCAACCAACTACGTACCAATGCTGACGCCTTGAGAGAAAGAAAAGACTGGATAGGAACAGAAAAGGAACGCCTCAACAAGATGATAGCAAAGGACTGCGACGGAATCGTTACCGGCCTGTATGAATATTGGGTATGCTATAAGCCTTCTTTTCCAGATAAAACAACATTTATTCCCTTCCCCATCCGACCTTACGCCCAGCAGGCAGATATCAAAGGTCAGACACCCGATAAAGTAAAACTTTTCATCGGCATCAACAAGAACAGAAGTGAATACAAGGGAACCGACATCATGCTGAAAGCTGCACAAGATATAGCTGAGAAATACCCAGAAAAGGTGGAACTCCGCATAGCAGAAAGCGTTCCCTTTGCCGAATATATTGAGATGATGAACGGTAGCGATGCCATCCTCGATCAATTATACAGCTACACACCTTCCATGAATCCTCTGGAGGCCATGGCAAGAGGAATCATCTGTATAGGAGGAGGAGAACCCGAAAACTACGAGATTCTGCACGAGGAACATCTGCGCCCCATCATCAATGTACTGCCCAATTATGAAAGTGTTTACCAGCAGTTGGAACACTTCATCGAGAATCCCCAGCTGATTCCTGAACTCAAAAGACAGGGTATAGAATACATTAGCCACCATCACGACTATGTGAAGGTGGCTAAAGAATATGAAGCTTTTTATCAAAAAATACTCGCTTAACAGGTCTTTCCGTTATCGCCTTATGCCTGTATCTTCTTTGCTCTTCTGAAGCTGGAGGCGATGCTCCATACACCGAGAAAAATAAGAGGAATGCTGAGAATCTGTCCCATATCCATAGGCAGACCAGCCTCGAAGGCTACCTGAATCTCCTTCGTGTATTCGATAAAGAAACGGAAGGTGAAGATAAGAGTAAGACACAGACCAAAATAAAGACCAGAGCCTACGCTCTTAGGCCCCTTCTTCTTGTAGATAAAGAAGATAAGGAGGAAGATGATGAGATAGGCTATCGCCTCGTAGAGCTGTCCTGGATGGCGGGGATATTGGTCTTCCTTGACAAAAATGAAAGCCCATGGCACATCGGTCACCTTGCCGATAATCTCGGAATTCATCAGGTTGCCGATGCGGATAAAGGCGGCAGCTATGCCCGAGCAAATGCCCATATTGTCGAGCACTACCCATCCTTTTACCTTCAAGTTACGGCAATAGAGCCAAATGGCTACAAACAAACCAATCACTCCTCCATGGCTGGCCAATCCCTCATAGCCGGTAAACTTCCAACTGCCGTCAGGAAGATGGTGCATAGGAATCAGCATCTCTACAACATGATCCCACTGACTGAGAAAATACTCTGGCTGATAGAAAAGGCAATGCCCCAAACGTGCACCCGCCAATATACCGATAAAGATATAGATGAAGAGAGGTTCAAACTTCTCATCGCCTATCTTCTGCTGCCTGTAAAGGCGCTGCATCAGCAGATAACCCAACAGCAAGCCTACAAGCCAGCAAGTGGCATAGTAACGCAATGCTATCGGACCCAAATGAAACAGAATGGGATCTGGATCCCAAACAATATAATTGAGCAGATTAGCCATCATTTCTATATTATAATAGGAGTGGTGAAAAACGCGCAGGGTTAATCACCACACATTATACATTATATATTATTATACATTGAATCTGAAGTGCATGATGTCGCCATCCTGCACAACATACTCTTTTCCTTCGATACCGAGCTTGCCTGCCTCACGTACAGCAGCCTCAGAGCCATACTTGATATAGTCGTCGTACTTGATCACCTCGGCACGAATAAATCCTTTCTCGAAATCGGTGTGGATTACACCCGCACACTGTGGAGCTTTCCAGCCCTTGTGATAGGTCCAGGCCTTCACCTCCATCTCGCCGGCTGTGATGAATGTCTCCAGATTCAGCAGGGCATAAGCCTTCTTGATGAGACGGTTCACGCCACTCTCCTCCAGACCGAGCTCCTCCAAGAACATCAACTTGTCCTCGTAAGTTTCGAGCGATGCGATGTCTTCCTCTGTCTTGGCTGCGATAACCATGCACTCGGCACCTTCCTCCTTGGCCATCTCCTCTACTCTTTTGCTGTACTCATTACCGGTCTTGGCCGAAGCCTCATCCACATTGGCAACATAGAGAACTGGTTTGGTTGTGAGAAGGAAGAGGTCGTGAGCCACTTTCTGCTCCTCTTTGCTCTCGAAAGTCACGGCACGGGCATTCTTTCCCTGCTCCAACACTTCCTTATAAGCTTCGAGCACAGCCACCATCACCTTGGCATCCTTGTTTCCTGCTGCTGCAGTTTTCTGCTGCTTGGAAAGCTGAGACTCAATAGTTTCCAAGTCCTTGAGCTGCAACTCGGTATCGATGATACTCTTGTCCTCTAATGGATCTACGGCAGCACCACCTTCACGAACAATATTGTCATCGTCAAAACAACGTACAACATGGATGATAGCATCACACTCACGAATATTTCCCAAGAATTTATTTCCAAGGCCCTCACCCTTGCTGGCACCTTTTACCAATCCTGCGATGTCTACAATCTCGCATGTAGCAGGAACGATACGACCTGGATGAACTATCTCTGCCAATTTGTTAAGGCGCTCATCGGGTACGGTGATGACGCCCAAGTTTGGTTCGATAGTACAGAAAGGGAAGTTGGCTGCCTGTGCCTTTGCACTCGACAGACAGTTGAACAATGTGGATTTTCCAACATTAGGAAGACCCACAATACCACATTTTAATGCCATTTTATCTTTAAACGTTTAAATTTCTTCGTGCAAAGGTACATTT
>ERZ791624.646-NODE-646-length-22284-cov-4.515543_pt1 | contig 22284 bp, 19 predicted proteins | sample MGYA00510058_ERZ791624 | MGnify/ENA primary metagenome ERZ791624 (study PRJEB30046, sample SAMN00715158) | human gut metagenome | study: EMG produced TPA metagenomics assembly of the A metagenome-wide association study of gut microbiota in type 2... | reverse complement strand
TCTTTTGTCGAACCGCATCCTGTCTTATCCAAAGATAATACAAACCGAGAGGAGAAAAAACAAGTTTACTTGATTTTTTCTTCGGAGGTGCAGTTTGTCTTATCTTATCAAAAGACAGTGAAAGGAGAGTGCAGAACAAGCAATTTGCAACTGCGGACACTCTGCTGAGTGTCCCTACAGTAGTGAGTTTATAATATGTAGATAATCAGTAAAACTGTAGGGACGAAATGTATTTCGTCCGCCGTGGGCAATGGCTTATGCAAATGAGTCAGCCCATGCTGGAACAAAAACAATTTCCACAAAACAGCTCTTTGCGGACGCAAAAAATAAGACCCCATAAAGAGGTCTTATAATACATTTCGCTTATGATACAATTGATTTTTATTTAATTTCGCCTACGCCATTGTTTTTCTTTTTAAGTTCCTTTGCTTTGAGGTCGCCTATTTTTATGTCTCCAACGCCATGGTTCTTAACATCTGCAAAGTCAGCATAGCCTGTAATGGTAATGTCGCCTACTCCGTGATTGTCGGCATCAAGGTCTTTGGTTTTAATATTCGTTATCTTTGTGTCGCCAACTCCGTTGTTTTTGATAACAAGTTCTGTGGTTGCTACCTTATGTATTTTTAAATCACCAACACCATTATTGATTATCCGCATTTTGTTGCTGTGAAGATTTTCGGCTAAGAAATTGCCAACGCCATTTTGTGTTATTAAATTTATTTCTTTTGAGTTGATAGTAATTTTCAGGTCTTCCTGTCGCTTGATTTTTAACCTATCCGGGAAGCTGAGAGTAAGGATGCTGTCTTTCTCTTTTATTTTAACCAACTCGATAATATTGTCAGGACCTGTAATTACGATTTTTGGTGCATCTTCGTTTTGTATGTAAGTAAAGTCTGCCGCGATGTTATTTATCAGTTTTGAGAATTGTTTGATGTCCTTTGTTATTGTTACAAAATTATCAGAGGCTATAATTGTTGTGTCTGGATTGGTGCTTGTCGTTATATCGAGGTCTAATTTTTGCGCTGCCGATTTAACAATTTGACCGTTGCAAGAAGTCATAGCAAATAAAAGACTTGCTGCGAAGAAGAGAATGGATTTTTTCATAATGTTTGAATTTTGGTTCTTTTGTCATTAGACGTTGCTAATTTACGAAAAGTTGCATAATGCAGAATTTTTTTTTGCCGTTTTTTTGTCGTTTTTCTGACCGAATACCTGAATTGTTTCCAAATTTTAAAATCTCAGAGGGTTAAGTTTTGCGTATAATGTGTAGAATCAGCCGTTTAGTGTCAAAATTCGCGTTCGTGTAAATTTTGCAGAAAAATTTAAAATGGTTATTATAAGTGTTTTAATTTTTGTAACTTTGTCAATTGTTAGAAAAACTCGGTTTTTATGGCTTTAAATTATATATGGATAGCATTTTTTGTGCTTGCGTTCATCTTTGCTCTGTACGAAACAATTTTTAACGGCAATGTGGAAATCTGGACTGATATAATGAATTCCTCATTTTCATCAGCAACAACTGCCTTTGAACTTTCGTTAGGGCTTACAGGTGTTTTGTCGTTATGGATGGGTATTATGAAGATAGGGGAGCGTGGGGGCGTAATCCAGTTTTTTGGCAGACTTATCAGTCCGCTGTTTTCTCGCCTCTTTCCCGGCATTCCGAAAGATCACCCTGCAATGGGTGGAATCTTTATGAACGTTTCGGCGAATATGCTTGGTCTTGACAATGCGGCAACGCCTCTCGGCTTGAAAGCGATGCAGCAGATGCAGTCGCTTAATGATAAGAAAGACACCGCGACAGATGCCATGTTGATGTTCCTCGTTCTTAATGCTTCTGGACTTGTGCTTATACCTATTGGCATTATGACTTATCGTGCAAGTTGCGGTGCGGCTAATCCAACCGATGTCTTTATTCCTATATTGATAGCAACCTTCGTTGCGAGCATTGTTGGACTTGTTTCATTGTGTATAAAACAGAAAATCAATATTTTAGATAAGGTAATTCTGACATGGGTAGCGGGTCTTATAGGCTTTGTTTCCCTTGTCGTTTGGTATTTCTCATCACTCACACCAGAGATGATGCAGAAGTATAGTTCCTTTGCAGCAAATGCTATTTTGATGACCGTTATTCTTGGCTTTATATTAGCAGGCGTTAGAAAGAAAATTAATGTATATGACAGTTTCATCGAAGGCGCAAAGGAGGGCTTTAAAACGGCTGTTATGATTATCCCTTACCTTGTTGCCATCCTTGTTACTATCGGTATGTTCCGCGCATCTGGAGCAATGTCGGTTATTACTGGCGGTGTTGCTTGGCTTGTTGAAGCAATGGGTTTTGACACTTCGTGGGTGGAGGCTTTGCCAACAGCCTTGATGAAACCGCTTAGCGGAACAGGCAGCCGCGGACTTATGGTTGACGTTATCAATACCTTTGGCGTTGACTCTTTACCAGCGCGTATTGCCGGCTGTGTGCAAGGTAGCACTGATACAATGTTCTATATCCTTGCCGTTTATTTCGGTAGTGTAGGGGTGACAAAAACACGATATGCTGTGCCTTTTGCATTGTTTGCTGATGTTGTCGGTTCTATTGCAGGCATTGCCGTTGCCTACTTCTTCTTTGGATAGGGTAGGGCATTGGTTGGAAAAAAGATTTTGATTTCTTGATAACTTGCATTACCTTTGTAGTTGTTTTAAAGTATTATGGCAGAATTTGTTTTTACTGCAGATGGCGTTGATTTGCCTTTACTTGATGAGACGCTGATGAAGCGTTGGATTGAGGAGGTAGCCCGGGGGTTGGGGAAATCTGTGGGCGATATTTGCTATATATTCTGCTCTGATGAAAAGATACTTGAAGTAAATAGAAAGTTTCTAAATCACGATTACTATACCGATATTATCACCTTTGACTACGGAAAGCCGCACAGGATTTCCGGAGATATGTTTATTTCGCTTGATACCGTTCTTTCTAATTCGGAAATGGTTGGCGACGCATATCAAAGAGAATTGTATAGGGTGATTATTCACGGAATACTCCATCTTTGTGGCGTTAACGATAAGGGTGAAGGTGAGCGTGAAATTATGGAACGATTTGAAAATCAATCACTTGATTTATTGTCACAACTCCAAAATAATTAAAAATGAGGTTTGATTATGATGTTATAGTTATTGGAGCCGGACACGCCGGTTGCGAAGCGGCTTGTGCGGCGGCAAATCTCGGTTCGCGCACATTGCTCATAACGATGGATATGAACAAGATTGCGCAAATGAGTTGTAATCCTGCTGTTGGTGGTATTGCTAAGGGACAGATAGTCAGAGAGATAGATGCTCTTGGCGGTCAGATGGGTATTGTTACCGACCGTTCGGCTATCCAGTTCAGGATGCTGAACAGGTCTAAGGGGCCCGCTATGTGGAGCCCGCGTGCCCAGGCGGATAGGGTTAAGTTTATTGACAACTGGAGAGCAGTAATCGAAAATACTGAGAACCTTTATATGTGGCAGGATTCCGCTACTGGACTTGTTGTTGAAGACGGTTTCGTTAAGGGGGTTAAGACTTCTCTTGGCGTTACTTTCTCGGCAAAATCGGTGGTTTTAACGGCTGGTACGTTCCTTAATGGCTTGATGCACATAGGTCGCGTGAGCCTTGAAGGAGGCCGTATTTCAGAACCTGCTTCTTATGGTATTACTGAGCAGTTGGTTGAAATGGGCTTTAAGGCGGATAGGATGAAGACGGGAACGCCTGTCAGAATCGACGGTAGAACCATTCATTTTGAAATGGCTACGCGTCAGGACGGAGAGAATGATTTTCATAAGTTCTCTTACCTGCCTTCTGTAAAAAGATCGCTGAAGCAACGACCATGCTGGATTGTTTATACATCTCCAGAGGTGCATGAGGCGTTGAAAGAGGGTTTGCCAGATTCTCCACTTTATAATGGTACAATTAAAAGTATCGGTCCGAGGTATTGTCCGAGTATAGAGACGAAAATTGTTACCTTTGCCGATAAGGATGCGCATCAGTTGTTCCTCGAACCGGAGGGCGAAACAACGTGCGAATACTATATGAATGGCTTCTCATCCTCTCTGCCTCTTGACGTGCAGATTAAGGCTATGAGCCTCGTTCCGGCACTTGCAGATGCCCAGATTTACCGTCCGGGATATGCTATTGAATACGACTTTTTTGACCCGACACAGTTGCGTCACAGCCTCGAAACAAAGTTGGTTAAAGGACTTTATTTCGCCGGTCAGGTAAATGGAACAACGGGCTACGAGGAGGCAGCAGGGCAGGGGCTTATCGCCGGTATCAATGCTCATAGGTCTTCTAACGGGCTTGAACCGTTCGTCCTTAATCGTGATGAAGCATATATTGGAGTGCTTATCGATGACTTGGTTACAAAGGGCGTTGACGAGCCTTATAGAATGTTTACTTCTCGTGCGGAATATCGTATTCTCCTCCGTCAGGACGATGCCGATATGCGGCTTACTCCAAGAGGTTATGAGATTGGTCTGGCAACAAAGGAACGCTATGATTTGATGCTTTCCAAGAAGGAGGCACGCGATAAAATCATTGAATTCCTTGAGAAATTTACAGCAAAAGCGGCATTGATTAATCCTTATCTTGAGTCAATGAACCTTTCTCCGCTGCGTCAGTCTGTCAAGTTGAAGGACCTCGTTCTCCGTCCGCAATTGACGATTATGATGCTTGCCGAGCAGATACCACAATTGCAGAAACTTATCGATTCGATTGAGGAGGTGCGTCGTGAGGAAATTGTAGAGGCAGCCGAAATACTTGTTAAGTATAATGGATATATCGAGAGAGAAAGAGTAATTGCCGACAAACTTTCAAGACTTGAAAAGGTTAAACTTCGTGGCAAGATAAATTATATGGATGTTCATACGATTTCTACCGAAGCAAGGCAGAAATTAACCAAGATTGACCCTGAGACAGTTGCTCAGGCTGCCCGCATTCCGGGAATATCGCCAAGCGATATTAATATATTATTGCTATTGCTTGGAAGATGATGTTCCACGTGGAACAAATTAGACGTAACTATCAGAATATAATAATATAAAACTATAAATCAAATGGAACTTGAGAAAGTAAAAGAAGTTATCCGTGACGTTGTCGATTTCCCGACAAAAGGTATTGTCTTCAAAGATTTGACGACTGCTTTTAAGGATGCGGATGCTTTGAAAGTTATTGGAAACTCTATCAGAGAGCAGTACAAGGATTTGGGAGTGACTAAAGTTGTTGGTATTGAATCAAGAGGTTTTATCGGTGCTTCTATCCTTGCGTATGAGTTGAACGCTGGCTTTGTTCCTGTTCGCAAACCTGGTAAATTGCCTGCTGACACTTTGAAAAAAAGTTATTCGAAGGAATATGGCACAGACACTATCGAAATCCACAGAGATGCTATCACTCCTGATGATATTGTCGTTCTCCACGATGATGTCCTTGCTACTGGCGGTACTATGGCTGCTGCTTACGAATTGGTGAAGAGCATGAATCCTAAAAAGATTTACATCAATTTTATTATCGAACTTTCTTTCTTGAACGGCAGAAATGCCTTCCCTGATGATGTTGAGGTTAATTCGTTGATTACTTATTAATAGGAGCATCAAATAATATCGTATATTTGCAGAGATAAATATTTTATCTCTGCATTTTTTATAACTAAACTTGTTTATTCGCTTTTTATGGAGCAGAAAGTGTCTTTGTCATTGGCAGAAAAGGTGGCTATGCTGCCTGATTCTCCTGGTTGCTATCTTTATTATGATAAGGAGGGAACTGTTATTTATGTTGGAAAGGCTAAGCGGTTGAAGAGGAGGGTTTCTTCTTATTTTAACCGCGTCCATGAATCGCCCAAGACGAATATCCTTGTCCGTAAAATCTGCGACCTTAGTTATGTTGTGGTGGATACGGAGGAAGACGCCCTGCACCTCGAAAACAGTCTTATAAAGGAACATAATCCCAAATATAATATCCTGCTTAAGGACGATAAGTCTTATCCATGGATTTGCGTTACAAACGAGTATTATCCTCGTGTCTTTCTAACTCGTGATGTCGATAAAAAATGCGGTAGATATTATGGCCCTTATTCCAATGTAATGGTGGCAAAAACTGTACTTCGCTTTATTAACGAATTGTTTCCTTTGCGTAGGTGCCGTTTGGCTATAACGCCTGGAAGCATATCGGCAAAGAAGTTTAAGGTCTGTCTGGAATATCATATCAAGAATTGTCGCGGTTGCTGTGTGGGTGCTGTTTCGCATGAGGAATATGCAGTTTATATTGCGTCTGTAAAGCAGATTCTTGCGGGAGATACGCAGCCTATTTCTGATTATCTGATGACGGAGATGATGCGCTTGGCAGAGAATATGGAGTTTGAGAAGGCTCAGGAATTGAAGGTGAAGTATGACCTTATTGAGAAATATCGGGCAAAATCGGTTATCGTTAGCACGTTGATTAGCAACGTTGATGTTTTCTCTTTTGAGCCTGATGACGACATGGCATTCATAAACTATATGCACATACGGAGTGGGGCAGTGGTGAGAAGCATCACTTACGATTTTAAGCGTCGCCTTGATGAAACTCCGGAGCAGTTGTTGTCGTATGCTATTGGTCAGGTTAAGGCAGAATTTGGAGATGTGGCAAAAGAGGTTGTTGTCCCGTTTTTGCCGGATTTTGAATCGCAGAATATCTCGTTTATTATTCCTCAAAGAGGGGATAAAAAGAAACTTCTCGAAGTATCGTTGAGAAACGCTAAGCAGAGAAAGTTTGACAGGCTAAAGGCTATGGAGAAACTGAACCCGGAGCAGCGAACCACCCGTTTGCTGACGCAGATTCAAAAAGATTTGCACCTGCCGGAATTGCCAAGGCATATTGAGTGCTTTGACAACTCGAATACTCAGGGTACTAATCCGGTTGCGTCATGTGTGGTATTCAAGAATGCAAAACCGTCTAAAAAGGATTATCGCCATTTCAATATAAAGACTGTTGAAGGTCCTGATGATTTCGCTTCAATGATTGAGGTGTTAACTCGTAGATATACTCGTTTGGTCAATGAAGGGGAACCACTCCCGCAGTTGGTTATCGTTGACGGTGGAAAAGGGCAGTTGAGTTCGGCAGTAAAGGCTTTTGACAATATGGGTATTCGTGGAAAAGTCGCTTTGATTGGTATTGCAAAGCGACTTGAAGAGATTTATTTCCCAGGAGATTCATTGCCTATTTATATCAGCAAAACATCGGAAACGCTGAAGGTTATCCAGCACCTTCGTAACGAGGCTCACCGTTTTGGTATCACTCACCACCGTAACCGCCGCAGCAAGAGTCAGGTGCTGTCGGAACTTGACGGTATTAAGGGAATAGGGCAGAAAACCGCCGATGCCCTAATAAGGCATTTCCACAGCCTGAAGCGCGCTAAGGAGGCTTCGGAGGAAGATATTGCTGCCGTTGTTGGCAAGGCAAAAGCGAAAATACTAATTGAAGCGTTTGGTAATGCTAAAATTTAGCAATAGTATATGCTAATGTGTTGAATATTAGTGTTTTAATCAGGTAAAATTATATTATATATAGTTGGCTTTCAGGCGTTTATAAGGTTTCTTATTTCGCTTCTTATTTTTTTCGGTAAAAAGTTATCATTTTAGGGAAATTTCTTTTTACCTTTACGATATTAATATTCTGAAGTGGTTAGTAAAGGATTTTTTGAACTAATAACGTTGCTTGAATGTTATTTCATTAAACTATGGAATTATTAATAAACTAAATATTACCTTATGAAAACCAATTTTTTGAATTTAAAGGCTTGTTTGGCAAGTGTGCTTGTTGCTGTGCTGATGGTGTCTTGTTCTAAATCTGCTGATGTGTTGGAGTCTATTCCGCAGAGTTCGCGTTTTGTGCTTAGTTTGAATCCTTTGACTATTGCAAAGAAAGTAGATCAGAAAGGTGCTACTATTAAGGGAATGTCGGCTGAAGACGCTAAGTTGATGGAGGGTTTCCTAACTGGTGATTATGGCTTGGATCCTGAGCAGTTGGCTGTTTTTGAGTACGACGGTACGGTATATGCCGTTACGTCAGTGACTGATGAAGACAAATTAATGGCTGTTCTTGAAGGAGAGAAGTCGGTTGTCAACGGAGTTACTGTCTTTAATGTTAATGGAAATAGCATTGCTGTCAAAGACGGCTTGTGCTGGTACACTGACGGCTCAAGAGACATCGCTAAAGATATAGATTTCTTTACTTCTATCGACCCTTCCAAGGCGATTACTGCAAAGAAGAAATTCAAGGATAATATTAAAGGCGGTGACTTTGGCGGGTATTTTAACGTTGGGGCTGTTTACTCTGACAAACGATTTATGAACAATATGCCGGCTAATATTTCCTCAATTCCGTATTATGAGCAGTTGAAATCTTCTGAACTTTATTATCAGGGAGAGGGCAGTAAGGATGATTTCAAGATAACGGCACACCTATATGATGCAGAGGGAAACAATCTGCTTAAGAAGATAAATATGCCTGAATTTGACACAGATTTGCTTAAGTTTATTGATGCGGAATCTTCATTCGTTTATGCGGTTGCAATGGATGAAATTTATGTCTCATACTTAAAGGATATGGCTGTTTCTTCTTTGTTCAGAAATGAGGAGAAGGCGATGGTAAAAACGGCTTTCAACAATATCGAAGGTAATATCGTAATGGGAGTAAAGATAAACAGTCTTGTTAGTCTTCGTGATATCCAGATTTCTGCTGCTGCTAAGTTAAAGGACGGTGCTGAGAAAAATTTGAAGGTTTTGTTAGATAAAGAGTATAAGGCAGACCAGCACGGAGAATATACAATCTCTGACAATCTTGCTGGTGTGCTTGTTAGACTCGGCTTTAAAGATGATTGCGTATATGTAACGAATAATGTTTTGCCAAAGGAGAATTTTAAGGACAGCAAGGCTTCAAAGTTCTTTAAAGATGCTTCTGCTACTATGTTCATAAATTGCATGGACGGCTCAACTTTCTCTACTGCGGGTACTGCATACCTTGGAAAGCCGGTCGCTGGTTATATCTATGCTAAGTCTGACGACGAAAAGGCTGAGTTGGTTGTTCATGTTGAGCATAATGACATGGATAATATTTACGCATATTTTGTAAAGATTTTGGGTAGCATTTAAGTTCCAGAATGAATATCATTGAATTGAATAACGTAACGCCTGCGGCTTTTGCTGATAGTTCGCGTATTGTTTCGGAAGTTTGGCAATCTTCGCTGGCGTTTGAAAAAGGAAAAAAATATCTTGTTTCTGCACAGAGCGGTGGCGGTAAGTCGTCGCTTTGTGCTTTCCTGTTTGGGTATCGTGCAGATTATTCCGGTGATATTTTTTTTGATAAAAGAAATTTGCGGGATTTTTCCGTCAATGATTGGTGCTTGGTGCGTCAGAGACAGATTGCATATCTTCCGCAGGACTTGAGGCTCTTTGGTGAATTGACCGCATGGGAGAATGTCTCTATAAAGAATGAGATTACTTCTTTTCTAAATGATTCGGAAATTCTTGAAATGTTCAGAAAGTTGGGAATAGAAGATATGATTGGAAAGCCTGTGGGAAAATTGTCGATAGGGCAGCAGCAGAGAGTGGCTATTATTCGTGCTTTGTGCCAGCCTTGTGATTTTATTATGCTTGATGAACCTGTTAGCCATCTTGATGAGGATAATAATGCTGTGATTGCTGAATTGGTTTATGATTGTGCAGAGAAAGCAGGTGCTGGAATTATTGCCACTTCAGTGGGAAACAATCTGAATATGGATTATGATATTGTTTTAAAGTTATGAGGCGTCTTTTGTGGAAACTTTTGGGAAAACAGATAAGCAAAATGCAGTTGGCGGGATTTGCGATTGCCAATATAATTGGCTTGGCTATCGTGATGATTGGCGTGCAGTTTTATGCTGATGTTGTCCCTCTATTCAGCGACGATGGCGTGATGGGAAAGGATTATCTTGTGGTGACGAAAAAAGTCAGTGGCTTTTCTGCCTTGAAAGGATTTGTTGGGGGTAACTCTGGTTCTGCTTTTACAAAAGATGATTTGAACGACTTGAAAAGTCAGGATTGGGTGGCTTCGGTTGGAACTTTTACCACATCAAATTATCCTATCTACGGTTCTGTTGAATTGCAGGGGCGTGGGTTGCGTACAAGTTTCTTTTTTGAGTCTGTCCCTGATGAATTTATTGACGTTGACACTAAGAAATGGACATTCGATCCAAACAATCCGCAAATTCCTATAATTGTTTCAAAGGACTATCTTTCGCTTTATAATTTTGGGTTTGCCGCATCGCAGGGAATGCCGCAGTTGAGCGAGGGAATGGTTGGAATGGTGCCTATCGTTTTTAGAATGACTTTGCCTGGAGGTGGATTTGAATATATTCCAGGAAAGATTGTTGGCTTTTCAAGCAGATTGAACACTATTATAGTTCCTGATGCTTTCATGAAATGGAGCAATGAAAGGTATGCTCCGGGTATTTCTGAATCTCCGTCGAGAATTATTGTAAAGGTAAAGGGTTTGGGAAATACAAAGGTGGAATCTTATTTTAGCAACAAGGGATATGAGGTCGCCGGAGATAAGTTGAATAATTCTAAGGCGAGTGGACTGCTGTCGTTGATAATGTCGGTCGTGGTCGTGGTTGGCCTTGTTATTTGCTTCCTTTCATTCCTTATTCTCGTTCTTAGCATTTATCTGCTTATGCAGAAAAACACCGAGAAATTGAAGAATTTGCTTATTCTGGGATATTCTCCGAAGCAGGTGGCTGGAATGTTCGTGAAATTGGTGCTATTTATGAATGCTGCGGTATTTATTATCGCTGTATTTATTCTTACAATTGCAAGAATGGCTTATTTGCCGGTAGCAAAGGTTCTTGATTTGGAAGGGGCTTCTATTTGCTGGTCGCTCGCTGCTGGTTTACTGGTTATTGCTGCTATATCTTGTGGTAACGTTTTGGCGATAAGGAAAAAAATCAGATGCCTTTGGATTTGGGAGAAATAGGGCAATTCTTTGTCCTTTTCTCTTTTTATAATCTATATAGGAAATAAATTTTCCTTTTAGTTAAAAAATCCTATATCTAATCAAACTAAATGAACAATAATTCAGCATATTTGTTTAATTTATACGCTTAACAACACATAATAACAAGAAAAATGCAAGAAATTAAAGATATCCCGAGAGTTTCTCTGGATAAGATTGTTTCAATCTTTAACAAGATGCCGGGTGATGCCTACGTCCCTGGTTGCCTGATTGCTTCACGCTCTTCTAAGGATGCTAAAGAGAATATTTCCAAGCACAATTTTTCTCTTTCTCATCCTTTTAGCCTTAATGCCTTTATCTTTTTAATGTGCAAAGACGGCAGTTTTGACGTTAGAACGAACAATAAGGTTTATCACATTGAAAAAAACGGGATTTTCGTGAATTTCCCAGGGCAGATTATGTATGTGGATAATGACGTTGATGGGCTGGTTAAGGCGATGGCTATTGACGTGGAATACATACAAAATCAGACTCTCGATATTAAGCCGATAATTCAGAAATTGCTTAGTCTGAAGGACAATCAGTATTTCCAACTGTCAGATGCCGGTTTTACTGAGATTTGTGATATTATTGATGCTATTGCAACTGAAATATCTAACAATAACTATGACGATAATTCGCGCGAAATTGTCAGATGCCTTATGGCTGCGGTCTTTTTCAAGTTGTGCCGTATTATTGAGGCAAGTGTGAGAACAAAGGTTAATTCTGATGATTTCAACAAGAATGCCGGTTACTTTAAGGAGTTTCTCATCCTTCTTGGTGAAAACTACAAGACAGAAAGATCTGTCGGTTTCTATGCCGAAAGAATGCACCTTTCTCCAAAGTACTTCACAACGCTAATAAAGCGTGCAAGCGGTAGTACCGTTGCTCAGTGGATTAACCATTATGTTATCCTCGAAGCAAAGAACCTTTTGAAATATTCAACGATGAACGTACAGGAAATTGCTTATACGCTTAATTTCCCTAACCAGTCTTTCTTTGGAAAATATTTCAAGCATCACACAGGGATGACGCCAAGTGAGTATAAAAAAAGCAAATAATTTTTGTGTCTGTATTGTGGAAAATTGGTGGCAGAGAACTGACCTTTTGTTAGGAGAGGATGGGCGGTTGCGTTTGGAAGGCAGCCGTGTCCTTGTTGTTGGTGTGGGTGGTGTTGGCGCATATGCCCTTGAGATGCTTGTCAGAAGCGGAGTGGGGTGCGTTGACATTATCGACGGAGATGTTGTTGGGGTAACTAACTTGAACAGGCAGTTGCCTGCTCTTAATTCTACTTTGGGAAAACCGAAGGTAGATGTTCTGAAGGAACGTATGCTCGACATTAATCCGAGTTTGAAAATTGATGCTGTTTGCGGTTTTGTAACCGTTGACAACGTAGCGGAGATTGTCGGTATCGGGAAGTATGACTTCGTTATTGATGCCATTGATTCTGTTTCTCCTAAAGTGGCGCTAATTGCACATTGCCTGAACAATAAAATAAATATAATATCATCTATGGGAGCCGGTGGCCGTATGGACTTGCAGAAAATACAGTATGCCGATATTTGGGAAACCCATTCCGACGGTTTGGCAAAAGCCGTTCGCGACAGATTGAAGAAATTAGGCATTCGCAAAAAACTGAAGGTCGTTTGGAGTAGTGAGCAGCCATCCAAATCGGCGTTGACGCTTACAAATGAGATTGCATGCAAGGTGTCGAGTTACGGCACGGTGTCGTTTCTCCCTGCTGTTTTCGGCTGCTATCTTGCCGCTTTTGTTATTAGAAAAATTTCTGAAAGATGATTGAGATAAAAGACATACGAAAAAGTTTCGGAAATCTTGAGGTTTTAAAGGGTATTTCTGCCGAGATTAACGACGGTGAGATTGTTTCTATTGTTGGACCGAGTGGTGCTGGCAAATCGACCCTTTTGCAGATTGTCGGTACTCTTGACAAGCCGGACTTTGGCAGAATTATTTATGACGGGATCGATGTGTCGTTGATGTCAGAGAAGAAATTGTCGGCATTTCGTAATGGAAATATCGGTTTCGTTTTCCAGTTCCACCAGTTATTGCCGGAGTTTACCGCAATGGAAAATGTTGCCATACCGGCGTTGATAAAGGGAGACAGTGCATCGCAAGCCAACAAAAGGGCTGCAGAATTGCTCGACTTCCTTGGTTTGTCAGGCAGGCTCGATCATAAGCCGTCGCAGTTGTCGGGCGGTGAGAAGCAGAGAGTGGCAGTAGCAAGAGCATTGATGAACAAACCTTCTGTAATTTTTGCTGATGAGCCGTCGGGTAGCCTTGATTTCAAGAACAAGAAAGAACTGCACAAACTTTTCTTCGATTTGCGACGCGAACTGAACCAAACCTTTGTTATCGTTACTCATGATGAAACCCTTGCTGACGACTGCGACAGAGTCCTTAAAATGAGCGACGGCAAAATAGTGGAAATTGTCAGCAACAGATAGAGCAGGAGATTTTCTATACATATTTTGAGTCTCCTTTTCTTTCCCATTTCGGCATTTAGGCTTCGTGTGTGCAATATTTTTGCTAAATTTGCAGTCCGCTTAATGTTATAACAATGAAATATCGTAACGAAGAAGACAAGTGTAACGGTCTGGCTGGAATGCTCATTGCTTTGATGCTCCTTGATGAGTTTGAAAATATTATCGAAATCGACATCGATGATGATAACAATGAGTATATCCATTTCACTCCTGAGTTTTTCGCTTGGCAAAGCAAGTTGGTCCCTCCTAAGCAGGCCTGGGAAATTGCGTTGAGGAATTTCCAACTGACAACGGCTATGGTGATGGCGAATCTTATTTGCAGATACTCCAAGTCAAAAAAAGCAACATACAGCGACGTTAGAAAAGCAATTTTTAAGACTGTTGCGGAAGAGGGAAAGATGGCTTGCCAGTTGGAGGAGGATGAGGTGAACACTATCTTTATGAAAACTTTTGACTATGTCAGCGACAGAATGCAAAACAAAAGGGTACTTGACCTTGCAAAATCTATTTCAGCAGAAATTTCCAAGAGGAGATTTATGGGCGACGATGAATTGAAGGATCTTTTCGCTTCTTTGCAAAACCAGTAGAAATATTTCCTTAACTATTGATTTTTTTAAATTTTAATTCTAAATTTGCATAAATGGAACCTTCTTTACTATGGAAGATTTGAAGATTATAACAAACATACAGGTTTGCAAATATGCAGAACTTGTGGAAGAGGATAAGATTTTGGTGGATAAAGCCAAAGCGATGACTGCTAATTCCTATGCTCCATACAGTAATTTCAGTGTTGGTGCTGCTGTATTGTTGTCAAATGGGAAAATTGTTGGTGGTGCAAATCAGGAAAATGCTGCTTTCCCATCAGGCACTTGTGCAGAAAGATCTGCTATTTTCTATGCCCATTCAAAATATCCCGATGCAAAATTCCAGAAGTTGGCTATTGCTGCTTGCTCTAACGGAGATTTCACGGCTTCGCCTACGCCCCCTTGTGGTGCTTGTCGCCAGGCTATTCTCGAATACGAAAAACTTGCTGGTCACCCAATAAAGATAATGCTTTACGGAAAAGACAAGATTTATATCGTTAACGGTATTCGTGATTTGTTACCTTTGCAATTTGAAGATTTCTAATCGATGAGAGAAGGCTGGAAGATTATTGTAAATCCCAAATTCGAGTCGTTTAGAAAATCTATAGAATCTATCCCTTTTTATGTAAAGGTTAAAGGGGAAATTATTTATAGCGACAGAAATACTATATATCGCATTGATATCGGTGGCATTGATGCTACCGTAAAGGAGTTCCATATCCCTGCTCCTTTTAACAGGTTTGTTTATTCTTATTTGCGTCATAGCAAGGCAAGACGGTCTTTCGATAATGCCATAGAGTTGGAGAAGCTGGGCATTGGTACGCCTGAGCCTATTGCATATATTGAGGAGTATTCTTCCGGACTGCTTGCCCGTAGTTTTTATATATGCAGGATGGTAGAGGGGCAGAATATACGCCATTGGGAAACGGAGGTTGTGAACTATAAGGAGATGATTGACGCTTTTGCAGCATTCACTCTTGACTTGCATAATAAAGGTGTTCTGCACAAGGACTACTCTCCTGGAAACATTCTCTTCAATTTGGATGAAAATGGCAAATACCATTTCTACCTGATTGATATAAACAGAATGAAATTCAACGTTTTCGACAAAAAGAAACTATATCGCAATTTCAGGTGCCTGAACATCGATACAGAGGTTGAAACGGCTCGTGTGGCGATTGACTATGCCCGCCACGCAGGGCTTGACCAGGAAGCGATGGGAAACCTTGCTGTCAAGATGCTAAGGAAATACCACAGCGAAAAGAAGAGGCACAGAATGTTGAAATCGCTTTTTAAAAAGAAAAAACAAAAACACTGATTTCTAATTAATTATGAGCATATTATTGGAAAATCTTAACCCTAAGCAGCAAGAGGCTGTGCTTGCAACCGAAGGGCTTGTTCGTGTGGTCGCTGGTGCCGGCTCGGGAAAAACGAGGGTACTGGCACACAGATACGCATTTATCGTTGAGGAAATAGGTATTGACCCTTCGAATATTTTGTGTATGACGTTCACGAATAAAGCGGCTCAGGAGATGAGGGCGAGGATTAACAAGTTGCTCGTAAACTGTGCAAACAGTGATTTGATTTGCACTATTCACGGCTTTTGCGTTAAAGTGCTGCGCCGGGATATTGTCAAATTGGGATACCCTAAATCTTTCATCATCCTTGATGAGGAGGACTGCAAGTCGCTTGCAAAGCAGGTTATGGAGGACTGCGGGATTGACAGAACGAAAGATACCGTCAGAAAATTCCTAAATGGAGTTGCTGCCTTTAAGGACATGAATCCTGACTATATTCCGAAATACCTTGTCCCAGGTGTAGAGATGTCAGAAGATGTTGCCAATCAGCCTATTATAAAGTTCTTGCAGGCACAGCAGCGCTTTTATTCGCTCGATTTCGACGACCTTATGAATTTCGCTTTATATATTCTTGAAAATTTCGACGACGTTAAAGATTATTGGCAGAATAAGTTGAACTATGTGCAGATTGACGAAGTGCAGGACTGTAACGCTAACGACTGGAAACTGATAAACTGCATAACTGGTATCCATAAGAATCTTTTCGTTGTTGGCGACCCTGACCAGGCTATTTATGAATGGCGTGGCTCTAAGCCGGATATGTTTGTAAATTTCAAGTCGGAAACGGATATTGTCCTTGCGGAAAATTATCGCTCTACTCCTGATATTCTGAAAGTGGCTAATTCGGTTATTGCACATAACAAGAACAGAATACCCAAGGACCTGATGACGCAGAATCTAAATGGGAAAAAGACAATTCACTATCACGGCAAAAACGAAGCCGACGAAGCCTCTTGGATTATTAAGCAAATAAAGAATCTGCATAGTATTGAAAACTGCGAGTTCAGCAACTTTGCAATTCTGTACCGTGCTTCTTATCTTTCTCGCTCTCTCGAAAAGGAGATGATTAAGAACCAGATGCCATATACTATTTGGGGTGGTATCAGATTCTTTGAAAGAAAGGAAATCAAAGACATTCTTGCATATTTGCAACTTGTTGACGATGACCGTGACCTGGCCTTCAGAAGAATTATTAACGTACCGGCTCGAAAATTCGGAAAGGCTACGTTGAAAAAACTTGAGACTATCGCTTCCGAAAATAATGTATCGCTTTATCAAGCGTTGAAAAGCAACCTTTCTGAACCTCCTTTCAATAAGAAAGAGTATGCTGATTTTGTTAGAATTATTGAAGAGGGACGCCAGATTAAGAACTCTGCTCTCGTTTCTGATCTTACGGATATGCTCCTGAAAAAATCAGGACTGTTAGACCTTATTAGAAGTGATGAAGATGAGGAAAGACTTGAAAACGTAAAGGAATTTATGAACGACATTAACCGCTACGAAGAAACTGCTACGGAGAATGGGGATGATATCCTCCTTTACACTTACTTGCAGGATATTGCCCTTTATACGAATATGGACTTCAAGAATAACTCTACGACAATTAAACTGATGACGATGCACCAGGCGAAAGGGCTTGAATTTCCGTACGTTTTCGTGTGTGGTATGAGTGAAGGAATTTTCCCAAGTTACAGAGCTTTGCAGGAGCGTAAAATGGCTGCCCTTGAGGAAGAGAGAAGACTAATGTACGTTGCTGTTACAAGGGCGGAAAAGGCTCTCTTTTTGACTGAATCGGAAGGCTATAATATCTCCTTTAGCGGGGAAAAATATCCATCTCGATTCCTGATGGAAATTGATAGCAGTCTGATTAACGTAAAAGGCGACATTGACCCATACTTGATAACCTGTTCTCGTCGCATGGCCTCGGAAATGGACAAGACCTTTGAAGAGAAGCATTCTGCGGCCTTTGAAGTTGGTGATACTGTTATTCATAAAATATTCGGAGTAGGGACGATTATTGAAATTAATGGCAAGCCTGGTGAGGAATCTTCTTCAGTTAAAGTGCTTTTCGACCAAACAAACAAAACGCGAGACCTCAATCCCGCAAAACTCACAAAAGCATAATTTTTTCTAAAATTATACTCATTATTTGTTGGGGTTAAAATATTTTTTAATTTTGTATTATAGTTTGCTTGGATGATAGATAAAAGTCTTTTCCCAATGTGAATTATTAAGTATAAAGTTTTATATATAATTGCTTTAATACTTTTTTTGGTAATATTATAATCCCCATATTGTTATTATGTGGTATTGTGTCTTATTTGATATTTTTTGTGGAAATTTAAACCAATTTTTTTGGGGTAAAGTGCTATTGAATAGAATTTGGATAATACCATGAGTAAATAAAACCAAAATCGTAATGGAATATGACTTTAGTAAAAAACAAACCTGAAGGCTTGCTTTATATACAAGAGCATGTTGAATGCAAAAATTATCTTACTGGAAACGATGCCTTATTTGAAGAAATAAATTTGGAATCGGGTGAATTGTTTATCAGAGAGTTTGTGAATCGTCCGTCACTTTTATTTATTTTATCTGGAGAAATAAAAGTATCAATAAGACATTTTTTAGAATACGTCTCTATAATAACAAAACGCAATCATACGTTCATGATGCTGTCATTTCTAAGTGGAATACTGTTTCCGCTGGTTTGATTGGTGATAATGAGGTGATGAAGGTCCGTCTTAGTATTGAGGTCCCTGCTGATGTCGAATTTGATGAAATAACACTCTGGAAATCAGGATTTTTAGATTTGGAACTGAACGCTATGCGTATCTACGGCGTTTTTATGCATGATGCTGCAGATGATTGCTATACTGATGACCCGCTTGGGTGTGGAAGCACCGTCGTTTCAAGAAAGACAATGGGGGCGTCGATTAACTATGGGCATACTGGTTCTACTGGTATTGCTCAAGTGGGAGTGTTGATTAAAGATTTGGAGCATCTGGTTGATGATGATATTGAAACATATACCTATGTTGACGGTATCCAGGTTGGTGTGGGGGTGAATGTTGCCGTTAATTTGGGCAAAACATTGGATAAAGGCCAGCAAATAGGTATTGTTATGGATGAAAATACATATCTCGCAAATTTAGATGTTTTCGACTCTTGGAGTTTTAAAACTTACTATAAAGGCAGGGAAACTGGTGACCAGAAAAAGGGGTGGAATGTCTTAGGTTTGGATGCAATTGGTTTTGGAGATAAAATATACCTGTTTTTGAATCCAAAGCATAAATTCGATGAGGTCCGTCTGGAAACTGGTGATTTGGTTAAAGCATTGAGCGGTTTGAAGATTTATGGACTATTTGTTAGACAAGATGCGGATGCTGACGGTATCCCTGATTGTGAAGATGATTCTACTTGCAAGCCTCCTGTGACTCCTGGTGAGTTCGATTTTATCCTATCGGCTAAGGATATTTGTCAAGATGATGAATTGACGGTAACTATTGTCGGGGAAGCAACAACTGTTTACAAATTATCATGCAATTTACAGGGGATAAACAATGTTGATGTCCTGACAGATGAAAACGGGCAAGGAATATGGGTTAGCGGAATGCCTAAAGTCGGGTTGAATATTCCGTTAACTGTCACTTCTCAAGATGGTGCTAAATCAATTACAAAATCTTTCACGGTGCATCCTCTTCAAAGTAAATGGAATGGTTCTGTTGATTCGAATTGGAATAATTGGGACAACTGGTCTGACGGTTCTCCTTTGACTTGTACAAACGTTATTATTCCAGCGGGATGTGCAATTTATCCTATTCTGACGGTTAACGCTGAAAACCTTTGCAACAATATCCATTTCGAAATGGGTGGCGAAGTGTTGAACACTCATTTGCTTACTTATTCGAAGGCGTCTGTTGATATGGCTATCGAAGGTGACAGGTATTATATGCTGTCGGCTCCGCTTCACAGTATGGTGACCGGAGATATGTTTATACCTGTTGGCGGAAACCCTCCGGTATTTACTGATGCTGACGCTCAAAATTCTCCGCAGAACCGTTTCAACCCGCGTATTTATCAGCGCCTTTGGGAGGCAAATGCTAAAGGTAGAACTTTATCAAGTAATACTATTGATGTAGTCCCTAATGAAACAAGGTGGACTCCTCCTTTTAACTATCTCGCTCAAAATTATTCATTGGGAATGGGGTTCTCTTTAAAGGCTGTTAGAGGAAATGCGGAGGGCAAATTGACGTTTCGCTTCCCTAAAACGCATGCTTCTTATGAGTATGTGACGGATATGGATAAGCCAACGGGAATTGTGCAACCGATTGAGCGTAATATGATTGGTCGGTTCATTTATGAAAATACTAATGGTGGAATCAGGTTGCCTTTTTCTGTAACATTATCTAATAATATTTCTGGTAATACTTTCTTGGTAGGAAATCCTTTTATGTCGCATATCGACATCCAAAAGTTTATGGTGGCTAATAATCTTACATCTGTGAAAGTTTATGACGGAAATTCCGCAAATTCGCTCATTATGGCAGAGGGGGAACTCGTTTCTAATGGGGCTGATTTTACTCATATAGCACCAATGCAGTCTGTGTTTGTTACTGTTGCGGATGTTACTAAATCTCTGAAAATAACTTTTACTGAAGAGATGTTGACTTCTTCTCCTGGAATGTTGTTGAAAAGTAGTAAAAGAAACGCGGCGACTTCTCAGGATTTGTGCTTAATGGCTGCTGTGGGTGACTATATGGCTAAGGCTTTGATTAGAGTTTCGGCAGATGCTTCAAATGATTATATTCCTGGTGAAGATGCGGAACTCTTGCTTGATAATGAGGTGAGACCTAATATAGCCTTGTTCAGCATCGCTGATAGTAAGTCTCTTGATATTCAGTTGCTGGATAATGCTGAAAAGATTCCTTTGGGTTTCTATCTGCAAAATCCTGACGTGGTTAATCTTATTGTTAGAAAAAGCAATTTGGGAGAATGGAAAGATTGGTATCTGGTTGATATTCAAAACGGGAAGAATTATTCTTTAGATTCGGAAGAAACAGTTATTTCCTTAGGAAGATTGACTACAAATGTGGGACGGTTCTTTCTGGTTAAAGGTAACTCTTTAGAGGATAATGCCTTCAATGATTATGATGACTGGTGCTATTGTTTCCGTGAGAGTGAGGATTGTATTGTTGTGCGTTCTAAAAATAATGTGATGAATAGATGCGAGGTTTATTCTGAAAATGGAATGCTTGTGGATTTGGCAAGTAAGGAAAGCAAGGAGTTCAGGCTAAATCCAACATCGGGTATTAATATCTTGAAAGTTTATATGGAAGGAAGAGAGCCTAAGGTTCTTAAGATCTCTTGTTACTAAAAGCGATATGTAATGATTCATCTGTATTTTAAAGCAATTGATATGAATAGTAAAATTTCAAATATAATAAAGGCGGTGTTCTTGGTTATATCCTGTTTGTTTGCCGTTGGCTGTTCTAATGATGATTTGAACTCGCCGGATTCGCCTGATGATGGAAATACAAAGGTGGTTTTAACTTTTAGCACTTCGCCAACTTTGATAACCAGAACTGTTTTACCTGGACTTGAAAACCTCCAGCACGTAGAAACTATGCAGTTGTATATTTTTAACGGAACTGGAAATAATGCGATGTGTGTTGCTTCTGAAAAGGTGGATTGGACTGATTTGGCTGCTCCAGAAGGAAAACCTACTGTTTCAAAAATGCACAAGGTTATTTACAACAATTTTGAACCGGGTAAGCCTTATACTTTTATCGCTGTTGGTATGGATAACTGTTCTGGCGCTACTTTCGCTCTTCCTGATGCTGTGCAAGTGGGCAAGACCTTGCTCGGCGAGGCTAAAGCTGTGCTCGATTCTGGCAGAACAAAAAGCGATATTGCCGTTTCTGAACTTTTTGGCGGGGCAGCAGTGATTATTCCTCTTGAAGTGGGCAAGGTGACTGGTACTATCGACTTGTATAGAAGAGTTGCCGGCGTTATGGGATGGTTTACAAATATACCAAGGCAAGTTAACGGTATTAATGTCGCTTATCTGAGAATTGAACTATTTAAGGCTCAAAACAAGAGCATCTGGTTGACAAAGCCTAATTCCGCTGAGGATGTTATTATGGAGCCGATTGCTGAAAATGACGTTAATAAAGTCCTTGTTGAGATTAAACTTGAAGAGAAGGACTTTGCTCCTGGGGCTGTCGTTTCTAAAGGCGCTTATGTGCTTCCAATGATTGCCCCTTTCAAAACGGAAGATGAGATGATTAAGGCTGGTTATAATGATGAGGCTATTTATGTCAAGGACTATACTCTTCGAGTGGTTCTGGCTGATGCTAACGGAACTGTTTTGCAGGCTCGAAAGGTGAGAAATTCGGATATTGTACAAAATGGCGGTACAGAGGGGGGAACGGGAATTATCGAAACGAATAGTGCTTACAGATTCCCAATAAATGCAAACTGGTTCTACCCAATAGGTTCTAAAGATAAACCTGCTGAATGGTCAAACGTGAAAAAATCTAATTTTACTGTTAAGGCTGTTCCTGTCAGATAATAGTATAAATGATTTTACATCCCGGTGTCTTTTTTAGATTCCGGGTTCGTTTTTTATAATACATAATTTTGATTGCAATTCTGATGTGTCCTGCGATGGTTGATAAAAGGAGGGAAAACATTAGCCAGCATAAAAAACTATAAAAACGGAATTTTAGACTTAAAATATCTTTCCAATTTATTAATTTTGCATATTATGAAATACCCATGAGATAAAAAAATCACGCCAAAGAGAATGAAAATTAT
>ERZ791624.640-NODE-640-length-22508-cov-1.912172_pt1 | contig 22508 bp, 21 predicted proteins | sample MGYA00510058_ERZ791624 | MGnify/ENA primary metagenome ERZ791624 (study PRJEB30046, sample SAMN00715158) | human gut metagenome | study: EMG produced TPA metagenomics assembly of the A metagenome-wide association study of gut microbiota in type 2... | reverse complement strand
TAGGGACGAGGAGAGGTGGCAGCCGATGTGCAATTTATGTTCAGCAGGCATGTTATACTCCAATCTTTATCAATAATATTTATTTGTTATAGTATAGCATATAAAAAAGACGTCCGCATGAAATCTTGCGGACGTCTCTTTCTATTGCGCCTCTATTGTGCCCATGCCTTGCGATACTTGCCGGGCGGCATGCCGACGATGTTGCTGAACACGGACTGGAAGTAGTTCGAATTGTTGTAGCCGCACTGCATGGCGATGTCTGTGATTGTCATGTTGGTCGTCAGCAGGAGGGTCTGTGCTTCCTCGATGCGCCGGCGGATGATGTACTGCATCGGCGAGGAGCCCGTGAGGTCCTTGAATGTGTGGGAAAGGTAGTAGAGGTTGATGTGCAAGGCCTCGGCTATGTCAGCGAGCTTGAGGTCCTCGAGGTAGTGCGCATCGATGTACTCCTTGATGCGCGTTCCCATCGTGAAAGAGGGATTTTCTTCGTTGCCTGCATCTTCTTCGGCCAGTGCCGTGACGGAGATGACGAGAGCTTGTGCGAGCGCAGCGCCAATCTCGCAGCGCTCATCGTCCTCTCCCTTGAGTGCTGCTAAGAGCTTCACTTCCTTGAGCAATTCGCGCAGGAAGATGTAACGCCCGTCTTTGCCGAGTGGCAGGACGAGCGGTGCCTCGCTCTTCGTGAGATGCCCGGGCGCCAGTCCGCAGAGGTGGAGTGCACCGATGTGTATGGTAAAGGCCGTGAAGGAACTGCTCGTCTTGAAATCGTGGAGCGTATCGCTGTTGACCAGGATGAGGTCATCGGTGTGCAGCTGCAGGCTGCCCTCCTTGAGGTGCATGCGGCAGTGCCCTTTCTCGATGAAGAGAATCTCGGCGATTTCATGATGCGATTTGAGCGTGCCGAACGATGTTGCGCCGTTGAGATTCTCAATGGATTCCAGGTGGGGCCGTCTGCCCATCTCGAATCGCGATTGTTTCGGGCTGCCAAATGGTAGGATAGACATAGATTTCGACCTTTCTGCGCCAGAATACGGATAAATGCGAATTAAAAACAAAAATTATAAGTTTTCGCACAATGCTGGCCAAGAAATCAGAGAATTTCATGCCAACATTTCGGTATAATGAATTCCAGAAAGATCAGTTGATGATGATTTGTTGGTTGTCTCTTGGAGGACTCGACCTTCATATCTATTATTATACTGATAAATCACAAAAAATCCAGTCTTTTCCGGAGAGTCTGGAGAAAAGGAATAATCAAAGTTGCTTTTTCGTAGGAAAGGTAAGGTGGAGAAAATGCTGAAATGGTTCCTGACTGGACCGGATAAGCCTCGCATCCAAGACAAGGCTGTGGTCAAGAAGATGTATCATACAGCACGTGTTCAGGCTGTCACGGCCATGATCCTCGGCTATGGCATGTATTACGTCATGCGCATGACGCTCGGCGTCGCCAAGAAGCCGATGCTCCAGGACGGCTTCACGCCGACGGAACTCGGCATGATGGGCGCGGGCATGCTCGTCGCCATCGCCATCGGCAAATGCGCAAACGGCTTTATTGCCGACCACTGCAATATCAAGAAGATCGTACCACTCGGACTGCTCGGCGCGGCCATCGTCAATGCCATCCTCGGCATGAGCAATACGACCTGGGTCTTCATCGTGCTCTGGGCTGTCAACGGCGTGTTCCAGAGCATGGGCTCAGCACCGTGTATCGTCTCCCTGTCACAATGGTTCGCCAAGAGTCAGTTAGCTACTTATTACGGCGTTTTCAGTATCGCACATTACGTCGGTGAAGGTGCCACCTACCTCGGCACTTCGATGATCATCGTCGCTCTCGGCTGGCATGCCGCCTTCTTCGTACCGGGCGTTGCCTGCATCGTGCTCGCATTCATCATGTACCGCTTCATGCGCGACCGGCCAGAGACGTACGGCCTGCCATCTGCTAATGAATTTGAAGGTGAAGTTGCCCAGGAAAAGAAAGAGCAGCAGGTTTCCACGAAGGAAGCACAGCTCATGGTCATCAAGAATCCGTATGTATGGCTGCTCGCCGCTGCGGCAATCTGCCTCGGCATCTCCCGTTATTCCATCTCGAGCTGGGGCGTCATCTTCCTGCAGGAAGCGAAGGGCTTCGACCTCGTGACGGCCGGCAGTATCATGTCGCTCTCGCCAATCCTCGGCGGTGTCGGTTCCTTCTTCTCCGGCATCATCTCCGATAAGATCTTCCATTCGCATCATTCGGTCACGACGATCGTCTTTGGCATCATCATGCTGATTGGCATTGCTGGTGTCTGCTATGTACCGGCTGGCGATCCGACGCTCGCAGCGGTCTGCGTCGCCATCTTCGGTTTCGGCCTCGGCGTCATTCTCTGCTTCGTCGGCGGCCTGCTCGCTGTTGATCTCTGCCCGCGCAAGGCGACTGGTGCTGCGATGGGCGTCATCGGCCTGCTCGCTTACGGCGGTGCAGCCCTGCAGGATATCGTCAACGGCCTGCTGATGGATTCCGCGAAGGTCGTCGTCGACGGTGTCACGACGTATCACTTCGAGACAATCACGAACTTCTGGATTGCATCTGTCGCAATCATGACGCTGCTCATCGTGCCGACCCTCTGGGCAAAGAAGCACGAGGATGCAGAAGAGAAATAAAAGAAAAATTTGCAGAATCATTCTTTCCCCATTATGATGGGGGAAGAATGATTTCCTGATGTGTAGAAATGACCTCAGTCCCTAGGTGTACCGTTTTCTGGCTGCAGCTGAAGCGAGGACCATGGCAGGTTTCGGAGGACGATAATATATGGCAAAGAACATCATCAACGGGCCCTATCTCCTGGACCCGCGCGCTACGCAGATCACAGTGGCTTGGGAAGCCATCGTGCCGCAGGCTTTCAAGGTGACGGCACGGGCGGCTGACGGGACGGAGCATCCGGGGGCCGTTGCTTATCAGCGAGAAGAGAAGTGTCAGGAGTATCCGCAGGGCGCCTGTGTCTACACGGCTGTCATCGAGGGGCTGGAGCCCGCGACCGAATACGCTTATACGATTACAGGCGATGGTGAAGTCGCGGCAGCATCCTTCACGACACTGCCGGAATCTCCCGAGCATCTCCATCTGCTGACGCTCTCGGACTCGCATCTCTTTCACAACAGTGCGTTCTTCAAGAAGGTCATAGCGCAGGAGGCCCCGGAATTCATCTTGCATGGCGGCGATATTTCCTTCGGCACAGGTTATCAGCATGACCAATACCAGGACAACTGGTTCCACAAGATACCAGAACTCCTTGCGCGCGTGCCGGCTTATTACATCCACGGCAACCACGATGACGGCCCCTTCTACGATGCTTTCTTCACGGCAACGCAGGGGCGCACAGTCCATACGGCGGACGGTGGCAACACCTTCTCGTTTGATTATGGCCCGGCACATTTCACGCTGATCGACAGCAACCCCTGGGGCCTTTTCGAGATGAATGCCGTCAACTCCGAGATGCCGCTCGACCGAGAGACGCGTAAGCGCATCGATGATACGCTCAAGTGGATTGAGGAAGATTTGACGAGTCCTGCTGCCAAGAAGGCGAAGTGGCGCATCCTCATGATGCATCATCCGTATACAGACCCGTTCAACAACCGCTACATCGTGCCGATTGCCGAGCGGTGCAAAGCACAGCTCGTTCTCGGCGGCCATCTGCACTACTACATCAAGTCGGTGTCGGTCGACCCGAAGGTCGGCGCCCGCACCGTCTACATCTGCGAGGGCAGTGCGCAGGACCCCGAAGCGGAGTACACGCCGGCCAGAGAGGAAAAGCGCCTGTTCAGCGAATTCCCCGAAGTCACGGCGAAGGGCCGCAGCAATTACGGCATCCTAGACGTGACGGAGAAGGCCATCGATTACCGGCTCTATGGCTTCCGACAGGATGGCAGCCCCGAGCTCGTCGATACGATCCATCTGACGCATGATGAGCCTGAAATCACGTTCACGGATATCGAACTGCGCCGCTTGGACAACAACGGCAATGTCGAGGTCCGGGCGCTGGCCGAGAACCGGGGGACGTCCATGGCCGAAGCCGTCATCCACTTGCTCGACAACAAGTGCGAACACGCTATCAATCTCTTCGGCAATGAAGAGAACAGCCAGGTCGCCGTGCTCGAACCGGGGGAGAAGCGCAAGCTCACGGCCGTCTATCAGGCTGTGCAGCCCGGTGAGCACACGCTGCGCGTCGGCGAAGCGGAGCTGAAGCTCGTCGTCTTTGAGCCGACACAGCTTTCCTTTGCGCACATGCGCGTGCGCGCCGGACGGGCGAGGAGGCTGACTGCATGATCGCGGGCATCGAGGCGACGAACAATCTCGATCACGAGATCTTCATCTCAGTCCCGCTCTACATCAACCAGCGCATCGCCGAGACGAAGAGCCTGTTCTTCCGCGGCCACGAGAAACGCTACATCGAATTCCACTACAAGTTCCAGCAGGGCGGCGAATATCAGGTCAGCATCGCCGACCAGCTGCCGAAAGAAGTCTCGATTGAAGGCGGCATCCGCATCATCCCGCGCATCCTCGATAAGTCGGGACACGGCCATACGGCACTGCTGCACGGCTCACCGAAAGTCCGCGAAGTTGACGGCCGTATGGAGGTCGCACTTGAGCAGTACGGGGACTACATCGAGATTCCTGCGAGCCGCGATCTTCGCGCGCCGCAGGGCTTCACCGGTATGGTCTGGGCGGAAATCGACCGCCTGGCACGGCCGAGCGAGATGGGACATAATCCGCTGATGGTCCGCGGCAAGTCCGTGGGCTGGGGCGCGACGTACTGCCTGCGCATGGTCGTAGAGCGTGCTGGCGGACTCAAGTGGGGCATCTGCCATGACATCACGGAGTATTCGTGGCAGGGCGGCGAGGCGAAAATCGGCGACTGGGCGCAGTACACGATGACCTTTGACAAGCAGAGGGGCGGCGATTCGTACTGCGACGGCAAGCAACTCGCTCATGTAGCGGGCATCTCCGATGACAGCGAGATCCGCCAGTGGGACGATCAGCCGATCTTTGTCGGCTATTCTTACATCGGTCACGTCATCCCCGAAATCGGCCGGCCGAAGTACTTCACGCATCTGCCCGGCCGTATCGGCCAGGTCCGCTTTTATAAGAAGGGCCTGACGGCAGAAGAGAATGAAGCGATATACCGCAACCCCGAGGCAAAGGGCCCAGAGGATGAGGCACTAGCAGTCTGGCTTGACTTTCGTAACATCCTCAAGGTCGGCACGCACACGACGGAATGGCGCCATCCGGCTATCTACGATCCGGCTTTCAAGACACAGAAGAAATACTGGCATTTCAAGCAGCTCAAGGCCAAGACGCACCTGCCTCTGCAGGCCAGCCTGCGGGCTACCGTGGAGGTATCGGATGACATGGCCACGGTCAAGGGCAGCCGCCAGATCGTCCTGAAGGACGGCACGAATTATGTGGATATCTCGAATCTGCCAGAGGCGCAGTACCTGCGCATCGTGACGGACTTTGCGGCGGAAGTCGGCCCGGACGGCACGTTTGTGCCGGAACTCCTCTCGTATCAGGTCGTGGCGGAGAATGAGCGCGACTTCACCGACATGTTCTGGTCGACGCGCCCAGACTGGGAGCGCGGCTGCTTCACCGGCGCCGTCGGTTTCCCACCAGTCGACCGTCTGCGCGACTACCCCGAATACACCGATGTCATCCACGGATGACAACCTCTCCTACGAGGACAGGATCTTGATAGATTCCTGCCCTCGTTTTTTGTTGATAGAAAAGATTTGAGGTGGGAATCATTCCGGTTGTTTACTGGATTGTATCTTTGGCGCGGGGACCTGTTTCGCCTGGAGGCGTGGAGTGACTGCCCGCAAGGCTGCGCCCCGATGAGGAGTGGCTTTGCTGGCGATGACGGAACGCCGCGGCAGGCGGCGAAGCTGCATTGATGCTCGTTACATCATGGGGTGCATTCAACGGAACGCCGAAGCCGAAACAGGTCCTCGTGCCCTACATAAGATGTGCGCAAATAAGAAGGCGCCTGCATGAAACTCCATGCAGGCGCCTTCTTGGCGGTCGTTTAATCGAAATTCATGATGATGGTCTTCTCTTCCGTGAGCTCGCGGATGGCGTACTCGGGGCCTTCTTTGCCCATGCCGCTGTCCTTGACGCCGCCGTATGGCATGTTGTCCATGCGGAAGCTCGGCCGTCGTTGATGACGACGCCGCCTGCTTCAATGTGCTCGGCTGCGTAGTGGGCGATGTAGAGAGACGTCGTGAAGACGCCGGCCTGCAGGCCGTAACGAGAGTTGTTGACGCCGGCGACGGCCTCTTCAATCGTATCGTAGGGGATGATCGAGAAGACTGGTGCGAACGTCTCGTTCTTGACGACATCCATGTCCGGCGTGACATCCGTGAGAATGGTCGGCTCGTAGAAGGCACCGTGGCGATGACCGCCCGTCAGCAGTTTGGCACCAGCGGCGACAGCATCGTTAACCCAGCCCTCGATGCGGATGGCTTCTTTCTCCGCAATCATCGGGCCGAGGCATGTCGTCTCGTCGCTGAGCTTGCCGCCCTTGAAGTTCTTGGCGAAGGCGACGGCGTAATCGCAGAACTCTTGGTAGATGCTGCGCGAAACGTAGACGCGCTGGCAGGAGATGCAGACCTGGCCGGCGTTGAGGAAGGCATACTTCGCCAGGAGTTCGGCGACCTTCTTGACGTCCTTGACGTCCTCGTGCACGACGTTGGGCGAGTTCGAGCCGAGCTCGAGGGCCACGCGGCGGAAGCCCGCGGCTTCCTGCAGGGACTTGCCGACGGGAACACTGCCCGTGAAGGAGAACATGCGGATGCGCGCGTCCTTCGTCAGGTAGTTGCCGACGAGCGCGCCCGGGCCGGTCAGCAGGTTGAGGCAGCCTGCTGGCAGTCCCGCTTCGCGAAGACGTCGCAGAGCAGCGCGGCGGTCAGCGGCGTCGCGGAGGCCGGCTTGTAGATGACGGTGTTGCCAGCTGCGAGTGCCGGGCCAATCTTGTGAGCGGCGAGGTTCACCGGGAAGTTGAACGGCGTGATGGCGCAGACGACGCCGAGCGGCTGGCGGATGGTGAAGGCGAGTTTATGCTGGCAGCCTGGTGCGCCGGCGAGCGGGATGGTCTCGCCCTTGAGACGCTTGGCTTCCTCGGCCGAGAGGATCAGCGTCTGGTAGGCGCGCCCAATCTCGCCACGGGCGTCGTGCAGCGGTTTGCCGGCCTCGGCCGACAGCGTCGCGGCAAATTCTTCTGTGCGCTCGCGCATGAGATTGGCTGCCTTGAGGATGATGGTATAGCGCTCATAGGGGGAGAGCTTGACCTCGCGGAAGGCCTTTTCGGCCGCGTCGACGGCAGCATGGCATTCTGCTTCACCTGCGACGGAAATCTCTGCGATGACATCATTCGTCTCTTTATTATAAACGGGGACGGTCTTCTCGGTCATGACGTCCTGACCACCGATGTACAAAGGCTGTTTTTTCATGGGGATACCTCCTGTTTGTTTATAATCTATATACTGCCACGCCATAAATCTCAGCGTGTCATCGCGATCTTCTCGACTTCCTCCCTGCGTATCGTGTCTGGCGTAACGAGCTCGATGTGGTTGGCCGTGCAGTAGGAGACGTACTTCTCGGGTGGCATCTTGTTGGTCACGATGTATTGTACCTCTTTGAGCGTGCAATAGCTCATCAGGGAGGAGACGTCGAATTTGGAATCATCGACGAGCAGGAAGTGCTCGCAGTCCTTCTCGACGAGGCAGCGCTTGATCTCGCACTCGAGCGGTGAGGCGTTTGTCGCGCCGTGCTCGAGTGAGATGCCCGTGCTCGCGAGGAAAACCTTCGATATATTATAGCGGCGCAGGACCTGGATGACCTGTGGCCCGACGAATGCCTTGGACGGGGTGAAGAGAGAGCCGCCCGTCGCGAGGACATTGAGGTTGCTGTAGTTGGAAGCCGCATTGATGACGTGGACGCTCGCCGTGACGATGGTCAGACGGCGTTTCTCCGTGAGATACGGAATCATGTGCATCGTGGTCGTGCCGGAGTCGATGTAGACGACATCGCCGTCGTGGACGAAGTCGGCTGCCATGCGGGCAATCTGTTTCTTGGCCTCGGTGTTGCGGTTCTCACGCGAAGCGAAAGGTTCAGGATTGCCTGCTGGCTCTGCGAGGACGATGCCTCCGTAGACCTTCTTGATGACGCCCTGCTGCTCGAGCTCCGCAATATCGCGCCGGATGGTGTTCTTGGAGACCTGGAAGGTATCACAGAGATCATTGATGGAGATGTTGTGCACATTCTTCAATAATTCATGGATACGATTGATTCGATCGATTTTCATGAGAGATCACCTGTTTCTACTGCCTGGGGTACACGACGCGTCGAATCATCTCGCAATACGTGCCAACAGACATTCAAGAAATAACCAATTTATGGGTATGTTTGTTTATACTTATTATAAGCGAATTGCCTGATAGAAACAAGAGAAACCAGAAAAAAACATACTATATTCAAGGAATTGATGCCAGCTCCCTGGCAACCTTTACCCATATTTATCATATAGAATCGTGATGATTACTCATGATTATCAGAAAAAATAAAATTCCGCAAAATCTTGCCAAAAAGACCAAAATAGTATTGACAAGTTGAGCCAAAAGTATTAAATTAGAGCCATAAGGTAATCAAAAGGTAATCAACAACAGCGTTGATACTATCATCAGAATAGGAGAGTGGACAACATGGGTTATACGTTTATGGTTCCGGCAAAGATCATCTCGGGCACGAATGTCGTCGAAGAACTCGGCCAGCACATCCAGGGCAAGGGCACGAAAGCCCTGATCGTCACGGATCAGTTCATGGTGAAGTTTGGCAATGCAGCGAAAGTCGAGAACGCACTCGCTAAGGCAAATATCCCGTACGTCACCTTCGCTGGTGCAAATTCGGAGCCGACGGATAAGATCGTCGATGCTGGCCTGAAGGTATACCGTGAAGAAGGCTGTGACTTCCTCGTCGCACTCGGCGGCGGCAGCCCGATGGATACGGCAAAGGCTATCATGTTCATGTCGACGCAGCCGGAAGGCAAGAAGATCAACGAGTTCATGCACGTCAACATCGACATGCCGGTTCCGTATCTTGTCGCTATCCCGACGACGGCCGGCACGGGCTCTGAGGTCACGAAGAACACGATCATCGCTGACACGGAGAACAACGTCAAGATGTTGCTCGGCGGCCCGTCCATCATCCCGGCACTCGCTGTTGTCGACCCGACCTTCACGATGACGGCTCCTCCGTCTGTCACGGCTGCTACGGGCATCGATGCGCTCTGCCATTCGATCGAGGCTTACACGAGCCGCAAGGCACAGCCGCCGACCCATGCGTTCGCACTCTCGGCCATCAAGAAGATCCACAAGAACCTGCCGATCTGCTATAAGGACGGCAAGAACGTCGAAGCTCGCCTGCAGATGAGCATCGCAGCGACGGAAGCCGGCATCGCCTTCAACAATGCCTCCGTCACGATTGTCCATGGCATGAGCCGTCCGATCGGTGCTCTGTTCCATATTGCACACGGTGTCTCGAACGCCATCCTGCTGCCGGCTTGCATGAAGTTCGCCATCGAGGAGAACACGGCACGCTTCGCCACGATTGCCCGCACCATGGGTGTTGCGGATGATGCGACGCCGGACCATGATGCAGCAGAGGCATTCGTTGCAGAGGTCACGCGCTTCTGCAAGGAAGTCGGCATTCCGTCGGCAGAGTCCCTGCTCGAGCAGCGCGGCTTCACGAAGGAAGACTTCCTCGCACAGCTCGACAAGATGGCTTCCGATGCACTCGAGAGCGGCAGCCCGCAGAACACGATGCGCATCCCGACGAAGGAACAGCTCATCGAGATCTACAAGGAACTCTTCTGATTTCGCAAGAATCCGCATGATAGAATAGGAGGGGTGGTCATGCCACTCGTACATTTGACAGACCTCATAAGTAAACCGGACAATACCTACGCGATCGGCGCGTTCAATGTCTCGGATATGGAGATGGCCATGGGTGCCATCAAGGCGGCAGAAGAGCTCGAGGCTCCGCTGATCCTGCAGATCGCCGAAGGCCGTCTGCGCTATTCGCCGCTCGACCTGCTCGGCCCTGTGATGATCGCGGCCGCCAAGAAGTGCAAGATGCCGACGGCCGTTCATCTCGACCACGGCAGCACGATGGAGACCATCAAACTCGCACTCGACCTCGGCTTTACGTCCGTCATGTTTGACGGTTCGAAATACCCGCTAGATGAGAACATCGCCCGCACGAAGGAAGTCGTTAAGCTCGCCAAGAGCTATGGCGCTGACGTCGAGGGTGAGATTGGGCGCGTCGGCGGCGCAGGGGGCGGGGGGCGCGGAGGGTGACTACAAGAGCGTCGACGTCCTCGTCACGAGCGTCGAGGAAGCCAAGCGCTTTGCCGAGGAGTCCGGCATCGATGCGATGGCCGTCGCCATCGGCACGGCACACGGCAACTACAAAGAGAAGCCGCAGCTCCGCATCGACCGCCTCAAGGAGATCCATGCAGCCGTCAAGACGCCGCTCGTCCTGCACGGCGGCACGGGCCTGACGGAAACGGACTTCCGGACCTGCCTTGCAAACGGCATCCAGAAGATCAACATCGCCACGGCGTCGTACGATGCCTCGGCTGCGAAGATCAAGGAAGTCGCCGCAGCAAATCCGCAGGCCAAGTACTTCGACTTCAGCGATGCCATCGTACAGGGCACCTACGAGAATGTCAAGAAACACATGCATATCTTCGGTCTCGAACATAAGGCATGAGGAGGATAAAGAAATGGCACTCATTAGCTTTGATGAAAACAAGAAACGCGACGTCGTGCTGATCGGCCGCGTCACGCTGGATTTCAATCCGAATGAACTGAACCGCACCTTGGACAAGGTCAAGACCTTCTCCATGTACCTGGGCGGCTCGCCGGGCAACATGGCCGTCGGTATCAACAAATTGGGCAAAAAGGTTGGCTTCATTGGATGTGTATCCGACGACCAGTTCGGCGACTTTGTCCTCAATTACTTTAATGAGCGCGGCATCGACACGTCCCAGATGACGCGTGCGAAGAACGGCGAGCGCATGGGCCTGACGTTCACGGAGATCAAGAGCCCGACGGAGTCGAGCATCCTGATGTACCGCGACCAGGTCGCTGACCTCGAGATCGCGCCGGAAGATGTCGATGAGCAGTACATCGCCGACAGCAAGATCCTGATTGTCTCCGGCACGGCACTCTCGAAGAGCCCGTCGCGCGAGGCCTGCCTGCTGGCAGTCCAGTATGCGAAGAAGCACAACACGCGCGTCATCTTCGATATCGACTACCGTCCGTACAGCTGGCGCAGCAAGAAGGACATCCAGATCTACTACTCGCTGCTCGCGAGCATGGCGGTGTCATCATCGGTTCCCGCGATGAGGTCAACCTCACGGAAGGCCTCGACGAGGAGGCAACGGAGCCGGCTGATCACGTCATCGCTGAGAAGTACATCGAGCATGGCGCTAAGATTGTCATCATCAAGCACGGCAAGAAGGGCTCGATCGCTTACACGGCTGACAAGAAGGCCTACAAGGTCGAGTCGTACCACATCAAGCTCCTGAAGTCGTTCGGCGGCGGCGATGCTTACGGCAGCGCCTTCGTCTATGGCCTGCTCGCAGGCTGGACGGTCCCGCAGGCCCTGCAGCACGGCACGGCACACGCCGCTATGGTCGTTGCCAGCCACAGCTGCTCGGATGCAATGCAGACGGTCGAGCAGATCGATGCTTTCATGCAGGAGCATAAAGACGAGAAAGTCATCACGGAATTGGATTGGGAGGCAGCATTATGAGATTCGGTCGTTTAGGTCAGCTCAAGCACGGCTACAATGCAATGACGACGCGCGAGAGCGATATGCTCATGGATATCGGTTATCAGGAGATGGACGAGAACGAGATCGTCGAGTTCGAAGATCCGCTCCAGGAGACGGCATTCGTCATCACGACGGGCGATGTAGAGATTGCGTGGAATGGTCAGAAAGAGATCATGCACCGCGAGTCGCTGCTCGATGAGAACCCGTACTGCCTGCACGTGCCGCACGGCGTCAAGGTCGTCGTCAAGGCTCTGAAGAAATCGGAGCTCCTGATCCAGAAGACCATCAACGACCGCGACTTCGCGCCGGTCTTCTACCGTCCGAAGGATGTCCAGGCGGATGTCTTCGGTGGCGGTGTCTGGCAGGGCACGGCAGAGCGCACGGTCCGCACGATCTTCGACTACGACAATGCACCGTACTCCAACATGGTCAACGGTGAAGTCATCATGACGCCGGGCTGCTGGACGGGCTACACGCCGCACAATCACCCGCAGCCGGAAGTCTACACCTACAAAGTCGATCGCCCGCAGGGCTTCGGCTGTGCCTTCATCGGCGACAACGTCTTCAAGATCGAGGACAACACCTGGTCGGAGATCTCGGGTGGCTACATGCATCCGCAGTGCGCTGCACCGGGCTATGCCATCTGGTACAGCTGGATGATCCGCCATCTCGACGGTGATCCGTGGAAGAAGACGCGCAACGACCTGCCGGAGCACACCTGGCTGCTCGAGCCGGATGCCGATTCGAAGATCTGGCAGCCGCACAAGAAGTGATAGATCCGCAACGTGCATAAACGTGGCATAGTGGAGGGTATTCCAATGGCTAAGACAATCAGACTCACGGTAGCACAGGCTCTCGTGAAGTTCCTCAATAATCAGTATGTAGAGTTTGACGGCAAAGAAGTGCCGATGTTCGAAGGCATCTTCGGCATCTTCGGTCATGGCAATGTCATCGGCATCGGCCAGGCCCTCGAAGAGGACCCGGGGCACCTGATCATGCGCATGGGCCGCAATGAGCAGGGCATGGCACATGCAGCAATGGGCTTTGCAAAGCAGAAGCGCCGCAAGCAGATGTACGCCTGCACGTCTTCGGTTGGCCCGGGCGCTGCCAACATGGTCACGGCAGCTGCTACGGCTACGGCAAACTGCATCCCGGTCCTGTTCCTGCCGGGTGACACGTACGCTGACCGCCAGCCGGACCCGGTACTCCAGCAGATGGAGCAGACGGTAAGCCTGACGACGACGACGAACGACGCCTTCCGCGCAGTCTGCAAGTACTGGGATCGCGTCACGCGTCCAGAAGTCCTCATGACGGCCTGCATCAACGCAATGCGCGTCCTGACGGACCCGGCCGAGACGGGTGCTGTCTGCATCGCCCTGCCGCAGGATGTCGAAGGTGAGGCTTGGGATTATCCGGATTACTTCTTCCAGAAGCGCGTCCATCACATCGACCGCATCAAACCGTCCGAGCGCGCTATCGAAGAGGCCGTCAAGGCCATCGCGAAGGCAGAGCGCCCGCTGATGATCTTCGGCGGCGGCGTCAAGTACTCCGAGGCAGAGGCTGTCTTCCAGAAGTTCGCTGAGAAGTACGGCATCCCGTTCGGCGAGACGCAGGCCGGCAAGGGCACAATCACGTGGGAGCATGAGCTCAACATGGGTGGCGTCGGTGAGACGGGCGGTCTCGCAGCCAATACGCTCGCCAAAGATGCAGATGTCGTCATCGGCGTCGGCACGCGCTACACGGACTTCACGACGTCCTCCAAGTGGATCTTCCAGAACCCGAACGTCCAGTACGTCAACATCAACGTCTCCCGCTTCCATGCCTACAAGCTCGATGGCATCCAGGTCGTCGGCGATGCTGGTGCTGCTCTCGAGATGCTCGACGAAGCGCTCGGCAAGACGGGCTACCATGTCTCGGATGCCTATGCCGCTGACATCAAGGCAGCAAAGGCCGCTTACACGAAAGAAGTCGAGCGTGTCTTCCACATCCAGTTCGGCGACAACTTCGTGCCGGAAGTCAACGATGATTTCGACTATAAAGCAGCTGAAAAGGCATACAAAGAAGCAGTTGGCGAGACGCTGCCGCAGACGCGTGTCCTCGGCCTGCTCGAAGAGCACATGGACCAGAACGGCATCATCGTCGGTGCATCGGGCTCCCTGCCGGGCGATCTGCAGCGCGTATGGCGTCCGAAGACGGTCGGCAGCTACCATGTCGAGTACGGCTTCTCCTGCATGGGCTATGAAGTCAATGCGGCACTTGGCGTCAAGCTCGCTGAGCCAGAGCGCGAGGTCTATGCACTCGTCGGCGACTACGCTTACATGATGCTCCATTCGGAACTGCCGACGTCCATCGCCGAGGGCAAGAAGATCAACGTCATCGTGTTCGATAACATGCAGGGCGGCTGCATCAACAACCTCGAGATTGGCCATGGCCAGGGCAGCTACGGCACGGAGTTCCGCTTCCGCAACGAGAAGACGGGCCAGCTCGACGGCGCCTATGTACCGGTTGACTTCGCGATGAATGCCGCTTCGTACGGCTGCAAGAGCTACACGGCACATACCGAGGAAGAGCTCATTGCCGCCATCGAGGATGCCAAGAAGCAGAAGGTCTCGACGCTCATCGACTGCAAGGTCATGCCGAAGACGATGGTTCATGGCTACGGTGACTGGTGGCGTGTCGGCATCGCACAGGTCTCGAAGAGCAAGAAAATCCACGACTGCTACGAGAATCTCATGAAGCCGCATTACGACGCAGCTCGTAAGTATTGATTTTTCCTGGTGTATGAGGGGCAGCTGCCGCTTCGGCGGCAGGGCAGCCCTGTTGTATAAATATAATTTTTGGGGGTTTATCAAATGGCTAATATCAAACTTGGTATCGCTCCGATTGCTTGGACGAACGACGACATGCCGGATCTCGGCAAAGAGAACACGTTTGAACAGTGCGTCAGTGAGATGGCACTGGCTGGCTTCACGGGCTGTGAGATCGGCAACAAGTACCCGAAAGATCCAGCTGTCCTCAAGAAGGCACTCGACCTGCGCGGACTCCAGATCGCCAGCGCATGGTTCAGCTCCTACCTCCTCACGCAGCCGTATGAGCAGGTGGAGAAGGATTTCATCAAGCACTGCGAATTCCTCAAGGCCATGGGCGCGAAGTTCTGCAACGTCGCAGAGCAGGGCACGAGCGTTCAGGGCAAGCTCGACAAGGCTGTTTTCCGTGATAAGCCGCACAACACGGAAGAGCAGTGGAAGACGCTCGCTGAAGGCCTCAACAAGCTCGGCGCAGTCGCCAAGAAGATCGGCCTGACGATGACGTACCATCATCACATGGGTACCTGCGTCCAGACGACGGAAGAGATCGACCGCCTCATGGAGATGACGGATCCGGATCTCGTCTTCCTGCTCTACGATACGGGCCATCTCGTCTGCTCCGGTGAGGACCCAATCTACATCCTCAAGAAGTATCTGCCGCGTATCCGCCACGTGCACCTCAAGGATATCCGCATGGACATCCGCAACAAGGTCAAGGAAGAGAACATGAGCTTCCTCGCAGGCGTCCGCGCTGGCATGTTCACGGTCCCGGGCGACGGCGACTTCGACTTCGGTCCGGTCTTCGACATCATCAACGACAGCGACTACGACGGCTGGTTCATTGTCGAAGCGGAGCAGGACCCGGCAAAAGCCAACCCGCTCGAGTACGCGATCAAGGCTCGCAAGTACATCAAGGAAAAAGCACATATCTGATTGCCAAAAGGCGTTGGATTCTCAAAAAGGCTGCTCTTCTGTCCATCATGGGCAGGAGAGCCCTTTTTTTCTGCCGGTTCACCTCTTCCCTTGGATTCATCTAGAAAGGAATTATCCCTATGGGCATCAGTATGATCGTCTTCAGCCTGATACTTTTGATGTTCTTCGCGTATCGTGGCTATTCCATCATCTTCATCGCACCGATTTTTGCCGTCGTCGCCGCCATCGGCAGCGGGCACGCTTCCATGCCGGTCTACAGTGAGATCTATATGACGAAAGCCGCGGAGTACATCAAGACGTATTACCCCGTCTTCCTGCTCGGCGCTGTCTTCGCCAAGATCATGGAGCAGGGCGGACTTGCGGCAGCTGTGGCCGACAAGATTGTCTCCGCGCTGGGGCGCGACAAGGCCATCCTGGCCGTGCTGCTCGGCTGCGGTGTCCTGACGTACGGCGGCCTCTCTGTCTTCGTCGTCGCCTTTGTCATGTACCCGTTCGCGGCCATCCTCTTCAAGCAGGCGGATATCCCGAAGCGGCTGCTGCCGGGCCTCTTATGGATGGGCATCTTCACCTACAGCATGGTGGCCATCCCCGGTACGCCGCAGATCCAGAACATCATCCCGACGTCGTTCTTCGGCACATCGACTTGGTCCGCTCCGGTGCTCGGCCTCATCGGTGCCGTGCTCTATTTCGGACTGGCCTGGGGCTGGATCAGTTATCGCCACAAGAAACTCAAGGCAAAGGGCGAAGGCTATGGTCATCACGTGCTCAATGAGCCGGAGGAATCGCGGGAGGCCCTGCCGGACTGGCGCCTGTCCTCGCTGCCCTTGCTCCTCGTCATCGTGCTGAACCTCCTGATCAGCAACCCGTTCCATTGGGATTGGGCGTATCACTGGGACCCCGAGAGCCTTGATAGTTTCATCCCACTGCACCTGTCCCTGCTCGCCGGAGGTGTCGATAAAGTACAGGCCATCTGGTCCATCAATGCGGCCTTGATCGTGAGTTCCATCGCCGCAGCCGTCATTGGCCGCAGACGCCTGAAGCTCAAGGGCGGTCTCGCAAAGCCCATCAACACGGGTGCCATTGGCTCGACGACGGCTATCCTCAACGTGGCCTCAGGCTATGCCTACGGCTGTGTCATCGCAGCGCTGCCAGCCTTCACGATCATCAAGGAAGCCTTGCTTGGCCTGCACCTCGGCAATGGCCCGCTGATGTCCGCCATCGTGACGACGGGCATCATGACGGGCGTCACAGTTCCTCTTCAGGCGGCATGACGATTGCCCTCGGCATGCTCGGCCAGGAGTGGCTGGCCTGGGCGCAGCAGATTGGCATGAGCGCAGATGTCCTGCACCGCATCATCTGCATGGCCTCGGAATGCATCGATACCGTGCCGCAGTCGGGCGCACTCGTCACATTGCTGGCCGTCTGCGGCCTGACGCATCGCGAGTCGTATTACGACGTCGTGATCCTGACGCTCTTGAAACGCTCGTGGTCTTTGCTTGCCTCGGTGTCTACCTGATGACCGGCATTGAATAAATGACCGGCATTGAATAACCATCGGCGGAAGATATCAGAAGGAGGGAGTCTCAATGGATGAAGCGACAAGACGAAAGACGTATTTCCTGTTGGCGGCGACGACCATCATCTGGGGCATCCAGCCGCTCTGCATCAAATGGCTCGTGGGGGTGTGGTCGCCTGTGACGATCACGGCCATGCGCTACTACCTGATCGCACGACGCTCCTGGCACTGTCCGTCTATCGCGGCGAGCATCTGCTGCCGTCGCGCGATTGTGTCCTCGGGCTCATCCTCATGGGGGCTACAGGCATCGGCCTCAACAATGTCATGCAGTTCACGGGGCTGGCCATCTCGACGGTGACGAACTGCACGCTGATTGCGGCGGCCAGTCCAGCTATCACGGCATTCATGGCGGTCATCTTCGTGCGCGAGCGGCTGAGCTTGCTGGCCTGGGGTGGCATTGTCTTGTCTTTTCTCGGCGCTCTGCTCGTCATCAGCCACGGCTCACTCGCCGTCATCGAGACGATGTCGTTCAATGAAGGCGATATTCTCTTCTTGCTCGCGCAGGTGGCTTGGACGACGTATTCCCTGATTGCCCTGAAAATTATGCGGCGCATGTCTGCGCTGCAGACGACGGGCTGGGCCGGGCTCTTCGGCGCCTTCATCGTGACGAGCTATGGCTTGGTGACGGGACAGTTTGCGCCCGTCATGCTGACGCCGACGCTCTGGGGGGCATTCTTCTACACGGTCGTCTTCGGCGGCATCATGGCCATGCTGTTCTGGAACATCGGCGTGCACAACGCCGGGGCCAGTGTTACTTCAATCTTCCAGAACATCACGCCGGTCGTCGGCATGATCGGCGGCGTCCTCTGCTTTGGCGAGATCATAGGCATCGAGGAGCTCCTCGGAGCAGCGGCTATATTTGCCGGCGTTTACTTGACGACGCACAGCGGTCTTCGCTGACGGATGGTGCTAGCCCTGATTTACTAGAAAAGCGGTTAAAATACAATGGTTTTGACCGCTTTTTTATTGTTTATAAAGGGAAAGACAATATTTTATAGCAAGATAATTATCTGTTGGGGGAATAGTGCCATGAAAGTATTGAAAATACTAAGGAATAAGGCAAAAGAAAATCATAACATACTCAATAAAAACAAGAAAGTATAGATTAAATAGTTCGAAAAATATTAATATAGTATATAGATAAAGATAGAGATGAGGCACGACCTCATCCACAAGATATGTTCATGTATCATTCAATCAATTGGGAGGGGTTTACAATGAGTAATCCAGGAGCAGCTTCGGCTGAATCCGGTGCGCATCTGTCTTGGCTGACGCGTGTTGCGTACGGCCTCGGCGATACGGCACAGAATGTTGTCTGGGGTGCAATGGGCATCCTGACATTCTTCTACACCGACTACGCCGGCATCGATCCGGCTATGGTCGGTCTGGTCATGTTGATTTCCCGTTGCTTTGATGGTTTCTCTGATGTCATCATGGGATTCATCGTCGAGCGCACGAATTCAAAGTGGGGCAAATCAAGACCGTGGATCCTCTGGATGAGCGTGCCATTCGCAATTTCCATCGTCCTTATCTATACGGTACCGCAGGGCTCTTCTGCGATGCAATTCGCTTATCTGTTCGTCACCTACAACCTCTGCACGACGGTCTGCTACACGGCACTCAACCTGCCGTACGGCTCGCTGTCCGCGATGATGACGCGCTCCTCGAAAGAGCGTGACATGCTTTCCATCACGCGTATGTGCCTGTCCCCTTGGGGCCGTATCCTTTCCGTATCGGCCACGCTGCCGCTCGTCAAGGTATTCGGTGATAACCAGATGGCCTGGGTCGAGGTCATGAGCGTATGGGCTGTCGTCGCGCTGCTCCTCCTGCTCTTCTGCTTCTCGAAGTGCAAAGAGACCGTCGTCATCGAAGCGCGCAAGAAGGTCACGAAAGTACCAGTCGGCAAAGCACTCAAATGCCTTGCGGTCAATAAATACTTCTGGGCCGGCATGATCATCTGGATGATGCAGAACGTCATCTTCACGATCACCGGTACGATCCTGCCGTATTACTGCAAATACATCTTCATGGATGATTCTCTGTACAGTGGCCTGTACCTCCTGGAGACGCTCATCACGATCTTCGTCATGGCCGTCTTCAGCCCGAGACTCCTCAAGCGTTTCGGCAAGCGCAACATGAGCCTTTATGGTGTCATCATCTGCTTCGTCGGCCATGTGATCTTCCTGCTGAATCCGACAGATTTCAACTGGGTCGTCTTCAGCTGCGTGATCCGTGGTATCGGCTTTGCGCCAGTCCAGTCCGTCATCTTCGGCTTCCTCGGCGATGCGGTTGAATATGGCCAGTGGAAGACCCATATCCGCCAGGAAGGCCTGATCTTCTCCGGCGGCTCCGTCGGCACGAAGGTCGGTTCCGGCCTTACGAGCGCAGCCCTCACGGGTCTGCTCTCCTACGTCGGCTATGTTGCCTCTTCTTCGGGTGCAGTCGCTCAGTCTCAGGACGTCATCAACATGATCGTCTCCATCTACGAATGGGGTCCAATCTTCGTCTGGGCCGTTCTGCTTCTCGTCCTGTTCTTCTACAAGCTCGATAAGGTCTATCCGCAGATCATGCGTGACCTCGTCGCTCGTGAAGCAAAAGGCGAACTCTGATATTTGCTATATGTACAGCCGGCTTGTTCTCAGGATGGGCCGGCTTTGTTTTTGAAATTTGGAAGGAGAGGGAACTATGGAAAAGAATACTCTTGTCACGATCACGCGTCAGTATGGCAGCGGCGGCCGCGAGGTCGCTGATCTCGTGGCGAAGAAAATGGGCGTGCGCCGCTATGACCGCAAGGTCGTGGCGATGGCAGCGGAGAAGCTCGGCAATGAGGCAAACTTCCACGACCTCATCGAGAGCTCCTACAATGCGCCGGACAACTGCCTCGGCAACCTCGGCGACTACGCTTATGAGCGCGTGCCGCAGCACAACCGCATGTACATCGAGCAGGCCAAGGTCATTCTCGAGGTTGCGAAAGAGGACGGCAGCGCTGTCTTTCTCGGACGCTGCGCCGACTACATCCTCAAGGATCATCCGAATACGTATTCCTTCTTCATCTACGCCGACGATGAGTTCCGCCTGACCCGCGCCAAGACGCATTATGCCGGCCATACGATCAAGGACCTCGACGCCGAGGACAAGCATCGCGAGCAGTACTATGCCTATTACACGGGCCGCACCTGGGGCGACCCGCAGAACTACGACCTTATGATCAACACGAGCAAGATCTCGCTCGAGGCCGCTGCTGACCTGATTATCTCCTACATCGAGCTGCGCCAGAAGAACGCAGCCAAGGCATGACGTTTTTCATGCAAAAAAATAAACCATCCATACGGATGGTTTATTTTTTTGCCATGTTTAGTTGCGGAAGTACTGCTGACTCGCATTGGCGATGCGTACGAGAGTCAGCATGACGGGAACTTCGGTCAGCACGCCGACGGTCGTCGCAAGTGCTGCCGGACTCGTCACGCCGAACAGCGCGATGGCCACGGCGACGGCGAGTTCAAAGAAGTTCGAGGCACCGATGAAGCCGGCCGGCGCGGCGATGGCAAATGGCAGGTGCAGGAGATAGCAGGCGCCATAGGCCAGGCCGAAGATCAGGAAGGTCTGCAGGATCAGCGGCACGGCAATCAGCACGATGTGCAGTGGATTCTCGAGGATGACCTGTGCCTGTGAGCTGAAGATGATGACGAGCGTCAGCAGCAGGCCCCAGGTCGTCACGCCATCGAAGCGGTGGACGAAACCTGGTCGAAGTACGCCTGCCCCTTGCGGCGGATGACGGAGAGCCGCGTGAGGATGCCGCCAATCAGCGGGATGACGACGAACAGGAAGATGCTGAGAAACAGCACGTCGTAGGGTACGGTGACATGGGAGACGCCGAGCAGGAACTTGACGATTGGCACGAAGGCCACGAGGATGATCAGGTCATTCGTCGCGACCTGGATGACCGTGTAGGCCGGGTTGCCGCGCGTCAACGTGCTCCAGACAAAGACCATGGCCGTGCAGGGCGCTGCGCCTAGAAGCACAGCACCGGCGAGATAGGAGGTTGCGAGGTCTTCGGGAAGCAGGGCGCGGAAGACAATGAAGAAGAAAGCGTAGGCGAGTGCGTACATCGTGAACGGCTTGATGAGCCAGTTGGCAATCCAGGTCACAAAGAGCCCTTTGGGCGCCTTGCCGACGGCCTTGACGCTCTCGAAGTCGACCTTCATCATCATCGGGTAGATCATGAGCCAGATCAGGATGGCAATCGGGATGGAGATGCCGTCGACCTGCAGTGTCGCGAGAAAGGCGGGCACGCTGGGCAGGAAATGGCCGATGGCGACGCCGACGACCATGCAGAGCAGCACCCAGACGGTCAGGTAGCGCTGAAAGAAGTTGATGCCCACTTGTTCATGTTGCATAGAAAACACCTCTGGACAATTGAATAGATAGATAGAAATTCGTAAATATATAGACTGAAAAAATACTGCCGTCATTAACGGCAGCGGCAGTCATCCGTCGGACTGTTCGTCGGGACATCCTGGCCGAGTGCCTGGAGATAGGCGGCAATCTCATTGAGCGCCTTCGCCTGGCGCGTGTAGTAGATCCACTTGCCTTCTTTGCGGCCCGCGACGAGTCCTGCGTCGCAGAGGATCTTCATGTGATGCGAGAGCGTCGGCTGAGAGAGGGCCAGATTCTCGAGCAGCACGCAGGCGCACTGCTCTCCGCGCCCCAGGAGCTCGAGGATGCGCAGACGATTGGCATCGGCCAATGCTTTGAGGACTTTAACGGGTTCACTGGCAGCCATCTTTGAACACCTCCTTGTCTTAATGTATTGATATATATCAATCTGATAAACTCAGTATACGACGACGATAGAGGCCTGTCAAGTTTTGGATAAGACAGGATAGTTGTAGAAAAAAGCAAGAATGTTATTTTATTTTTAGAGCGACGTGGTAACATAAAGAGTAAATATTGATTATCTTGGCATGACTATAGGAGGCGATTTCCTTGGCGAAGGCGCTTTGCTTGATTTACCTGATCTGGGGCATGAACTGGGTCGTCATGAAGACGGCCAACACGTTCTTTCCGCCAATCACATTCGTGGCATACCGATTCCTGTTCGGTGCGCTCGTGCTACTGTCGGTCTGGTTCTGGCTGCACTTGCCGCTGCCGAAGAAGAAATACTGGCCGTGGATTTTCTTGACGGGCATCCTGCAGATGGGGCTCAATAACATCGCGGCGCAGACGAGCATGCTGACGCTCGGTGCCGGCATGGTCTCGGTGCTCAACTACAGCATGCCGGTCTTTGCGGCGGTCCTGGCGCCTTTCCTGCTCGGGGGGCGGGTCT